>Ga0209373_10004893_pt1 | contig 11328 bp, 6 predicted proteins | sample Higcelweek5metaG_FD_187173 | JGI IMG/M metagenome (GOLD analysis project Ga0209373, IMG submission 187173) | Freshwater pond sediment microbial communities from the University of Edinburgh, under environmental carbon perturbations - High... | ecosystem: Environmental > Aquatic > Freshwater >... | reverse complement strand
GCCCCGGGAATGGCGGTAAACCCCCACATTTCACTAGTGTAGCACAAGTAGAAAGTATAAACTTTTTTATCAAAACATATTGATGTAAATGAACCAAAACATATATTTGCACTAAATTTTCAATTCTACACCCAAAATATTGTTTATGTCTGAAAAACAAAAAACTGTAAAAGCACCCATACAATTATCTGGAACGGGTTTGCACACCGGGGCAAACGTCACATTAACGATAAAACCTGCTGCTGTAGATTTTGGGTATAAATTCACAAGAACCGACCTCGAGCCAAAAGTCACCGTTACCGCCGTTGCCGACAACGTGGTAGACACGTCGAGGGGAACGGTCATCGCATCGGGGAACGCGAGAATCAGCACGATAGAGCACCTCATGGCCTCCCTCTACGCGATGGGCATCGATAATGCCGAGATAGAGGTGGACGGCCCCGAGTTACCCATCCTCGATGGTAGCTCTAAACCATATGTTGACGCGATACTTTCTGCCGGCATCGAAGAACAAGAGGCGGAACGCTTTTATTACCATATAAAAAGGAAGACGATATTCAAGGACGAAACTTCTGGAGTTGAGATAATTGCTTACCCCGACGAAGATTTCTCTGTGGACGTTAAGATTGGCTACGATTCGCCGTACTTGAGGAATCAGTATGCCACGATGAACGATGTTGCATCATTTTCGACCGAGATAGCCCCTTGCCGCACCTTTGTTTTCTTCCGCGAGATAGAGAAATTGGCCAAGATGAACCTCATCAAAGGCGGCGACTTGACAAATGCGATCGTCATTGTTGACCACGAGGTTAAGCAAGAAGAGGTGGAACGGCTCACCGGCCTTTTCGGGCAAAAAAACGTCACGATAAAGCAGGGGGTGTTGAACAATGTCGATTTGTATTTCGACAACGAACCTGCACGCCACAAGTTGCTCGATGTGATCGGCGATTTGGCCCTGTGTGGTGCATTCATCAAGGGACGGTTCGTGGCCACCCATCCCGGACACAAGGCGAACACTGATTTTGCAAAGACGCTCCGCCCGCTCATCAAGAAAGAAAAAGGCAGGCCAATGCCCCCCGACATAGATATAAACGCCGAGCCAATCTTCGATATCGAAGGGATAAAGCGAGTGATGCCTCACCGCTACCCGTTCCTCATGATCGATAAAATCATGAAGCTCACCGAGACCCAGATCGTTGGTATAAAGAATGTCACCTTCGACGAGAGTTGCTTCCTGGGGCATTTTCCCAAGGAATCGGTTTTCCCCGGAGTTCTCCAGGTGGAGGCCATGGCGCAGTGCGGGGGTGTTCTGGTGCTGGGAAATATGCCTGACCCGGAGAATTACATCACCTATTTCATGTCACTCAAGGAGATCAAATGGCGCAAGAAAGTTGTTCCTGGTGATGTCCTCGTTTTCAACCTGGAACTGCTCAGTCCTATCAGGAGGGGTATTGTCCATATGAAGGCACAGGCGTTCGTGGGAGACCAGCTAGCTTGTGAGGGAGAAATGATGGCACAAGTTGTTAAAAAATAGTTATAATCATAGCAGATGAGCAACCAATTGTTACCTTATATACACCCTGATGCGAAGATCGGGAAAGATGTTGTTGTGTCCCCTTTCTCATATATTTGTGGTGATGTCGTTATAGGAGATGGAACATGGATTGGCCCCAACGTGACTATAATGGACGGAGCCAGGATAGGCAAGAACTGCAGGATATTCCCGGGAAGCGTTATCTCTGCCGAGCCACAAGACCTGAAATACCAGGGAGAAGTCACCACTGTCGAGATTGGTGATAACACCGTCATACGGGAATGCGTAACCATACACAAGGGCACCCAGGATAAGTTGAGAACCACCGTTGGTAGTAACTGTTTGATAATGGGTTACGTGCATATCGCTCACGATTGCGAGGTTGGTAACCACTGTATCCTTGCTAACTTCACCGGCCTGTCGGGACATTGCATTATAGAAGACTACGCTATTTTGGAAGGTAAATGTGGAGCCCAGCAGTTTATTAGAATCGGGAAGCATGCATTTATTGGCGGCGGGACTTATATCCGGAAAAACGTTCCACCCTACGTGAAGGCCGCACGCGAACCTATTAGCTACATGGGTGTTAACGCGATCGGTTTGCGTCGCAGGGGGTATTCTGAAGAAGTGGTGAATAATGTTCAGAATATTTACAGGGTATTATTCCAGAGGGGAACCAATATATCACAGGCAATTGATATCATAATGCAAGAGTTCCCTCCATCAGAAGAATTAAATGAGATTATCGAGTTTGTCCGCTCTTCGGATAAAGGTATCATAAACCGCGGATAGCTCTGATCGTCAAGCAGGAAAGGGTAAAAGTCTCACGGATTTTTACCCTTTTTTATTTTCCATTTATTAAAGGTTAATCTTGAGAAAATGGAGTTTTCTTCGTAACTTCAACATAAGAAATCGTGTCCAGAGAAACGGCACGAAACCGGGAAAACGTAAATTTTTTCACAGTGGAAACTCACTTCAAGAAGTTGAATGGTGCGTTGCTCAATACATTTGTGGCAATGCTCCTCGTCGTATGTGCCATGTTTTCTCGCTTATTCGAGATGCCAGGCACAAATATAGTGCTGGTGAATTTTTTATCAGGCTTTGCTGTCGCCTTCTTGTTCCTGGTTGGGGTGCGATGCCTGTCGGGAATTATCGCTGGCGTCTTAATATCACATGTCTTGTTCCTTTCCTGGGTGTGTAAGCTCTGCGTGTTTGATGCTTTGTCTGGATCGATAGTTTCTTCAATCGGGCAGTGTTCCGAAATAGTGGTGTGTTACTTTACCGCCAGGCTGGTGTTGAAGAAACCGATCATTTCAAGCGCCTCGAACATGTTCATTTTTGCGGCTATTGCCGGCTGCGCTTGCCTGTTAAATGCCGTCGTGAGCACCTTCGTTTTTGACTTGTGCTACCTGGCAGGTTTGAAGAACTATGTTTTGATCGCTGAATACGTTTGGGTTTCTGACTTCATCGGTATACTGATGTTCGCTCCATTGATCATCGGACTGTTCTCGGTACCATTCCTTGTTAAAGATCGCAGGCTGCTGAGGCGGTCTTTCGTCACATTTCTAATCTTCGGGGTTGCGGGATGTGTTGTTTTCGCGATAGCCTATGTTTTCAATACATCGAGCGCAATCCATTTCTTGATCATCCCAGCTATTTTGTTGCTGTTGGTGAGGACAAGGCTGCATATTTCACTCGGTGTGGTTACGCTCGTTTGCCTTTTCTTCGTGAAAATGCACCTGCTTCAATACTCCGTGCTCGATTACCACGGGATGGAGAGGTCGCACTTTGCCATATTAATATATTGTATAATATTGTACTTCATGGCGTTGGTCATAGCGACGTCCATAAAAGAACGAAATGATGCGTATAACGCGCTCGAGGAATCATATAATGAAAACGAGAGGATGCTCGAGCAGCAAACATTTTACCTCAATATCTCGAATGCCGGGCTCAAGGGGGAGATCGAGCAGCGGAAGAAGGCGGAGCAGGAAAAGGAAGAAACGTCGCGCCAGTTCGAGCTGATTTTCGAGCAATCGCCTGACGGGCTCATATTGTACCGTAGTGACGGGGTATATGCCAGGTCGAACGAAACGGCAAAACTATTTTTCGGTGCGTCGTGCGAGGAGAACCTGTTCGAGAAATCATTTTTGACGAAAACGTTACTTGACGGGCTCAAGGATGGACAGAGCGTAATCGTTGAGGTAGAAGAAAATGATGGGCAACCAGGGAACGGGAAATGGTACAAGAATTCTATTATCGTTGTGGCAAATGACCGTTTGGGTCCCGGGGGGAAGAGTTACCTGCTTGTATCCAGTGATATAACTTTGTCGAAGAGGGCAGAAATCAACATGAATAGCTACAACAGGAACTTGGAAGCCGAAGTAAGCCGGCGGACAGAGGAGCTGAGGGATGCGAATAAAAAGTTGGCGATAGAGAACAAGGAGAAGCTGGAGACTCTCGATGCCCTTAAATCTTCAGAACTTAAATTCCAGAATATATTCTCTAACAGCCCGGTTGCTACAGGTGTGGTAAAAGTGAACGGAAGAAAGGTTATTGATGTAAATGAACGGTGGTGCGAGTTGTTTAACGTTGACAAGAACGTGGAGATCGGTAGCGAGTTCCCCCATGCAAAACACTGGTTGAATGACATTGATATCAGGACGATAGAATCATTCATCACGTCGGATTACAGTGTTCGGAATTACGAAATTCCATACGTGAATGATCTGAAACGGGATGGTGTATGCGCCGTTTCTGTTGAGAAATTCGACCTCGAGGGCGAGAAATGCAAGCTGCTGATGATTCGTGATATCTCCGAGCGCAAGAAGATGCAGAAGGAGTTGCTCGAGAGTGAGGAAAAATACCGTAACCTGATTAATTCTGCAACCGACGGTATTGTCATCATCAAGAATGGGTTGATAAATTTCGTCAACCAGGCGATGCTCGATATGATGGACGTGTCGTACGACGAGGTCATCGGTCACAGTTTCACCGAGTTTCTCGTTGAGGAGGAGGCGAGCCTGCTGATGGAAAATTACAGGAAACGAATGGCAGGAGAGGACGTCGCCCAGATTTTGCAGGCGAATTTGCAACACGACGGCAAGTCGTTATTCATCGAGATAAGTATGTCGCTGTTCGTGTATCATGGCGATGTTGCCGAGCTGGTATTCGTGCGGGATATCTCGGAGAGGAAACGTGCAATAGATGCCATAACGACGAGCGAGAAACGATTCAAGACGGTGTTCTCGAAAAGTCCGATAGCCATGAGCGTTTGGATGCTTGAAACAGGCGAGCTGGTTGATGTCAACGATAGTTTTTGTGTACTTACGGGTTACTCATATACAGAACTCATTGGAAAACGGGGGAAGGATATCATTTTAATCAATCGCGGGGATACGCACACACCTGAACTTGACGACTTTATGCGACGACTGCACGAAGAGGGGCGGGTGGAGAATTTCCCGCTCACGATATCGACAAAAACGGGGGAATCACGTTTTGTCAAGTGCTTTTCCGAACGCATATTTATCAACAATAAAGACTTTGTTATCAGCCAGAATCAGGACATCACCATACAGAAGAGCATAGAGGAGGAACTGTCGCGTTATCAGCGGCATCTTGAGGAAATGGTGCAGCAGCGAACTCTTGAGTTTATCTCGAGCGAGCACCACGTGAAGGAATTACTGGTGGAGCAGCGAACGATTCTTGATACAGCCCAAGTTGGCATTGCGCTTGAAAAAAAGGGTTGCTTCGTGTGGGTTAATAGAAAGATGACGGAGTTGCTGGCAGCAGAAGAGCCTGGGTTGCTAGGGAAACCGTTGTCAATATTATTTGCACGGGAAGGTGCTTTCGCCGATTTCTCGGAAACAGCCATTAAAATATTGGCTAGTGGGGGCACATATACTGCCGACATTGAATTAACAGATGCCACGGGGAAGAACTTTTGGGCATCGGTTAACGCGCGGGCCATAGAATCAGGCAACGCCGGGGACGGAGCCATATGGATCGTGGAGAATATCGCGAAGCGCAAGGAGGAAGAGGCTTTATTGAGGGATGCGAGGGATGCGGCCGAAAGGGTTAACCTCATGAAGAGCGAATTCATCGCGAACATAAGCCACGAGGTACGTACCCCGATGAATTCGATCCTCGGGTTTGCAGAGATACTGCAGGTGAAATTATGTGAAAATCCCGAGTGCAAGACGTATGCCAGGGAAATCATGGTCAGTGGGACTACGTTGATGACGCTGCTAAACGATATCCTCGATTTGTCGAAGATGGAATCGGGAACGTTACATGTTGTAAGGGAGCCCGTTGATATTCGGCAACTGCTTCACGAGCTGGTGCATGTCTTTAATGCCAAGGTCATGCAGAAAGGCTTACAGATACGGTTTTCGGTGTCGGAAAACGTGCCCCAGAATGTGATGCTTGACCAGTTGCGTTTGCGCCAGGTCCTTTTTAATATCGTGGGAAACGCGGTGAAATTCACCGGGAAGGGATTTGTTGAGGTAGAAGTTACATGTGTTGAAATAGATGGTTCGTTGATTGACTTGCAGGTAACCGTTTCAGACAGTGGTATTGGTATGCCGGCAGACGTTCTCCCGTTCATTTTCGATCCCTTCAACCAGTCCGAGCCGCAGAACACTCGCAAGCACCAGGGTACAGGATTGGGCTTGTCCATAAGTAAACGTTTAACGCAATTGATGGGGGGCGAAATCACTGTTCAAAGCATAGAAGGCGAGGGTACTAAAATTATTCTAATATTTAGAAGCATAGAAGTTGACGAGAAACGGGTTGACGAGAACGACCCAGGGGATTTCGAGTATGATTTTGGAAACGCCAAGGTTCTCGTGGTTGACGATATGGACATCCACAGGATGGTGATTAAGGGATACCTCGAGTTGAGTAAGCTCACCGTTTTGACGGCAGATAACGGACAGCACGCGTTGCAAGTAATGAAGGGGACGAGGCCGGATATAATACTGATGGATATTTCTATGCCGGTAATGGATGGTATTTCGACGGTCGAAGTTGTTCGAAATTCGCCTGAATTCGCCATGATTCCCGTCATTGCACTTTCCGTGGTCGACCTTGCCTCTGCGTCAGGGAATGGGCTGGTACGCTTCAACGATTTCATGCAGAAGCCGGTACGATTGAGCATTTTGATTGCGAAGATGGCAAAATTTTTACCCCACAAGAAAGTTCGGAAGCAACAGGCAACGAGCTTGAAGGAACAGGTAATCCAATGGTCAAAGAAATATCAGGGGAATGTCGATGAGTTCGCTGCTATCTTCTTGAAAGATATTGCCCCGTTGTGCAAGAGTATCGAGGTGAGCCTTGATTTCGACAAACTCGACGAGCTTGCAACCATTCTTCATGGCGTTGGGACCACGTTTTCAATAGACGATATCGTGGCTTTGTCTGGCAAATTAAAGGGATATATGAAAACGACGGATATAGAAAACAGTTTGCTGACGATACAGGGATTACTTGAAATAGGCGAATTTTTAAAAGACATTAAAAATGGAACAAACTGATAATCTGACAAGCGATTCGACAGTGCTCGTTGTCGACGATTCGATGGCTAATCTCCAGCTCATAGGGAGCGTGCTGATCGAGAATGGATTGAAGCCATCCTTCTCCACGAACGGGGCAAACGCGCTGCTTTTCCTCGAGCACAACATCCCTGATCTTGTGCTGCTAGATATTGCTATGCCGGGCATGGACGGGTTTGAGATTTGCAAGAGGATTAAAACTGACCCCAGGATGGAATCGATCCCCATAATATTTCTCACGGCCAGGACTCAGACGGACGAGCTGGTTAAGGGCTTCGATCTGGGCGCAGTGGACTACGTGACCAAGCCCTTCAATAAAACGGAACTGGTAAAACGGATAAAGACGCATATCGGGCTCAAGAATGCCGTTCAAACCATAAAGGAGCAGAACCATGAGCTTGCACGGTTGAATGAAGCCAAGGACAAGATATTCTCGGTGATTGCCCATGATCTGCGGGGACCTGTTGCCAACTTCAAGGAAATATCAGAAATGTTGCTGGACACTAATTCATCAACACACTCTACCGAATTGCTTATGATGTTGAAGAATAGTGCTACAAACACGTATATTTTACTCGAGAACCTTCTCAACTGGTCGCTTAGCCAGCGGGATAAGTTGCCCGTTAAGATGCAAGTGCTCCGCGTGTATGGGATGCTCACACAGGTGTTGTCGCTGTATTCTCCTGCCGCTAAGATCAAGGGCTTGCAAATGAGTGTTGATGGCGACCGTGCGCTTGAGGCCTGGGCCGATTACGATATGGTATACACCACGTTGAGGAACCTGGTTGGCAACGCGGTGAAGTATACGGACGCGGGAGGCAACATTGAGTTGAAGGTTACTGTTTTCGGGGACATGGTGCTTGTCGCGGTTAAAGACACGGGCGTGGGGCTGACGGGTGAAGAAATTGACAAGATTTTGAATCCGATGGAGTTTTACAGGTCGGTGTACGGAGGAAGCGGGTTGGGTACCAAGCTATGCCTGGAGTTCGTGAAGAAAAACGGTGGCAGGATGTGGATTGAAAGTGTGCCTGGCAAGGGGAGTACTTTTTTCTTCACGTTGCCGAAACATCATTAATCTACTTCCTTGCGGATGCCCGGGATATTGAAGTACATGAAAACAGTCACACATAGCGTGATGACTCCAATAAGGAGGAAAACGAAAGTAGACCCGAATACTTTTTCCGTGGTTCCGAAAAGGATGGCCGAAACGAGTAGGAAAATGAATACCAGTAAATTTTGTGCGGCTATAACTCCGCCCAGTTTTCTCCCAAGCACGTTCACTTGAAGCCACGAGTTGAGCGGCACCATCATGAAGCCAGAGAAGAATGCGGAAAGTGCGACCAGTGAGCCAAAAACGTACAGATGCAATGACGTTACTCCCAGGATGAACATCAAGACCGTGAGGCCAGAACCTCCAACAATGACGAGTCTAACTTGAACTTTCTTCCTGGACAAGATGCCGGCAACTCCACAGCCCAGCCCAATTCCTATAGACATGAGCCCGATGATGAGGCTCGTGCCGGAGCTACTCATTCCCAGTACCTGCGGGCAGTGGATGACTATATTCATCTGCACGAGCGAGGCGATGAGCCAGAACGTTGCTATGCCAATCACCACGGGGTTCAACCCCGGGATCGTTAGTCCGAAGCGGTAGCTGTCTTTTAAGAATATTATGGGGTTTAACGACCCCGCATCTATGCTTTCTGGTTCAGATTCTGCTGCCTTGATGGAGAAGCTCGCTCCCCATGAAATAAGCGACACGAGGAGGAACAATCCCGCGATGACGTAGTTCCTGCTCCATTCCCAACCGGCGATCTTGTTGATATCTGCCACCATCCCGGCGATTACCGTGCCCACGAGTGCGCCGATGAAGGTGAGCATTTCCAGCGTGCCGGTACCGAACGAAATACCATCTTTGCCCCCGATGTCGCGAATCAAACCGTATTTTGCCGGGGAATATATCGTGCTCTGGAAACCCATGAGGAACATGGCAGCCATAACCAGCACGATGCTTTGAAAGATGAACCCCAGCGCGGCAATCACCGAGATGATGATGGCTAGTCCCTTGGCATACTTGACGATACTTAGTTTCGATGTCGAGTAACTGATGCGCCCGGCAAGGGGAGAAAAGAGGATGAATGGCACAACGAGCATACCTGCAGCCATGGAAACGACCAGAGACTGGTTGTCTTGCGAGACCCAGTATATCCCGATGAAACAAATCAGGTTTTTCAAGAAATTATCTGTGATGACACCGAAAAAGTTCGTGCTAAAAAGAGGTAGCCACTGCCTGATTTTTCTCATTCAAAGTTTTTCCTAAAAACAGTTATGGTGTAACAAAACAGAATGTACCTGCGGTGAGATTCGTGGGCTCGTGAGTGAAAATCCTCGTGCGGGCGACATTATCCGGGACGCAAAAATAAGAAATATCTTATGTTTTGCCACGAATCAGGTATCAAATCTGATAATTTAATTATTTTTGCGTTTGACGGTTAACCCACTTTTTTAAAGAAATGACAGTTACAGATATAATCAAATCGGCCAACAAGACCCTCTTCTCGTTCGAGATACTTCCTCCCCTCAAGGGTAAAGGTATGGAAGCTGTTTGCTCGTTCATCGACCCCCTGATGGAGTTCAAGCCTGCCTTCATCAACATCACCTCGCACCGCGAGCAGTATGACGTTAATTTCCGCAAGACCCGGCTACGTCCCGGCACGGTGGCGATTAGCGCTGCCATAAAGCACCGCTACGACGTCGAGGTGATACCGCACATCCTTTGTGGCGGGTTCACCCGCAAGGAAACGGAGTACGTGCTTATCGACTTGAATTTCCTCGGCATAGATAACATCTTATGTCTCAGGGGCGATCCGTTGAAAAACGAGAAATATTTCCGTCCCGAGGAAGGCGGTAACGCGTATGCGAGCGAGCTGGTGGCGCAGGTGGTTGATATGAACAAGGGCAAGTACCTCGACGATGCCGGGTACGGGCAGTCGTTCAAGACCAAGTTCTGCTGTGGTGTGGCCGGGTACCCCGAGAAGCACCACACGGCGGTGAGCCTCGACACCGATGTCGTGAATCTAAAGAAGAAAGTGGACGCAGGAGCCGAGTACATCATCACCCAGATGTTTTTCGACAACAACGACTATTTTGCGTTCGTCAAGAAGTGCCGGGAGGCAGGCATCTCCATTCCCATTATCCCGGGGCTGAAACCTGTCGCGTTAAAGAACCAGACAAGGATTTTACCTGATCTTTTTTATATAGATATGCCCGAGATCCTCAAGAGGGAGATTGATAAATGCGTTGACGACGACCAGGCTCGCCAGGTGGGCACCGAGTGGTGCGTGGCCCAGGCAAAAGAACTTATCGAGCAAGGAGTCCCAACCATACACCTCTTCACCTACGGGATGGTGACACAAATGCAGGAGATTTGCCAGCAGATCTTTTAAGGAAAATGCACCAACACAAAAAGGGGTAATATACTGATTTGGTATATTACCCCTTTTCGTGAGATATTAAGCCGATGACTTACTAGCCAAGGGCTTGACTCAAGTCGTCAACCAGGTCGTCTTTATCTTCGATACCCACGGAAACCCGGATGAGGTTGTCTGTTATCCCGATTTTTTTCTTGAGTTCGGCGGGGAAGGTCTCGTGCGTCATTTTCGTCGAGTAATTTACTAGCGATTCCACGCCGCCCAGGCTGTCGGCAAGGTGGAAGATATTGAGCTTGTCGAAGAATGCCTTCACCTCGTTGTAACCTCCTTGTATCTTGAACGATACCAGCCCGCCGAAACCACTCATCTGGCGGCGGGCAACGCCGTGGTTCGGGTGTTCCTCGAAACCGGGGAACAGGACTTGCTCGACACGGGGATGATCCTTGAGGAAACGGGCCACTGCCCAGGCGTTTTCCTCGTGTTGACGCATCCTCAAGGCGAGGGTCCTGACGCCGCGCAGGGTGAGCCAGGCGTCGAAGGGACCAGGTACGGCACCGATGGCTTTCTGGTAGAACCCGATCTTCTCGTGCAAGATGTTATCGTTGGTCACCACGATCCCACCAAGTACGTCGGAATGCCCGTTGATGTACTTCGTGGTACTGTGGACCACCACGTCGGCGCCCAATTTGAGCGGTTGCTGGAAATAGGGCGTTGCGAACGTGTTGTCGACCACGAGTATCGCATTTTTTTCGTGCGCTATGCGGGCGATTGCTTCTATGTCGAAAATTTTGAGCAACGGGTTGGTTGG
>Ga0209373_10004891_pt1:7500-10000 | contig 11329 bp, 11 predicted proteins | sample Higcelweek5metaG_FD_187173 | JGI IMG/M metagenome (GOLD analysis project Ga0209373, IMG submission 187173) | Freshwater pond sediment microbial communities from the University of Edinburgh, under environmental carbon perturbations - High... | ecosystem: Environmental > Aquatic >... | reverse complement strand
ACAGGAATATTAACCTGTTTCCCTTTCGATCGGTGGAGCGAAGTGCCCCTTTCAAACGGCAGTTTGACCGATCTCTTAGGACCGACTCACCCTTGTCCAATTGCTGTTCACAAGGAACCTTTCTTCACTTCAGTCTTCAAAGTTCTCATTTGAATATTTGCTACTACCACCAAGATCTGCACTAAGGATTGTTCCACCCCTGGTCACCCAAAGGCTTCTGAACAGTCCTCACGCCCTCCTACACAACAGAACTTCGCATTTGTTCTGTTGGTCGCGTATAGGCATCGCGCTTGAGCGCCATCCATTTTCAGGGCTAATTCATTCGGCAGGTGAGTTGTTACACACTCCTTAGCGGATGCCGACTTCCATGGCCACCGTCCTGCTGTCAAAATGAATTAACACCTTTTATGGTATCTGCATTAGCGCGAATTTCGGCGCCGTAACGCGACGTTCGGTTCATCCCGCATCGCCAGTTCTGCTTACCAAAAACGGCCCACTTGGAACTTCAATTCGATGTACGGGTTCAATTAAGCAACTCGTACTTCTTGCCCATTTAAAGTTTGAGAATAGGTTAAAGATATTACATCTCTAATTCCTCTAATCATTCGCTTTACCTGACAAAACTTGTCGTGTGTAAGTTCCAGCTATCCTGAGGGAAACTTCGGAGGGAACCAGCTACTAGACGGTTCGATTAGTCTTTCGCCCCTATACCCATATTTGACGAACGATTTGCACGTCAGTATCGCTACGAGCTTCCACCAGAGTTTCCTCTGGCTTTACCCTATACAGGCATAGTTCACCGTCTTTCGGGTCCTAGCAGATATGCTCTAACTCGAATCCTTCAAAAAATCTCCAGATCGGTCGATAGTGCCTCTCCGGCACGAAGCCGGGGATTCCTACCTCAGAGCCCTAACGGGCCCCTTCACTTTCATTGCGCATTCATGGGTTTACCACCCGAATACTCGCATATATGCTAGACTCCTTGGTCCGTGTTTCAAGACGGGACGTTAGAAACCGTGTGGAAGTCAACCTCCAGCAGGAGAGCACAACACCCCAGAAAGCCCGCGCGAAGTGCCCTGCAAGCAGAACACCCCGTGAGAACCCCCTGTGACACCGCGTTCTGACCCGCCAGTCCGGCCCCGGCAGGGCAACGGATCGCACTCAAGGCCATTCCTTTCCAGCAAGAGAAAAACTTCTCCCACCTTGGAGGAAGCCCAAAAAGTGTAGTTGACCGGCAACTCAGATCCGGTATCCGTCAAAGCACATCAAATCCCGCAGCAAGGGCTTTGGGGCTCCTAGTACTACAGGCAGTGTACTTTGCCAAACAGATCTGAGCCGCAGCAACAGTTCCTAACGCTTGTCCCTTTGGCAGTTTCAAGGACTATTATCACTCTCTTTTCAAAGTTCTTTTCATCTTTCCCTCACGGTACTTGTTCGCTATCGGTCTCTTGCTGATATTTAGCTTTAGATGAATCTTACCACCCACTTAGGGCTGCAATCCCAAACAGCCTGACTCTTCGATGACGACTCGTGTTGAAAGGGCTTTCCGGATCAAATACGGGATTTTCACCCTCTTTGATGCCGCATTCTGAGACAAACTTATACCCGGCGCCTTCCAGAATCGCCTCTGCAAAGTACAACTCGACTTGGGTAAACCCTTGCCGATTTTAACTTTGAGCTTTTCCCTGTTCACTCGCTGCTACTGAGGGAATCCTAGTTAGTTTCTTTTCCTCCGCTTAATAATATGCTTAAGTTCAGCGGGTACTCTTGTCTGATTTGAGATTAATGGTGCGGTGATCTGCCGTGAAGCGGATCACCTGCCACAGGAATTGGGTGCGCCGTGATTACCTCTCGAGCCGCGGTTTCAGTTACGGACAAATGCTTATATTATAATATAGGCATTGCCGAGACCTCTACTGCGTTTGGTATGCAAGAGTGGTCAACGCAAACTATTAAAAGAGGAGTCGCAGCGCCGTGAAGCGGTGCCACTCGACTTCAACATCCAACTCACGAAGAGTTGAGAGATAGTACCAATTCTCAAACAGACATAGTTGACTCCTTGCGGAGGCAACTGCAATGTGCGTTCAAAGTTTTGATGATTCACAGAATTCTGCGATTCACATTAGTTATCGCATTTTGCTGCGTTCTTCATCGATGCAAGAGCCAAGATATCCACTGCCAAAAGTTGTCAATGAATTTCATTGGTTATTGTATCCAACTAGGTGTACTAAAATTGAATCAAACCGCGCGGCGTCCACAATAAAGTGGTCGGCGTGCTGCTTGACTATGCACAGGGTGTAAAAAGAGGTCGACAGGCTCCACCAACAACAACAGCGCGAACGCTGCTGCTGCTGGCTTCACCCGGACATAAACAACAAGACGAGGTATCGACATGTTATGGTGTAATGGTAACACATGAGTGTTAATGATCCTTCCGCAGGTTCACCTACGGAAACCTTGTTACGACTTCTCCTTCCTCTAAATGATAAGATTTACTGTT
>Ga0209373_10004891_pt1:0-5000 | contig 11329 bp, 11 predicted proteins | sample Higcelweek5metaG_FD_187173 | JGI IMG/M metagenome (GOLD analysis project Ga0209373, IMG submission 187173) | Freshwater pond sediment microbial communities from the University of Edinburgh, under environmental carbon perturbations - High... | ecosystem: Environmental > Aquatic >... | reverse complement strand
CAGGGAACTTCAAGCGGCTGCGCGCAGCAATAGGGTGGTTCCGACATCCAGTACTGGACTGAAGGCGCATCAAAAAATCGATTCGCACCGATTTTTATCTGCCCGCTCAACATCAACTTTTTTTTTTTTTTTTTTTTTTCCCTTTCATATATACCAGCAAGGTGGTCCAGTATACGGATAATTTACCAACCGACAGAATTTGCATTCAAAATTGATTTCCTGTGCTAAATTTACGCGTCAAAATTTACAATACGAATTTGCTAAATTTAGCACAGGAAAATTTCCCAAATTTCCAATACTCGTTAGTAGTAGTAGTAAATTTAGCACAGTAAAATTTGCAATACAAAATTTTTCAATGTCACCACCATCGAAAATTTTGACCCCCCTTTTTTTTGGATGAACATCATCGGGGACCCCTCCGAACATGTTTTCACCACTATGTGGTGGGGGACCCCCCCATGCATGATATCGATGGTGGTCGAACTTTTGGGGAGACCCATCTGACCATCAAAACCCACTTAAATATGCATAAGTCGAAGGTCTACGTCGAGTTTTGTCATGGTCGAGTCGGACTCCGAGATGCTGTATCACACGATATCGCGTCCACCCCCAAAGTAGTCCCGTGGTGTGGGGGGTCAACTAACGGTGCAAAACCCCTTCGAATAAGTGTATTGATGGACCCCAATCGTCATTTGGTGTCTAACGGCCTCACAAAAATTTCACTTTTTGACATTGAAAAAAAACCCGGAAAATTTCCCGAAGAAAATCGAAAACGGATCGGTCGCCCATACGATTTTTGGAAGCCCCACCGGGATCCAACCCCTCTAGAGAGCTGCCCCCTTCTTGCGGCCCATTAAACTACATATTTTTGGCTTTGAAACAAATGGCGACACGACCGGGGTGGTCTGCGGGAATGCCCGAATCGGAGCCCCTCCAGGCTGCTGAAGGATTGGTTTTTTGGGTTCCCCCCCATGGTTCGGAGGTCATCCGGTGGGGATGGAGGGATCACTCCCGGGGCCAAATTGGGGCTAAATTCGATGGGAAACACGAATATCCGGTCATTTTGGATGGCCGATGGGTGGATCCGGTGAGGGCTTCGAAAAGTACCCCCGCCGGGGGGGTACCCCCGACCGGTCGACCACCGGTCATGGGTGTGAAACCCCCAATCGGCCCTGGTTTGGCGGTGGTTCCCACCCCTATTTTATGCGGGGATTCCGATTCTGGGGGTTGCGCCGGTCGCCGGGGGTGGGGCTGTGGTGAAAAAGCCCGGGGCAGGTCGGCCCAGGCCGCCGGGAGGGGGTCTGAAGGGTTGGACCCCCACCGACCGCGCGATCCCGGTGAGGGGGCCCCGGTTTTTGGTCGATTCGGTGTAGCCCAGACCCGGTGGGAATTTCTGGACCGACTTTGGTGGCTCCCAGCAGGGGGCATTGCCGTCATCGGGTGCCCCCAGGGGGGGGCAAGTCCGCCGGGGAGGGGATGTGCCCCCCGAGTTTTCCTGGACCAACCCCCGGCGCATAGTGGCTGCAAATCCAAATGGAACTGGCCCAGACCCACTCGGATCGAGGGCCGGGGCCAGCTCGGGCGGATCGGCACGGGTTTCGGGTGATTTGTGACGGGGCACCTTGGGGAAGGCCCCCCGGGGCCCTTTGGATGGGTCGATGGAGGGGACCCCCCCCGACCGCGTGGTCTTCTTAATTATTCGGCTCCAAAATTGCAGGGGACCTCCGTGAGAGGGGCCTGGATGATTCCAACCGACTTTGGAGGCCCCCAAAAAAGAGAAAGATGCCACCCCGACCGGCGAACGTATGGGGAGGTACCCCCAAAACTCAGGGGGGCATCGGGTACCCGGAGGGGCACCCCAACCATGAACCCCTCACTCGGGGAGACCCCTGCGCGGTGGTTTGGGGTTGCCCCGGGTGTGGGCCAACTGGATTTCACGCGGTAGGACTACCGCATCAGGGGCGGGTCGTCCATGGGCGCCCGACGGGGACCGGTCACTATGGCCAAGTCGACCCCATCGGGTACCCGGAGGGGCACCCCAACCATGAACCCCTCACTCGGGGAGACCCCTGCGCGGTGGTTTGGGGTTGCCCCGGGTGTGGGCCAACTGGATTTCACGCGGTAGGACTACCGCATCAGGGGCGGGTCGTCCATGGGCGCCCGACGGGGACCGGTCACTATAGGTTCCCTCCCCGGGCCGGGGGGTCCATCGGGGGTCGCACCCCACTCTCCCACCCCTCTGCCAGTGGTTCCGAGGGCCTTTCCGAGGTCCCCCAGGGGGTCCTTGCTCCGCTCGGTCGGCGGTGGTTCGTTGGGGGTACCCTCGGGGGGGCCGCCGACCGCCGACGGGCTCCCCTTCGCTAAGCTGGGAACCTCCAGGGTGGGGGGTCTTTTCGGTTTTTTGGTAGAAACGCTCAATGTCACTTTTCTCCAAAGTTGGTCAGTTGGGTCTGCTGAGTCTAACGATGTATTTTTTTTCGCTGGGAGGTCATCCCCCATGCGGCTAGACCCCCCCCCTTTGTTACCGATTTAGAGCGTCAGACCTTGGGGTCCCCCCTTTTGGTGGTCGTCGGTTCAATCCCGACCAAAAGCACATACCGAAAAAAAAATTAATGTCTTCCCGGAAAAATTGAGTCCCCCTGATTCCTGTCGGGGTGTCTGGGGTAGCCCCATGTGGTGTGGATCTTGCATTTAAACGGTTTCCCGATCGCATCGAGGGAGCTTGGTCAGTGGGCGGCCGACGGAGCCCGGTCTCGAGGGGCACCCGCCGGCCTGGGGGGGCTCCCACCTGACATAATGCCCGAAAATCTCACTCGGGCAGTCTGTTGCGCGGGGTTTTGGAGTAGCCCCAGATGGGTTACAACCCACATTCGCGCGGTTTCCCTTATTCGCGCACCGTTGGTGGTCACTGGGCGGCCGACGGAGCCCGGTCACTTGGGACCGGTCGGCCCCTGTGCGGACGGGCCCCCGATTTTCCGCCTCACCGGATCCGCTGCCAGCCTGATGTGTCGCGGCCTGGGGTAGCCCCATGGATATCCCAGAAGGGCCCCCCGACCGTATTTCATCCGGCCCCGATGGGGCGTGTCCAGGTCCGGCCGACGGAGGACGGTACCCTTCGGCCGACCGGCCCACCCCGCACCGCCCGAAGGATTTTGCCGCTCGTCCCCACCGAGTTGGAGGTCACGTGCGGGCTTGTGGAGTAGCCCCAATGACTCTCTACAAGGGCCCCCCAACCCGGTTTCAAGCGGGGTTCAGGGGGCGTGTTCAGGTGCGGCCGACGGATCCCGAAGGATTGCCCAACATTGACCGGTCCCAAGGCATCCGTCCAAGAAATTTTGACCAACGTCGGGAGGCTCTCCTCGCTCATCTGGGGCGGTTCGGAGTAGCCCCAGGGGTGGTGGACAAGGGCTGCCCATCAGGGTTTCCCAGGGGCCAGGCGTCGAGTGTCCAGGGGCGGCCGACGGGGGCCGGTGCCTTCACCATACGATTGGGGGGCCGTCCATGAAAAATTAAAGCGTCCCCAAAAAGTAGGACCCGAACCCGTGACCTATGGTCCGACAACATCCAGCGCTACCGCTCCACTACACCAGTAGTTAGAAACTAGTCAGGTGGTGACGTGGCACATGAGGGGTCGCCCGACCCAAGTGTTCAGGATGGTGACAACACGCTGGTAGAAATCATCCCACCAACACCGAATATCACCATCACCATCAACAACAACAACACCAACACCAACACCAACACCAACAACACCAACAACACCAACAACACCACCACCACCACCACCACCACCACCACCACCACCACCATCGTGCGTTAAAAATAGCAAAAAGCTACAGCACTCGGTTTTTCCTGGCGGTCCCCCATCCAAGTACTAACCAAGCGTTGAGCGCTTAACTTCGGAGGTCTGAAGGGATCCGGTGCTTTCGCCCAACTATGGCCGTAGCTTAAAGATGGTCTGGTGGTGTGGTGGTACTTATAGGATCAACCGACCCGACCCGACCCGACCCGACCCGACCCGACATCACCATCACCATCACCATCACCATCACCATCACCATCACCATCACCATCACCATCACCATCACCATCACCATCACCATCGACCATCACCGACCGGACACTGTCGAAAATTTTGCCATGCCGAAAAAAATCGCCATGTCGAACCCGCACCACGACCACCACAGTATCATCATCATCATCAGCAGCAACAGCAGCAACAGCAGCAGCAGCAGCAGTCTCACATCATCGCCGCCTACCCCCGCCGAGCTTGAACTTGGGGTGGTGGTGGTGGTGGTGATGTTTGATGATCGTGCACAAGGGGTGACGCCTGTTCGCTGGTCGGATGCCCCCCTAACAGCAGCAGCAGCAGCAGCAGCAGGACCCCAGTGGTCGGGTGGTGAGAGCCTCACTTGGGGGATTTTTTGTCCTTCTCTGGGAGACTTCCCCACGTTGAAAGGGACTGAGAAAAAAAAAAAATAAACGCAAATCAGAAGCGAGGCTGAACCTCAATGGATCGTAGCATGAGAGCTACTCTGCCAATTACAGTACCTCGTTCACTTCAAGTAGTCTGCAAGAAATGCCCACACTAGCATGTGCTTATGTATCTGGGTACCCTTTGTCACGTTCGGACTCAGGGTGGATCCCACTATGATTTTTGAAGCGGATAAACCACTCCTATTCTTATCGAGTAACTTAGCCAGTGTGCAAGTATTGTCGTTTTCAGAACAGATTCTGACTTAGAGGCGTTCAGTCATTATCTGACCGATGATAGCTTCGCGGCACTAGCTGTTCAGCTAACCGCAATTACCAATTATCGGATACAACGGTTCCTCTCGTACTAAGTTGTATTACTGTTACGACAACGATCGCAATCAGTAGGGTAAAACTAACCTGTCTCGCGACGGTCTAAACCCAGCTCACGTTCCCTGTAAGTGGGTGAACAATCCAACACTTGGCGAATTCTGCTTCGCAATGATAGGAAGAGCCGACATCGAAGG
>Ga0209373_10004890_pt1 | contig 11331 bp, 5 predicted proteins | sample Higcelweek5metaG_FD_187173 | JGI IMG/M metagenome (GOLD analysis project Ga0209373, IMG submission 187173) | Freshwater pond sediment microbial communities from the University of Edinburgh, under environmental carbon perturbations - High... | ecosystem: Environmental > Aquatic > Freshwater >... | reverse complement strand
GACCAACTCAAACTCACACAGCAAATAGAGAAAACATTATCGGAACGTTTTAGTTACAACTCAAAAATTGTATTGCTATCGCAACAAACATTGATTCAGCTTGTAAATACTGCTCCCGAAGGTTTTGGCATTTATCCAGACGAATATCGTTACGATGTAATTTTTCTGAAACCGCCACTCACGGCAGAGGAAGCCTTGTCGAAAATCAAAACAAAAGAAGGTGTTGATTTTGTAACGACCGGCAATGGAATACTTTACTTCTCCCGATTAAGCAGCATGTCGGGTCAGAGCCAAATGACCAAAATGATTGGCACTGCCATTTACAAAGAAATGACGATACGGAATTGGAATACAACGACAAAACTTTGTGAATTGTAATCTCTTGGAATTATTTATACATAAACTTAGTTGAGAATTTGCTAAACCGCACAAAATAAAACCCTGATTGTAAATCCGTGGCATTAATCTCTATACTGCATCCTCCGGGTGTTTGGAGTCGAAAAAATCATTTTACCTACTGCTGAATAAACACTCATTATATCGGACGTATTACATTCAGGCAACGTAATCTTCAAACAATTTTCGGTAAAATTTTGCAAATACTGTCAACTGTTGTTTTACTTCACGTAAATTGTTTTCTACAGCGGTTGAAATACAAAACCTTTTCTTGGATTTTCTTCGCTGTCACAAGTAAAAACATACTTTGATTGAGAATATAAAGTCGCGGGATAATCAGTTGGTATTAACCCATTTTGCAGCTATTCATCCATAAGTTTATAATTTTCAATCGCTTCATTTTTTTTAAATTTGTGGTTTGAGCACTACAAATGTTTTCTTTACGAATGGTGCATATTTGCATTTTAGAGCATCGTAGAATAATTCAACGAGTTACAAAACGTGAGCCCCACAAATACAGGTCAAAAAAACAAAAACAGATAACCGTTTTCCCCACTTTTTTACTGTAGTTTAACCTTTGGGGAAGGAAAAGCTACAAGTTAGGTTAACGAATACTTACTTTACAATAAATAAAAAATCCCCTGCTAAAAACCAACTTTTAGCAGAGGAAATAAGTTAAGAGAATATGAGCCTGTTAAAAAAACAGAAACTATTTTCTAACGATACATCGTTGTGCCGATAATCCTTTTTCGGTAGCTACACGCACCACATACACTCCACTATGTAAATTTTCGGTAGGTGCCTCTACCCGAACAGCATCAGCTTTAGTTGACCAAACAAGCATTCCTTGGGTATTATAAATTTCCAAATTATTAATTTTAAAATCTGAACTAACTAATAATTTATCAGTAACAGGATTAGGATACACATTTACTTTTACGTCCTCAAGTTGAGCCAACCCAGTTGTACCACCAGCAGCCAATACTGACATTTCAGTGGTTTTAAATGTAGCAGTACCAGTGAATTTTGGAAATGCAGTAGTACTCATTGTACAAATAACAGTTTCGGATTGCGGGAGCAAGAAAGTGAACACACCGCCATTCTCCTCATAATCTGTTTTTGCAACCAATGCTTTTCCACTTTTGGTAGCCCACGCATAAGTAGTGGCAACAGCCGAAGCAAGTATTCCTTTCACATTATTTTGTGCTGACAAATCAAGAGATTCACCCACTTTAATAGAAGTCAGTATGGGCATAGCTTGTTGTGGAGCATACGTAAAGGTTGACTTAAGAGCTTCGGGTTGGGGAAGCGTAGCAAAAGTCAGTTTGTTGCCCGCACAGTTAACGGTGCCATTTTTTGCAACTGTATTGGCACCTTTTATTTCAGTAAGATTATTATTAAGCAAGAAAAGTGACTTCAAGGCAATAAGCGTACTGACATCAATCGTTTTCAGCTTATTGGTATTGAGCGAAACATATGTCAGATTGACATTCTTACTCAAATCGATAGTTTCAAACTGATTATTAACTGCATAAATACTTTTTAGCGCTGTGTTGTGCGATAAGTCAATGTTCATTAACTTATTACTATTGAAATTGAGGGTCGTAAGCTTAGTATTGGCAGTCACATCCAGCGAAGTCATGTTATTGTCGTAACAATAAAGCAATTCCAAAGCAGTATTATTACTTAGGTTCAGAGCCGTAAGTGCAGGATTTGTTTCGACATGCAATGAATACAATACTGTGTTTGCCGAAAGATCGAGTGCAGCCAATGAATTGTTGTTTACTGAAAGTTTAATCAGATTCGGTGCAGAAGCCAAGTTAATGGCCGTAACAGAACCAAAACTACAATCAAAAAGAGTGATACCATTGCCTTTTAAAATCACTTCCCCTACCGGAATTCCGGAAATAACAGTTGGAGTTCCATTGATATCGGTTTGAGCAATATCGGTCGAAACTGAATTTCCGTCACCCCAATCGACGGTAACAGCAGTAGCTGTGGAGGTTACAACACTCAAATCAATGGATTTGGTACTTGAACTTGTGAGACGAATTTCGTCGGCACGGACAATATGAGAGCATAGCAACAGAAGTACAGTTGCTCCTAGTAAATGTTTCTTCATAAAAAAATAATTAGTTGATAAATGAATAAATGACTATCAATTGAGAGACAGCAGGCGCCTGAAACTGGCTCGCAAATGATAAATTAGTAAATAATTTTATAGATATGCGACCTATTATTACGGTCTTTGACTATTAGTAAATAAAAACCTTTTCGTAAATTGGAAGTTGGTAATTCATAGTTAATTGCCTGCTGCTGATCTTGCATCAACAATTTCCCATTCACATCATACAAAGCGATTCCACTCAGCACATCAGCAGCCGTAACACGAATCTGATTACTAAGGTTTTGAATCCTAATTCCCAACGAAGTGGACACAGATGGCACAGCCGTAGTGTTGGAAATAATGCATTCGTTACTGAAAACAGTTTCACCAAAGTCACCCACAGCTTTCACCTTATACACATGCGACCCTACTCCGGGTTGAGCATCTGTAAAGTTACAGTCCATTGACGTACCAATCATCTCCCCATCGCGATAAATTTGGTATGATTTTACGACTGAATGACTGACATAAGGATAAATTTCGATATTATCAACCTGCCACCAGTACGATAGTCCAATGTTGTTATCGTCGTAAGCATGAAATGCGACCTGCATGTTTTCGGAAGTATAAGCAGACAAATCAACTTCAATTCGCTCATACTTATTGACCACCGTTCCTTGCGTTTTCAAATCGAATACTTTGTTCCAAGTTGTTCCGTTATCGTTACTTACTTCCAAGTAATAGAAGTTGTGTGCATTTGTTTTCTTTGGAGCAATAGAGTTGGAGAAAAAAAACATCCTTCCTCCATTTGCAAATTTAGGTGATACCAATCGTTCGTCCTGATGACGGTCAATGGTTTCGGCGTTGAGACGTGCCGAATAATTACCTTCGTATGGCAACTTATATTTTACCGACTCCTGCCATACCCAACCTACGTTGTAAGCTGACTCAAAAGTCCATAAATTTTTATTAGCTGCATTTTCGAAATTTTCAGTTAGTACCGACGAACCTTCCACGGGTTTCTTCCAGCTCAAGTGTACGCCGTTGGCATCAGAAATTCCGTTCAAGTCGTAAGGCGATTGAATAATAGACGAATATTGCGACACTGCAATCTGAACTTTCACCGAAGCATCTGTACTACTCTGAAATACCACAGTTCCTTTACGAGCTTCAAAGCTATCATTTTTGGTAAGTGTAGTAAGTGTGATATCGGCAGTACCGCTAGTTCCTGACCGTTCAGACAATTGCAACCATTCGGGTATTGACAAAACGTCCCAGTCAGTATTCACAGCTATCAGTTGTACTTTGGAACTACTGCCAGCGGCTCCCGAAAGATTTATACTTGCCTGAGAAATCACTATTTTGGGTGTAAAAGGCAAAAGCTCGAACGTGATACTATCTCCACAAGAACCAATATTGGCTAACGCGAATCCAGCCTCGGCACCATCGTGATAAAACGGTTTCAACGTAGCCGTTCCTCCAAAGGAGGTACGACCGCTTTCGGTACTGAAAAATGCTTGCGCTATATTTCCATCAGCAGTTACAGTTCCACTTGGGCGGAAAAGGTACTGTTCGTCGAATTTTGACGAGCCATCATACGCTTCGTTGCCTGTAAAGTTTGGATTAATGCGATAGACGAGTAACCCCGAACCTGGCAGGCTAGCCTCGAATGGTGGAAGATTTCGTCGGTATTCGAGCACAAAATACTCATTGGAACCAGCCAATTTTATTTTATATGCAATTTTGTCCCGACCAGTTCCACCTACCGGATATAAAGCATAAGTGCCCGGCATTCTCAGCTCTGGGATACTGTCAATCCATTTGCAATACTTGTATTTGGTATAAGCCGACATACCTTGAGGTACGAGCTGATTATCGGACATCAAATCCCAGACTCCAACAGGATTTAATCCCTTGGCAGTGTGATATAAGTCTCGCGTACCCAGCGTATGCGACATTTCGTGGCACAACACACCTGCATTCAATGGAATCGGGTTCAACGAATTCCAACCGTTACCACCTTCAAAAAGCACAATATATTCGTTTACCGTTTTGCCAGCTATAGTTGCACTTTTAAGGTAAAGAGTAGAACGGTGAGGCCATAAAAGATATTTAGCACTGAGCTCAGAATTTCCACTCAGAATAATACATATATTATCAATCACTCCATCTCCATTAGCATCCAAGTTAGTCCCCTGCGGAATAATGCCGTTGAGATAATCAGCAATTTCCTTCACCAGATTCTGCTCACGCAACAAAGCATCTGCCGTATTATCTATGTTATATCCATCGGTATTAATGCTGGAGCTATGCAAATAATAGCTGCGAGTATGCGAGGCCTGAAATGAAATGATCTGTGTACCTGTAATAGCGGGATAAAAGTGACTTTTCCAACTAAGCTGATTGTATGATGCCTGCCTAAAGTAATTGTAAATGGAAACATCAGCATTTCCTTCTGCATTGAACAGAGATTCATAAGCTGTAGCTGTTTTTTCGAATACAGAAGCATCTTCGTCGGCAAAGCGCACCAAACATACCAGATTCGAAAGCGTCCCTTTGTTTTGCTGAGCAGACAATAAACCAACCAGCCCCCACAAAAGCAGGAGCGTATTTATCCAGATTTTTTTCATTCGGAAATGATTTTATCGGATGATAATTTTCTTTGTAATATTCTGATTTCCAGCAAAAGTTACATGAGCAATATAAACTCCTTTGGTTATATCTACCACCGACAAAGAACTGTTTACCGTCTCACGCATCAAATTACCTTGAGCATTATAGAGTTTTATGCTGGCTTTATCCAACAACAGAATATTTTTTCCATCGAACAATACTTTTTGAGTATCGACATTTACATCGTTTACTCCCGAAGGTTGCGCAGTAAGTATCTTCATTCCATGAATATAAATATTGTTTTTAGTCAAGCTCTGAAAATAAGCATACATAGTAGATGTTGAAGCCAGTTTAAATATGGGTTCAAAACCAGTATTTAGTTGTTCCATATCCGACCATGTGAAAATTCCCGCTGAAGCAAGTGGTCTGAATACCGTAGTAAACTTAGCTGAAGCAATGGTATAGTCGCTCGTGATTTTATCTGCGACTGTAGTACCTAATAAACGTACATACATCTTACTATCAGCGGACACACATACATTAAATGAAATACACGATGGCATTTTTACAATAAATCCTCCTCCATTGGCAGTCATATTAGCTGACGAAGGAGCTGTTTTTATTGCACCTACATGAGCACCTGTTGTTTCGAGGACACCATCAGTTCCGGTTCCTTTAAAATCGGGCGATACTTCCGTATCAACATAATCGCCAAAACCGGCCGACACCATTTGAATAATTTTTCCATTTTCATTGTACTTCGCGTTTTCGTTGTCCGACTGCCCAATATATTTATCAATTTTAGCTTGCGTATCAAACCAAATCCAGCCATTTGCATCTACATCTGCCGGATCAAACAAATTAGTTTGCGCTTTGGTGGCACCTACTGCCAGCATCAAAATCAGCGCTGTTGCATAAAATTTATTCATTGTTTTTCTTTTTTTATAAGTATATGTATATTTTTTTGTTTCTATTTACTCCACCCATTCCGGATTTTGTTCGATGTTCTGATAGCGTATTTCATCCCATGGGATAGGGTAGTAATACTGAAAATCTCTATACAAACGTACCCTTGAAGGATATTTATCCATATTGCTAACAGTATAAGTAGTTGGTTTACCATCTTGTTTCACAATTTTCATGGCTTTTACAGGATTAGTAGCTCCACTCATTTTTTGTGAAGCCATATTGTATCGCAACAAATCCCAATACGTTGTTTCTTCAAAAGCCATTTCTACCCTTCGTTCATTCAGAATAGCCTCCCAACTTATGGCATCGAGGTCGTACATGTGGGCCCGACGACGTATTTGATTCACTTTGTCGAGAGCATCTCCTAATCGACCCTGTTTGAAATCTATTTCGGCATAATCAATCAATACTTCGGCATAACGCCAAATAATGTAATTTTGCTTGCTGGCAGTTGTCTCATTATTGTCAATGGATTGCGCTTCGTCTACAAATTTCCCCAAATAATATCCTGTTTTAGTTACAGCTGCGGTAGCCGATTCGCCATATGGAGTTAAGTCTACAGCCGCCTTTTCTACTCCGTTCACTTTATTATAATGAATCTCCATCACATGCCCACGATACGTACAACTGTCGTAAAGTATATTGGCATAAAATCGATAGTCACGATTTTTATACGGATCTTGAGCATTGTAAGTATATCCTTTTTGCATACCATATTCATCCACATGATTTTGCGTAGGTGTATAAGCTGCCGTTACTCCTCCAAAATAAGGAGATGCAGCTTCTCTATCCAGTTTATGACCAAAGCCAGTGCTGTAATTTCCATCGTTAGAGTGCTGTACTTCCAATATGGATTCCTGACTGTTCTTTGTAAGAAAAATAGCGCGATAACCTTTTACAATATCACTTTGAGTAGTTCCCGTGATAGGCACAAGCGAGTAATCCAGTTTCATTAGTTCGTCGTAGGTCAATCTGGCTTTTTCCAGCATCTCGGCAGAGCGATCGGTGGTAAAGCCCAAATACGATTTCTCCTGATTCTGGAAATGCGCACCGGCAGCCCACATATAGGTTTTAGCTTTGAGCATCATGGCTGCACCACAGGTAATTCGCCCTTTGTCCTCAGCTAAATAAGTAACATCCTCCAGATACGATTGTGCCAGCGTGGCTTCAGCTATAATAAAGTTGACCATTTCGTCGTACGAGGCTCGGGGTGTTTTCTTTGCATTAGTCAGTGGATCGTACACTTCTGTGGTAATAAGTACCCCACCGTATTGTCTCCAGAGCAAGTAATGGTAATAAGCACGAAAAAAATGCGCCTCGCCCAATACACGCTTTTTGAAATCTGCGCCGGGTATGTCCTTCTCGTGTTGTAACAATAAGTTAACCGAACGCAACTGTTCGTAGTAACTGTTCCAGAGCGAAAGAGCACGACGCTTCATTTCGGTTAGGTCGCTTTTCAAAATATCGCCATAAGCTGCTGAATACCATTCAGCTTTACTAACAGCCATCTGATCAGCATACCAAGGCAGGTATTCGCGTCCGAGCCCCCGAATAAGGGCATTGGTGGGCATGTAAATGCTAAATCCATTGTTGATACCTCTATACCAAGGTAACACATAACCATCCAGCAACTGTGGGTCTGTCCATATTTTATCTTCTGGTAGTTTATCTTCTGCATAATCATCAAAAAATGTATCGCAGGAGCTTAACATTCCTACTAAAACAACTAAAACCAGTAGTATATTATTCTTTTTCATCATTACTATCACACATTAAAACATTAAAAACCAACGCTCAGCGAAGCTCCGTAACTGCGCTGTACCGGATACCCTCTAAGAGATTCGGGGTCAACATTATCTAATGTAGACCAAGCAAACAAATTACCACCCTGTAAAGCGATATTGACCGATGAAATTTTTGAACTCTTCAACCAACTCGTCGGCAAGCTGTATCCGATATTAAGAGACCGTAGGCGGATAAAATCACATTCCTGAATCCAAAAAGTGGAAGCTCTGCGGTTGTTACTATTGACACTAGAAAACTGCACACGCGGATATTTTGCATTAGGGTTGTCATCAGTCCATGAATCATAAAGATGGTAGTTTTGGAATTTTGGCAAACTAGAGTTATAGAGTGAGTAAATTTCATTTAACTGCTGGTTGAAACCTTTCAGTCCCTGAAAAATAGCATTTACAAAAAAACCTTTATAGCTAAAGCCTGTTTTTACTGAAAAAGAAAAATCGGGATATGAAGAGTTTTTTACATACACCATATCCTGTTCAGTTATTTTGTCATCACCATTCATATCCACGTATTTTATGTCACCTGGCATTAATGTTGTATTTTGATAACCATCCTGATCTACTTTATAGTTATCAATTTCTTCCTGAGAGCGAAATAATCCATCGGCTTGATAAAGCGTCCATGTCATGTACGATTTACCTTTACGCTGTTTTCCTTCTATCAACGACGATTCATCACCCCAATCGAGTACCTGATTATCCATTTTAGAAACCATCAGGTCAATATTATATTTTATATGACCAATCGTATTTTTGTGACTGAGAGTTACATCCCACCCCCATTCTTTCACTTCACCAATATTTACATACGGATAACGTCCTCCTACTCCGGCCGATGGTGGATAAAGATAGGCCGGTACTTGAGTAATCATATTAGTACGGTAACGCCAATAGTATTCATAGGTAAAACTAAAACGATTGTCCCAAAAGCCCAAATCCATAGCCAGATTATAGTCATGCCTTTGTTCCATTTTCAGATTTACGTTGGGAAAAGCCTCGGTAGCTGGGATAACACCAAATCCTGTGTTACCCGTTCCAAAACTATATCCATAATTTTTGGTATAGATGTATTTCATCTGATACGAATAATTATCGATATTTCCATCATCACCCAACCAGCCGGTAGAAGCTCTCAGTTTTATTGCCGAAAGAACCGGTTGTTTCCAATTTTTAAAAAATGGCTCGTTAGTAACGACCCACGATGCGGAAAACGAGGGGAAAATTTGCCAACGGTAATCAGGATCAAATTTGGTTGAGCCATCTACACGAAAATTTCCTTCAAAAAAATACTTGTAATCGTATCCGTAGGTAGCTCTTCCCACTACTGAAGCACGTTCTGTTTTGCTTTCAATACCATTGATGATCCCCGTTGCACCAGTTCCAATTACTTCAGGATATTCCCCCGATAAAGAACTATTCGTTGCAGAGAGATAACGATTTTGAGTAGATTGGTAATTTGTGAGTAGCAGCCCGGTTACATTGTGCTTTTCACCAAAAATACGATCGAAATTAAGTCCCGCCTCCAGTAATCTATTATCAAGATTCTGTTCGTTTTCGGTCAGCGAGATATTTGCTTGCGGATATATTGTTTTTGAATCAACTTCAATTTCGCCAGTAGTAGAATTAGTTTTATAAAGCGCTACAGGCGACGAATATGTTTTGATCCGTGCACTGTTGTTATCGAAAACAGTCCTTATATAGGCAGTTAGTCCATTCAACCATGGAAATGCATATCGTAATGTTAAGTTAGTCGAATTTATACGGGCTTTATTCTGCACATATCCACCAAGCCCTCTAACAGCAATCAATGGATTGCTTCCATCCAGACTAGTTAATCGCCCGTCGGGGTATTGCAGGAGTTGTGTAGGTGCGAAGTTATAAGCAGCGTCGATTGTGGAGTAGCTGGTATTTTTATTGTCCGAACGGGTTCCGGTTACATCCATTGACAAAGAGAGACTTTTGGAGAGGTTTACATCCAATTTTATAGAATAATTATAGCGATCACGACTTACTCCGCTGTATAATCCTGTATTATTGGCATATCCCCCTGAAATATAATACTTAACATCTTTCGAACCACCGTTTAAGGAAAGACTATGTGTCATCAGGGAACCATGATCACTTAAGTAATCGAAAAGGTTTTCGTTTCCGTAAGTATTTGGAGCGCTATTAGTACGTATTTGTTCGAGTTGAGCATCGGTATAAGGGAAATATTTACCGTCAAATGACGGAGAAACAGACAAGGCCTGATTAAAAAGCTTAGCAAAGTCATAAGCATTCAGAAATTCGGGAAAGCGGGTGGCCTTTTGCAAATTATATTGTCCGCGATAGTTTATGTGTATCTTATTATCGCCCGCAGATCTTTTGGTAGTAACCAAAATAACACCACGGGCAGCACGTGCTCCGTAAACAGCAGCGGCAGCACCATCTTTGAGTATAGATATACTTTCAATATCATCAGGATTCAAATCCGAGAGGCGAGTTTCGCTGTCGGAAGTATTTGTTCCAAAACGTGGAACTCCATCAATTACCAACAATGGTTCGCCTACAATACCGCGGATACTCATTTTGGGGTCTTTCCCCGTGGGATCTCCGGTGGTTGTTATTACACTTAAACCGGCGACTTGCCCAACCAGCGCCTGACTCAGATTAGCGGTAGGCATTTTCAGTAAATCTTCACTTTTAATGATTTCGATGGAACTGGTGAGTGACGATTTTTTTTGAACACCGTAGCCTACTACCACCAATTCGTCCAACTGTTTTGTATCATCCTCCATCGTTACATATAGAGGTTTTCCTGTATATGCAACTGTCATTTTTTTTTGTCCAATACACGAAAAAAAAACGTTTTCAACCGTTTGACCTTCAGGTATATTAATTTCAAACTCACCATCAATATTAGTGACATCCATGAGTCCTGCTTTATCAGTTAAAATGTTCACTCCAATCATCGGCTCCCCATTATTGTCTATCACTACCCCAGATACCTTTTTCTGGGCTTCCTCAGGTTTAATAGCGTAAATGGTTACAAAGATGTTCTTAACCTTGTAGGCCAATGGATAATTTCCGATTACAGTCCGAATAACCTCATTAATCGGTTTATTTTTAACAGAAACAGTAACTTTGTAATTCTGAATCTCATCGTAGGTAAAAATGATTTTGTAGTGCGAAGCCTGCTCAATCTTTTTCAAGACAACCGACATTGGTTCGTCTTTAGCCTCTATACTTATTCTAACCACTTTCTCTTTGGAAGACTGAGCCAGACCTAACTCAGAAAAAAAGAGCAGTAGCAACAATACAACTGTCAACTTATTCTTAAACAATTTCCCACATCCATCCAACCAATTTTCTTTTCTCATATAATCAAATAATATCAATAAAACACAAATACATAATTAATACGGATTATGCTATTTTTTAGTCCCGTCATTTCCTCTTTTTTTT
>Ga0209373_10004888_pt1 | contig 11333 bp, 11 predicted proteins | sample Higcelweek5metaG_FD_187173 | JGI IMG/M metagenome (GOLD analysis project Ga0209373, IMG submission 187173) | Freshwater pond sediment microbial communities from the University of Edinburgh, under environmental carbon perturbations - High... | ecosystem: Environmental > Aquatic > Freshwater >... | reverse complement strand
TGCAGCACTTGCCCATGCCGCGCGCAACTACAGCTGCGTGTGATGTCATTCCGCCACGGCCTGTGAGAATTCCCTGAGAAGCATCCATTCCGGCCAGATCTTCCGGAGAGGTCTCCAGACGAACCAGCATAACGATTTCACCGCTCTCCGCAGCCTTTGTCGCGTCCTCGGCAGTGAAGTAAATCTTGCCGGTCGCGGCTCCGGGTGATGCCGGAAGTCCGTGGGCGACAGGAACCGCGGCCTTGAGAGCTGCCGGCTCAAAGGTTGGGTGAAGAAGAGCATCGAGCTGCTTCGGATCGATCTTCATGATCGCTTCTTCCTTGGTATTCAGGCCTTCCTCAACCATCTCGACAGCGACACGCATCGCGGCAGCAGCCGTACGCTTGCCGTTTCTTGTCTGCAACATGAAGAGTTGACCGCGCTCGATGGTGAATTCCATATCCTGCATGTCTTTGTAATGTGTCTCGAGAGTATTCGCAATATTGGCAAACTGCTCGTAAACAACGGGCATGACTTCCTTGAGCTGATCGATCGTCTGCGGAGTGCGAATGCCGGCAACGACATCCTCTCCCTGTGCGTTCATCAGGAATTCGCCGTAAAGCTTCTTCTCTCCGGTTGCCGGATTACGGGTGAAGGCAACGCCGGTACCGGACGTATCGCCCATGTTGCCGTATACCATCTCCTGTACGTTGACAGCCGTTCCCCAGCTTCCAGGGATATCGTTCATACGACGGTAAAGGATCGCGCGGTCATTGTTCCAGGAACGGAAAACCGCTTTGATCGATTCAAGAAGCTGAGTCTTCGGGTCCTGCGGAAAGGGCTCACCCTTATTGTCCTCGTAGACCTTCTTGAATGCGGCGACAACTTCCTTCATGCCTTCGGCATCAAGGTCCGTATCAAGCTTCGCGCCTCTCTCTTCTTTAATGGCTTCAAAAACCTTATCGTACTTGCTCTTGCTGATTTCCATGACAACATCGCTGAACATCGTGATGAAACGGCGGTAGCTGTCGTATGCAAATCTCTCATTGCCGGTAAGCTTCGCAAGCCCGATGACGACTTCGTCATTCAGACCGAGGTTCAGGATGGTATCCATCATACCGGGCATAGATGCACGGGCACCGGAACGAACGGATACGAGGAAAGGATCCTCGGGATTTCCCAGTCTCTTCCCGACCGTTTCTTCTGTCTTGGAAAGTGTTTCGAAAATCTCCTTACGGATCTCCTCAGAAATGGTCTCGCTATCCTCGTAATAACGGTTGCAGGCTTCGGTCGAAATCGTGAAACCACGCGGAACCGGAAGTCCCAGGCCGGTCATCTCAGCCAGGTTGGCACCCTTGCCGCCGAGAAGATTCTTCATTGAGGCGTTGCCTTCGGTAAACATGTACACGTACTTTGTCATTGTCTAACCTCCACTTTCTAAGATTTTTATCCTTTCCTTACGCGGCAGCGGCGCCTTCTGGTGGTTTACCAGAAAAACGCCGCCGGCATATTGAAAACTAGAATACAAACTTGTCCGCAAAGAACTCCCGGAGCTTCTCAACCGGGAAGCGGACATTGCCGGGCTCATACTCAATCTTGTTCATCGAGTCACGCTCACGGATCTCAACACAGCCGTCGTTCTCCGAATCGAAATCGTATACGACGCAAAACGGCGTTCCGATCTCGTCCTGGCGACGATAGCGCTTCCCGATCGACTGGCGATCATCAAATTCACAAGGATAGAGAGAAGAAAGATCGCGATAGATGGCCTCAGCCTTCTCAGAAAGCTTGGCGGACAGCGGTAGCACACCGATCTTGATCGGTGCCAGAGCCGGATGAAAACGCATCACGGTACGGACGTCTCCCTCGCCCAAAACCTCTTCATCGTACGCGGAACAGAGAAACGCCAACAATACGCGGTCCGCGCCGAGTGAGGGCTCGATGACGTAAGGGACATATTTCTCGTTCTTGGCAGCGTCGAAGTACGAGAGATCTTCCTTCGAATGCTCCATGTGCTGCTTCAAGTCATAATCCGTACGGTCGGCGATGCCCCACAGTTCACCCCAGCCGAACGGGAAAAGGAATTCAAAATCCGTCGTCGCGTTCGAATAGAAGGAGAGTTCCTCCGGGGAGTGATCTCTCATGCGGAGTTCATCAGCCTTGAGACCAAGATTCGTCAGCCATTTATAACAGTAATCCTTCCAGTACGCGAACCATTCGAGGTCCGTTCCCGGCTCGCAGAAGAACTCGAGTTCCATCTGCTCAAACTCGCGAATGCGGAAGATGAAGTTGCCGGGGGTGATCTCGTTGCGGAAGGACTTGCCGATCTGGCAGATACCGAACGGAATCTTGCGGCGCGAAGAACGCTGGACATTCTTGAAATTCACGAAAATACCCTGTGCGGTCTCCGGTCTCAGAAAGACTTCATTCTTACTGTCTTCGGTGACACCCATAAAGGTCTTGAACATCAGATTGAACTTGCGTACGTCCGTAAAGTTATGACCGTCGCAGGAAGGACAACCGATGTTCTTCTCCTTGATATAGGCGACAAGCTGTTCATTGGTCCATCCGTCGAGTCCAACCGCTCCGAGATCAATCTTGTTCTCGAAAGCGTATTCCTCGATGAGCTTATCGGCTCTGTGGCGTGTCTTGCACTGCTTGCAGTCAATCAGCGGATCGGAGAATCCACCCACATGACCGGATGCTACCCAGACCTGCGGATTCATAAGAATCGCGCAGTCGACGCCGACATTATACGGATTCTCCGTAACGAACTTCTTCCACCAGGCCTGCTTGATATTATTCTTCAGTTCGACACCGAGTGGGCCGAAGTCCCAGGAATTGGCAAGCCCACCATAGATATCGGAGCCGGGATATACGAAGCCTCTTGTCTTTGCGAGCGCTACAATGCGCTCCATTGTCTTCTCTATCGGCATCTTATTCCTCCGCGGTAGAATCTTCGATGTCTTCCAAAATAACATCAACGGATTCCTCGAAATCGGCTTCCTCGACTGTGTCTTCGATCAAGATGAGATCCGCTTCTTCTTCCATCTCGGAAGGATCGCGGAAAAGTCTCTGCGGTTCCACATCCGCTTCAGCTGCGGCAAAGGGTGCGTCCATCAGCTCGGGGAAAGCGTCGAGTGACGCCTGATTAGCCGCCATCTCGCGTGCGAGACGCCTTGCCTCCTCGATCTCGGGGCGAAGCGGTACGACCGGGTTGTGTAGGCCGGGAACACAGATGACTTTGTCCGCCGCAACTTCTTCGCATGCGAGTGTGACAAGATTCGGGCTGTCGGATTCGACCATCGGCTGGGCGCCGTCCACAAGCTGGCGAGCCCTTTTAGCTACAAGCATCGCGAGCGTGTAACGGCTCTCGACCTTAGGGAGAAGTGTCTCGATCGGTGGTTTGATAAGCATATATACCTCCTTGAAATGGTTCCTGCGGATTGTTCTCTTGTACTTATGTGTTGAGTATCCGTTCTTCGATGCCGATCTGTCGTGCGTATTTATGTTTCTCGGCTTCGATGATGGCAATAATTCGGGCGGCCGCTTTGTCGAGATCATCGTTCATTACAACGTAATTGAACAGATCCGCTTTGGGGATCTCGACACTGGCTTCGAGCAATCTTCTCTCGATTACCTCCTTAGACTCTGTGCCCCTCTTCTCGAGGCGGCGGCGGAGTTCGGACATGGAAGGCGGGAGAAGGAATATCGTCACGGCATCGGCATAGTGCTCCATCAGAGCAAGACTTCCGGATACCGTCAGGTCAAAGAGTACATCACGACCGCAATTAATGTGACTTAGAAGCGGCGGCAACGGTGTGCCATAGTAGTTGTTACAGTAGATGTCGTGTTCGAGAATCTCGCCGGCGGCCATCATCTTCTTGAATTCCTCTTCCGTGCGGAAGAAATAGGAGACTCCCTCAACCTCATTCTCACGCATCGACCGTGTTGTCACCGATACGGAATGCGCAATCTCCGGAAGCAATTCACGGACCTTATCGATCACAGACCCTTTGCCGACACCTGACGGGCCGGACACGGAGACGAGAAGTCCCTTTCGCACTGGATTCGCATTACACGACACTTCGTTCACGCTTCTGACCCCTCCGTTTGCGACCGCTCGTGCGGCAATGTAGTAAGTAACGTCTCAATCTCTTCCGGCGGTAAGGCCGAGAGCACGATGTGATCGCTGTCCATCACGAGGACGGCTTTGCACTTGCGGCCGGAGGATGCGTCGATCAGCGCGCCTCTGTCTCTGGCGTCCTGAATCAATCTGCGTACCGGTGCCGAATCCGGCCCGACGACAGTGATGATTCGATCCGATGAGATCAGGTTGCCAAAACCAATTCGTATAAAGCTCAAGCTTACCTCACCCCCTATCAGATTCAGGCAATATTCTGGATTTGTTCACGGATCTTCTCGAGTTCCGTCTTCATCTCCAGAACAATATTCGTCGTCGTGATATCGTTCGCCTTCGATCCGATGGTATTGATCTCTCGATTCGATTCCTGCAGGATGAAATCCAGCTTCTTACCGATGCTGCCATCGGTGAGAAGTGTCTCCCGAAGCTGAGCCATATGGCTCTCGAGGCGAACCAATTCTTCATCAATCGCACACTTATCAGCGAAAATACAAACCTCGGCTTCCAACCGGCCTTCGTCATAAACGATGCCGGACGCGTTGCCGAGGAGTTCGTCCATACGATTCTTAAGGCGGGTCCGATATTCCGCGGGAACAAGAGGTGCCCGTTCGATCAGCTTCAACCGGCAGTTCTCAATCAAGTCAATCTTGCCGGAAACATCCTGTACGAGCTTATTTCCTTCGACACGCCGCATCGACGAGATTCCGGCAATCGCACCGTCGAGAGCCGCGAACAGGCTCTCACTCATCGCTTCAGGTGTCCATTCGATCGATTGGGTGCTCATCACATCGGGGAAGCGGGCGATCACTTCAGCCCCGGCCATATCCTCGCGGCCAGTCTGCTTGGCGATGTCGCTGATTGCCTGTGAATACGCCTGCGCCAGAAGAAGGTTTGCCTGAACATGTGTATTCCCGGTGTTCTGGTCCTCTATCGTGACAAAGACATCAATCTTGCCACGCGACAAAGCATCCGAAACGCACTTGCGAATCTGTGGTTCAAGGACAAGCAGAGTCCGGGGCATGCGTACCTGAATATCACAGAATCGATTGTTGATGGATTTGATCTCGACAAGGCACCTGCGTGATTCGACAATATGTTCGGCTCGGCCGTATCCGGTCATGCTTTCTGCCATAAATCCGCGGCTCCTCTCTGCCTGAAAATTGCGAAAAAAACCATGTCTTTTCGCGTGCGTTTCATTATAGCGCAGGCGCTGAAATAGCGCAACTGTGAAAAAGACGGATTTTTCTTAGAGCCGCAACGGTTTGAAGGCAATATAATCCCCTGCTACCAGTTGATATCGCACGTTGTTTTTCACGCCCTCAAATGCACTTCGGTGCCCTCGCCCATGCAAATGACCATAGATGCAAAGTGAAACACCAAATGCTTCGATGCAACGGGTGAAATCCGTGTCCGCGCCGCTGGCCGGCAGCGGCGGATAATGTACGAGAGCCAGGATGTCACCCCCTGACTCTTTCGCCAGCCGGGCACCCTCCTCGAGGGAACGCGTCAATCGCATGAGCTCGCGTTCGTAGATCGTCCGGTCGGAAGCGGTAAACGCCGGATCCTGAGGCAATATCCATCCGCGAGATCCACAGACAGCACGTCCTTCGATCAGATACGCGTTGTTTTTGAGAAGTCGCAGCGTGTTTAATCCATTCTCGGCAAGAAATGTCTCGACCTTTCCGTTGGTTCCCCACCAGTAATCGTGATTGCCCTTCGATAGAATCTTGGTTCCGGGCAGCGCATCCAGAAAGCGCAAATCCGGCAGGGCCTCCGGAAGCGTCATCGCCCAAGAGATGTCGCCGGGAATGAGAACCGTATCCTCTGGACCGATCTGTGCCATCCAAGAGGCGTAAATCTTCTCCTCGTGATGCTCCCAATGCGCGCCGAATACGCCCATCGGCTTATCAGTCCCGAGGGAAAGATGCAGATCCGCAATCGCAAAAATCGCCATCGGTCAGTCCTCGTTAGCGAATGGCTTAATCTCGCAGTACGGCTGCACGTTCCGGGCAATGCTTGTGAAATACATCTCAGCTGTCATTCCGTAGATGGCCAGATCGCAAATCCCCTGATTATTGAAACCCGCCTGGCGCAGGGTGCCTTCATAGCGAAGACCTGCCTTCTCCATGACACGTCCCGATCCGGGATTGTTCGTATCATGCTTTGCGAAAACGCGGTTACATCGCACTTCCTCAAAGAGAAACGCGATCACACGCGACAACGCCTCGGTCATCTTGCCCTCCCCCTGGAAAGCAGTACCGATGCAGTAACCGATCTCGACCGCAGCTATCTTCTCATCCATGCTGACGACACCTATGCTGCCGATCGCCTGGTCATTCCCGCGATTCGTAATGCACCACTGGTAATGACTTGTATCCTCGTATTCCTTCACCCACATCGCGAGGATGTTTCTCGAGACCTCTGGAGAGGTATGTGTCGGCCACGTCAGGAAGCGGGTCACTCGGTCATCCCCCGCCCAATTCTCGTACATCATCTGTGCGTCGTCCACGCGAAAAGGCCGCAGCAATATATGTTCCGCGGATAGCTGTACCGTACCCTTGTGCTCCATTCCATCACTCCCTTACCGACTTCATTTCAATTAATTATCGCATATGCGCAGGAATATTTCTGCTTTACGTAACGTAAAACTTCCGACCTCCTGTGCGATCACGTTGGTTTGCCCTCCGGGTGAAAGTGGACGAAAATCGCCTCGGCGTTTGTTCGGGAAATTCCCGCCGCCTCGGTGAGTTCATCGACAGTCGCAGAAGAAACCTTTCCGATCGTGCCGAAGTGCTGCAATAGCGCACGGCGCTTTGCCGGTCCTATCCCGTTAATCGTCTCGAGTTTAAACGACAGATTGCGCTTTTTCGACAGCTTCTTCTGATAGGTAATCGCGAATCGGTGCACCTCATTTTGTACCGCGGTTAGAAGCCGAAGAAGGAGCATGCTCTTCTCGTCGTTTGATGCCCGATCCGAGAGCTCGACAATCGTCTGGTCAGCCAGCGCAAGGCCTCTCGTCCGATGCCGATTATCCTTCACCATGCCGGCAACATGGATTCTTCCGGAAAGACCAAGCTCCTCGAGAATATTGACGGCAAGCGACACGTGAGCCACGCCACCATCCATCAGAACAAGCTCCGGCATTTTGCCGAATTCCTCTTCCGTATGTGCGAAACGTCGACGCAGGACCTCGCGCATTGCCGCGTAATCATCCTGTCCCTCCTGTCGGGCGATGCGAAAGAGTCGATAGCCGGAACGTTCCGGGCGGCCTTCCCGAAATACCACCATGCCGCCGCACTTGTCGTCGGCTCCAAGATTCGATATATCGTACGCCTCAATCCGGTCTGGAGTCGCATCCATTCCGACATAACCAGCCAGCTGGGAAAGAGCCTGAGAGATCGCTTTCTCCGAATCGCCGATTCGAAGCACCCTTCTGACCAGAGCCTCGGACGCGTTGTCGGAAGCCATCGCAAGAAGCGAGGCTTTATCGCCGCGTTGCGGCACATGAAAGACCACCTTGCGTCCGGAAAAACCCGCAAGAAAGGCTTGCAAAGCCTCATGCTCCGACGGCAGAGCCGGGACCAGGATCTCGGGCGGAACAACTGCGGCGTCGGGATAGTGCTGTTCAATGAACGCTGCCAGAATCTCTTCGTCCGTCTCCTTGTTATCCGCGAAGAAAAAGGTCAACGCACCGGTCATGCGGCCCGTTCGAATCTCCAATTTGCGAACACAGATCTCTCCGGCGTCTCTTCCGATTCCAAGGGCGTCGGCATCATTCTCATTCTGAAAGGTTATCTTCTGCGATTCCATGATTCGCTCGAGAGAACGAAGCCGGTCACGGAAGATGACAGCTCTCTCGTACTCAGCGGCTTCTGATGCCGCGAGCATCTGTTCCCGAAGGCCTTTCTGGATTCCGTCATAACGCCCCTCAAAGAAGCGGCAGATGTCCTCCATAACCGCACGATAGGTCTCCTTGGGCACATCGCCCCGGCAAGGTGCGACGCATCGTCCGATATGATAATTCAAGCACGGTCTCTCTTTGCCGATGTCTCGTGGAAAGACGCGTTTACAGGTCTTGGTCGGAAAAATCTCCTTCAAGGTCTCGAGCGCGCGATAGAGATCTCCGGCAAGAAATGGACCGAAATACCGGGCGCCCTTAGCTCGGTCATTGCCGATGCGAAAAACGCGAAGAATTCGGGGATAGTCCTCATGCATCGTAACAAGAACATAGGGGTACCCCTTGTCGTCACGGAGAAGAATATTGTAATGCGGCTGATACCGCTTGATCATGTTCGATTCGAGGATCAAGGATTCGAGTTCGTTCTTGACGACGATATACTCAAAATCCGCGATGTGGGAGATCATCGCGAGGACCTTCCCGTTGCCGGTCGGATTTTTCGCGAAATAACTGCGCAGACGGCTCTTGAGATTCTTGGCCTTTCCGACATAAATAACAGAACCCGAGCTGTCCTTCATCAGGTACACACCCGGGCTCGTCGGCACTGCGTCAAGCCGCGCATCAAATGCGGAATTCTTTGGGATCATAGAACGTTGGGATTCTCCAGATACTGCACAAGAGAATCGATAGCATTCTGCTGGTCGTCTCCGTCAGCCGTGATCTCAATCTCGGCGGAGTTCTCGATACCCAGTGACATCACACCGAGAAGACTCTTCGCATTCGCGCGACGTCCACTGCGGCTCAAATAAATACTGCTCTTAAAAGCTGACGCCTTCTGGATCAAAACGGCAACCGCCTTCATCTGAAGGGCATCGTCACACTGAAATACAACAGTCTTGGAAACCATTTAACATCCTCCTCGACGCACAAACGCACAATAAACATATCATCAAAACAAGTATATGGACTCAAAAATGGTCTGTCAATAAAGATGCAACGTTTCGCTCTCTTTTCAGACATTTCGCGAAAAAGCGCAGTCAAAAATCTACATTCCTTGTCAAATTGATGTAATTTCCTTCGCGAAAAGGACCGCGTCTTCACCCGTATCCTGATAATAACCTCTTCTGCGCCCCGAAACGACGAATCCGTTATGACTGTATAATGCGATCGCCGGGAGATTGCCCTCCCTCGCCTCAAGAAAAAGAGTCAGGATCCCTCGCTCTCGACACGTGTCGAACAACGAAGTGATCAAAGCGCGCCCGACACCGAGGCCACGATACGCATGGAGTACGGCGATGTTCGTTATATCCGCCTGATCAACGGCTTGCAGGACACCGACATAACCGAGTGCCTCGCCGGTTGTCGCTGAACGGGCGACGAGTGCGAAGCTCCCGGAATTTGCATCCACAAGCTTTGAAAGCGAGTCTTCGCTCCAGGGCGAGGAGAATGCGTCGCACTCAATCTCCCGAATGGAAGGAACATCCTTTTGTGCAGCCGGCGTCACAACGACGTCAATTCTTTGGATCGCTGTACTCTCTGTCATTTCTCTCGTTCCTTTGCGGCTTCAAGATTGCGTTCTGCCGCTGTTTTCGCGCGGTAGACAGGCAGAAGGGCTTCCGCAACAAAGAGCTCAACCGGATCGATGCCGTTACTCGTTCGCTGTGCGGTCATGGTGTCCTGCCATAATGCTCCGGCGATTCTCGCAACGGTCGCAGCGCGAATCAACCTGCCCTCATCGCCGGCATCGCGAACGATCAAACCGTCAAACACCTCGTCATCGATAAATCGGGATGAGGCATCCCCGACAAAGAGTATTTCATCCGGAATTTCCAAGTGCCGCAGCTTCAAAGCCAGATCCTCGATCGAATACGCATCCTCATCGATGACCTTCCGGCGATCCTGATACCCCGCTGCAAACACGCGCCGATTACGCGCGTCAATCAACGGAACAACGAATCGATTCTCCTCCATGAGATACGGATACGCCAGAGCTTTCAGTGAGGAAACCGGCAGAACCGGCTTTCCGGCTGCCATCGCAACCGCCTTCATCGCGCTGACTCCGATTCGGATTCCGGTGAAGGATCCCGGACCGACCGTGCAAGCGAGTGCATCGAGATCGTGATAGGAACAACCGGCCCCCGCCATCAACCGGTGCATCATCGGCATGAATGTCTCGGAATGTGTGAGTCCTGTATCCAACAACTCTTCTGCAACCACGCGGTCGTCTTCCAGAAGACAGCAAGAGCAGGAGGCATTTGACGTATCCCCCGCAAGAATCAGCATGGTAAACCTCCCTCTGACAACAGAACTTCTGGATCCTCGTTGAGCGCGTCCGTAAGACGCAGCAAATCACCCTTCCGATCCTCGGGAAAAATAATCTTAAGCAGGCGTTCATCTCCGACACCCTGCATGATAATCCGAAAACGATTCGGTGGCAGAACTTCATCGACGATGTCGCCCCACTCGATCACGCTGATCCCATGCCGCGAGAAATACTCATCGAGACCCGCGTCAAGAAAATCATCTCCGTCGCGCAAACGGTACACGTCAAAATGAAAAAGTGCCACATCGCCGGGATTCCTCGGCGGATGTTCCATCACAACGGTGAACGTCGGACTCGCGACAGCATCTTCATAACCGAGTCCGGAAGCAATTCCGCGGGTTAACGCCGTCTTGCCGGCACCCATATCGCCGTCGAGTGTCAGGATATCTCCCGGTCGCAACAAGCCCGCGAGAAGGCGTCCGATCCGCATCGTCGCATCAGACGAAGCCGAGACAACCGTAATCGAAGCTGCCATCAGACGGAACCCTTTACGGCGGTATAAATACCCTTCGGATCGAATCGAACGATTCCCTTACCGACAAAGAGCTTCACCGTGCTTCTCGCATCGAGCGGATCTCCGGTAAACACCGCAAAGTCCGCCTGTTTCCCGACGCGCAGAGATCCCAAACGGTCATCGATCCCCAGAAGTTCTGCCGCGGTAATGGTCACGCCCGCCAGAGCGTCTTCCTCGCACATGCCTCCACGGACACAGATCGCCGCGGAAAGGAGCAGATACTGCTCAGGAACACACGGATGATCGGTCATAATGGCGACAGGCAGCCCGGCTGCGCGCAGAATTCCCGCACCGCGAATCGTCTGTGCTGACAGTTCGGGTTTGCAGCGATCGCCAATCACGGGGCCGACAACGACACCGAGCAGCTTGCCACCGGGTGCCTCACGGTTCTGTGTGCCACGTCCCGGCTTACGTCCTGCCTCATACTCCTCCGCAAGTATATCCGCGATCAGATATCCGTCCGTACAATGTTCCA
>Ga0209373_10004887_pt1 | contig 11333 bp, 7 predicted proteins | sample Higcelweek5metaG_FD_187173 | JGI IMG/M metagenome (GOLD analysis project Ga0209373, IMG submission 187173) | Freshwater pond sediment microbial communities from the University of Edinburgh, under environmental carbon perturbations - High... | ecosystem: Environmental > Aquatic > Freshwater >... | reverse complement strand
TTTTTTGCTTACTTTTTTGTGTTAAGACAAAAAAGTAAGTGGGGTTTTAGGGGCAAAGCCCCTGTTGTGTTGAATTTTAAAGATTTAGGTGATCTATCGGATAATCATATTAATTTAAAACTTTTGTGCCTGTTGTGGTTTAAATCATTATTATCAGGGACACTATTAGTCAATGCCCTTCGACATATATAGTTGTGTGAAGAGTTATACGTACAGCGAATTACAGGTTTTTGTTATGTGCTTAGGTGTTTAATAATGATTATTTGGTGCCGTGGTGAAAGAACATGCAACGTTTACAATGAATTTAACGTCTGATGGGTTATGGAAAAGTTATTTTGACTTTTTGAATCAACCAAAATAAAAAAATACAGAAATGAGAAAGTTAAATTTATTCGCCGGCATTATTATTTTAAGTACGTTTTTTGGAAGTTGTACCAACGAAGAAGTAGATCGTGAAAAAATAGTTGAAATGACAGTTTATCCGGAAACAGGATATGGTGCAAGTGTATTGAGTGATGTGGTGACAGAGCCAATACAATTTTCGGACAACGATGAGAACAGAAAGCAGTTGATGACAGATATTATCACAGAAGGTTTCGATTTCGACTATGAAAGGGGCTATGAATACAAACTGAAAGTGAAAAAAGTATGGATGCAAAATCCTCCTCTGGATGTTTCGGCTGTGAAATATATATTTATTGAGCTGCTCAGCAAAAAGAAAGTAATAACCGTAGATAGCGAAAAAGAGATTGTACTTTTTGTATCGCCGCAAACCGTGAAGTTTACGCCAAAATATCCGAATGAATATGAAAACGTAGGAGGAGTGGAAACGCTGAAAATTTATGATGCTTTAGTTGTAAAAGAAAAGGATGCAAGCAATTGGCTGGCGTTGAAGAAGATTGAGGGTTTTGATTATGTAAAAGGCTACGAGTATGTAATCAACGTAAAAAAAATAACCCGGGCAGACCCATACGCAGTGAGCTATGTTTTGCTTAATATTGTTTCGAAGACAGAAAAGAAATAAAAGCGCATAATTGATAATGCATAATGCATAATTCATAATTGATAATTCATAATGCATAATTCATAATTCATAATGAAGAGTGCAACGCTTCCACAGTTCCAAGATTCAACGCTTCCACAATTCAACGCTTCCACAATTCCACAATTCCACAATTCCACAATTCCACAGTCTTTTGTCTAAAGTCAGGAGACTGTAAATTCGGAGTGCGACTAAAAGTCGCGCCCCGAATATTCCACGCTTCCACACTTCCACAAAGACCGGAGACTGTTGACCAAAGATATTTACATGCTTCAACAATTGGCACAACTTGTCCCGAATTTATCGGAATGATCTCATTGGCACATTATCTCATTGGCATATTATCTCATTGGCATGTTTTTTTCAACATTTCTTAATAATTCTTCTTAAAAAATTGTTGTTTTTAAATATGTTATTTATCTTTGGGCGTTAAAATATAACTTTCTGCTGCTTATATATAAACTGATGGCAAGTAAATGCAATGAATGCTTTATCGGATAATGATGTTCACGAAAATTAAAATAAATAACATATCATCCTGAAGCGAGCATTAACGCTGGCGTTCACCAAAGACCATGAATTGAAAATCAGCGAAGCCAAAATCTTATATGGAGTTCCATTTGACTTTTTAAAAACAACAATTTATATATGAAAACTAAATTATTAAGCATTTTTTTACTTACAATTACTGTAGTAGGCTGTAACACTCAGGGCAAACCAGTTGATTTTGATTACGGACACGTTGAGAATAATAAATATGTCAATTCGTATTTTGATTTTGAGATGACAATACCAACCAATTGGATTATTCAAACCAAAGACGAAATGGATCATTTAGCAAAAACGGGAACTGAATTATTTACAGGAGATAATTCAAAATTAAAAGCCGTTGTTAAGGCTACTGAGATAAATACTGCCAATCTTTTAGTTGCTTTTCAATACGAACGCGGCGCTTCTGTTGAATATAACCCAAGTTTAATGTTGATAGCCGAAAATATTATGAATGCTCCCGGTATTAAAACCGGAAGTGATTACTTATTTCAATCGAGAAAATTGTTAGAGCAATCTCAGTTTAAATGTGATTATATTGATAAAGAATTTGCAAAAGAGATGATTAATGGGACAGAATTTTACAAAATGAATACCGAAATAAACTATATGGGACTTAAGATTAAACAGCTTTATTATTCAACGATAGTAGATCGATTCAGTTTTAGTGTTATCATTTCGTATGTAGATGATCAGCAAAAACTTGATTTATTGAAATCAATAAATTCAATGAAATTTGGAAAATAACTTTTGAATACAAATGTTTTACCTTTTGAGTATATGTGATGAGGTGAACAAAAGCTGACGTTGGCTACCCTCAGACCTCCGCAAAGCTTTGTACATTGAATAAAGAGTTCCGGTAGGGCAATAACAGAAAATGAAAAAGCATGTATACCGGTATAACTTATAAAAGAATAAAGATGGAAGAAAAAGAAAATGCGAAAAAAGAAGACAGTATACTTGAAGAAAGAACAGACAATATAGAGCATTTTAAGTTCTTCAGCACTAACTGGAAATTTAATATTGTTTCGGACGAAAATGCTCCTAAATTATATTCAAGAAGAGTAATCTATTTTTTTTTGATTTTTTTACTGTAATTACAGGAGGAATTCTACTATCCATCAACCTGAAGAGGGTGCATCGCAAAGATGTGATTTGGAAAGTGCTTGGTTATTCAATTGCCTATGTTGCTATTTCAGGTTATATACTCAATCAATTTGAGCGAAATACAATACTCACTTTATTGGTAAGTATGTTAGGGTCTTTTGCATTGTATAATTACTTCTGGAAGAAATATATAGGCGCTGAAACAAAATATCAAACTCAACTCATTTGGATTCCATTGATCATCTGTGTTGGTATTTCTTCATTGCTTCTTTGGGCTATTATTGTGACTCAGGCATATTAAAACATTTTTGTTTAGTTTTTTGAAGAAAAAGAAGAAAAGCTCCCATTTCATCCATCTCTATTGGAAGTTTGTAATTGGGAAATAGTTCCAGGTCTTCTGCATCATCAGAACAAAAACACGAAGGATAAACAAATTATAAAACTATAAAAATCGCAACATTATAATTGAATGAAAACATTAAAGACAGGCTTAATGATTGTTGTGCTGATGATTGGCATTCAGCTTCAGGCACAACCTACTGTAAGGGATCGTGAGAAAGAAAACAAAATCGAAGCACAATTGAAGGCAATAGATCCGACAGTTGTACAGATATTTAAAGAGGGCACGGCCGCGATGGACGAACAAAAGTATGAATTGGCCGACAGTCTTTATTCAATTGTTTATGCTAAAGTTCCCGATTTCGATCCCTTGCTGCGCCGACTTGGAGGCATAAAGTGTGATCTGGGTAATATGGATGAAGGTTTGGTTTTATGCAAAAAATCAGTAGAGATTAATAGGTCGGCCTACAATTTATCGGCTTTGGCCCAAGCCTATCTTACGAAAAATGATTCAACGAGCCTTATCAATGCCCAGATACTTTTAGAAGAAGCCATCGGCTTACCCGAAGGTGATGAAATAGATATACTAGCTACTTATGTTCAGGTTTCGTTTGATTTAAATGAAATTGAAAGTGCGCATCGGGGAATTGCAGTTATGAAATCGAAATACCCCGACGAAATGCTTTCGCATTATTTTTACAGCTTTGTATTGGCATCGGAAGGAAAATGGAAAGAGGCTAAAAAAGAGATCTTAATGGCGAAGGAAAAGGGTCTTTCGCAAGCAGATGTAGATCTGTTCCTAAATTCAGGCATTAATACCGAAATTCTCAAATTAAATGCAATGATCTATGGTGGAGTGATTGTCGGGGTTTGGATACTAGGTCTTTTATTGCTTTTTATAGTTGGTAAGGTGTTTTCGAAACTTACACTTAAAGCCATCGAAAGCAACCGTTTGGAAACAAGTTCGGCTAAACCCGGAGGATGGTTGCGCACAGCTTATAAATCATTAATCAATGCAGGCGGGGTTTATTATTATATCTCCTTGCCTATTATTCTTGTCCTTGTGCTTGCACTTACGGTGGGTATCATTTACTTTTTCTTAATTGTAGGTACTATTCCGATAAAGCTTACAATTTTTTTGATAATAGCTGCCGGCGCTACAATATATGGCATGATTCGCTCCTTGTTGGTGAAGGTTGATACTTCCGATCCCGGACGTGAACTTAAAACAGAAGAAGCTCCGGCCTTGTATCAACTCACAGCAGAAGTTGCACAAATGATGGGAACACGACCCATAGATGAAATTCGTATCACAGCTCTTAACGACCTGGCTGTGTACGAAAAAGGAACATGGCGTGAAAAAATGAACGATAAAGGCAAAAGAATACTGATTCTTGGGACTTCGGTTCTAACTGATTTCAAAAAAGAAGATTTTAAAGCGGTGCTGGCCCATGAATACGGACATTTTACCCACAGAGATACAGCAGGAGGAGAGATTGCCTTAAGAGTTCAGAATGATATGACGAAGTATTTTGTGGCGCTATACAATGCAGGACAAAATACTACATGGAACATAGCCTTTCATTTTCTGCGATTGTATAATTTTATTTTCCGCAGGATCAGTCATGGAGCCACCCGTTTACAAGAAGTGTTAGCCGACAAGGTAGCAGCCGAAACCTTTGGTGCAAAAGCGTTTGCTAATGGTTTAACGCATGTAATTAAAAGAGAAATTGAGTTTGATAAATATGCAAATGTTGAAATAAAAGAAGCTGTTAAATTGAAGAGACCATTGAATAATCTTTATGAAATGAAGGCAGTAGGTGATCTTGAACTTGAAGATGAGTTAAAGAAAATACTTACAAGTAAAACCACCGAAGACGATACACATCCAAGTCCGATAGACAGATTCAGGTATATTGCCGGCATACAAACGGCAACTACAAAAAGAGATGAATCGCTAGTGAGTGATATGTTTAAAAACTGGAAATCGCTTACCGACGAAATGACCCATAAAATTGATGCCGGAGTGGATAGGTATTGAAAATATCAGGATTTACTATTTTACGATTTACGATTTAATGTCGTTAAGTGAAGGATTTTCCCGGATATAAAGCCTGAAAGGCTGGGTGTCAGAAATCAGCAATTCAAAGAAAATCAGTAATTGATATATCTTTAAATTTCGACCTCTCCCTAAATCCCTCTCCCGAGGAGAGGGACTTGACGAGTGAGAAAATGGAACGAATCTCATAGAATCAACTGCTCTGTCCCCTTTCTCCTTGGGAGAAAGGGTTAGGGATAGAGGTCTATTCTGTTGAAATTATTCTGTTGAAATCAGCTTAGCAAACATATCAACAATTATTACCTTACACATATCAGGGGTAAATGTTTTGTTTGAATGAAAAATCTGTGTATTTACTATTTTATTATTTACGATTTAATGTCGTTAAGTGAAGGATTTTCCCGGATATAAAGCCTGAAAAAATTCCTTAAGTCATCTTTTTCGAATCATCGTATTAGACTTTGAACTGTACTAAAATGAATTTATTGTGGTTAGCTTAGCATTTGAGCTGTGAAAATAGCTATATTCAAAGAAGATGTTTCTTCATTGCTTCTGAAATATCGTTATATTTGCAGTTATTAAACATCATTAGTTATGCATGACCAATATTTAACTATAAGTTTAGGAAGATACCTTTAGAAATGCAATAACAACAACTAATAAACAATGTAGTGTGACTATGAAATTAAAAAAAGGGCTTACTCTCTCCTTTGTTGTTGCTCTAACAGTACTTTTCTCATGGTCTGTAGGTTATTTAATCGAAAAGGATATGCGTTATGAGCTTTTACAACAAACTCAGATAGCTGCTAACGCCATAGATATTAATAGCGTAAAAAACCTTACAGGAACTTCTGCCGATTTAACATCACCTGATTATTTGCGATTGAAACAGCAATTTGCAAACATAAAGAAAGCAAACAAAAATCTTTATTTTGTTTATTTAATGGGTGTAAATAAGGAGGGAGAAGTATTTTTCTATGTTGATGACAAGCCGGATGGACATCCTGAAGGATCAGCTCCGGGTAGTTCTTATTCTGAAGCACCTAAAGAATTTGTTGAGGTTATGCAATCGGGAGTTGCTGTTGTGGAAGGTCCTTCGAAAGATAGCTGGGGATCGTTTGCGAGTGGATGTGCACCAATAATCGATACGAGAACCGGTAAAGTCATTGCCATTTTTGCGATTGATTTTGTTACTCAATCGTGGTATCTCACAATTATTTCATGGGCTGCAATACCGGTAGGGTTAATCGTTGCGCTTATGTTTGTAATTCTTTCTGTTTTAGTTTTAAAACAAAGAGGAAAATTGTTGAAAGAAAGTGAAGAAAAATATCGATTTATGTTTCACAACAATCCTCAGCCCAATTGGATTTATGATGTTGAAACGCTTTCGTTTTTAGAAGTCAACGAGGCTGCAATTCAACATTACGGTTATTCCGAAGAGGAGTTTCTATCCATGACATTAAAAGATATTCGTCCTGCAGAAGACATACCGTTGCTTATTGAGGATATAAAAAAAACGAATCGCTTGTACAATAATTCAGGTGAATGGAGACATCTTAAAAAAAACGGACAAATTATATTTGTGGAAATAATATCGCATGCTGTCACCTATAATGGAAAGGATGCACGGCATGTGTTAGTTCACGATATTACCGATAGGAAAATTGCTGAAGAGGAACTCGGAATGGCAAAAAATGAGTTAGAAAATCTTCACAACAATTTGGATGAAGCTATTTTTTCTTTCGATTTAATTCGCCAAAAAATGCGATATGTGTCCAAAGCTCATAAAAGTGTTTTTGGTCATTCCCCTGCTGAGTTTTTTGAAAATCCTGATTTGTGGTACGATATGGTAATTCCGGAAGATAAACCAATTGTTGATGCGGGTTATCCGGTTCTCAATGCCGGAAAAAATCTTAGTCACGAATTTCGGATTTTACACACCGATGGACAAATTCGATGGATTGGCGCAAAATTGAATCCAACGCTCGACGAAAATGGCAAACTCATCCGAATTGATGGAGTTGCATCGGATATTACTCAAAGGAAACGGATAGAGGTTGAACTTAAAGAATCGGAATTAAATTTCCGAAGGTCTATTTCCGAGTCTCCCGTAGGGATTCGGATTGTTACATTAACCGGTTTAACGATATATGTAAATCAGACTTTTCTTGACATTTTTGAATATAATAATTTAGAGGAATTTATCAATACATCTGCCAAAAGTTATTATACTCCTGAAAGTTATATTCAACATCAGGAAAGAAGGCAAAAAAGAAAAGAAGGTGATGAGGTTTCTGATTACGAAATAAGTATAGTATGTAAAAACAATAATATACGATATATTAAAGTCTCGCGCAAGGAAATAATGTGGAATGGTAATAAACATTATCAGGTAATAAACATTGACGTAACAGAGCAACGAATTGCAGAAGAACAACTTCGCAAACTCTCAAAAGCTGTTGAACAAAGCCCGGATGCTATCTGCATCACAAACCCTAATGCAATAATTGAATATGTTAATCCTAGAACAGTAAGCTTAACAGGATATTCGAATGATGAGTTGATCAACCAAAATGCAAGAATTTTTAGTTCAGGTGAGAAGCTTAAAGAGGAATATGCTCAAATGTGGAAAACAATAAAATCAGGGAAAATATGGATGGGTGAATTACACAATAAAAAGAAAAATGAGGAACTATACTGGGAGTTCACCACAATATCACCTATTTTTGATTCAAACGGTCAAATAACACATTTTTTGGCCATAAAAGAAGATATCACTGAGCGTAAACGAATTGAAATGGCATTGCATAATTCCGAAATGGAACTCCGAAAATTTGCTTCGCATTTACAAAACGTTCGGGAAGAAGAAAAAGTAGCATTAGCCCGGGAAATACACGATGAACTTGGTCAGATTTTAGTTGCACTCAAAATTGAAATAGGCTTATTAAAGCAAAAAGTGGTAAAAAATAATTCCTTCTGCTCGTCGGATGATATCCTGAATAGATTTGACAGACTCGTTTCATTAATTGATAAAACAATTAAAACAACCCGGAGAATAATGAATGGTCTCAGACCAGAGTTACTCGAAATGCATGGAATACTGGAAGCGATTAAGGCATTTATATCGGAATTTGAAGTGAGACATCAAATTAGTTGTAATTTCACATATGATATTACCGATGCTGAAATGAATCAGCAACAGCAACTGGCACTTTACCGTATTCTTCAGGAAGCGCTAAATAATATTGCTAAACATTCCAAAGCTACCTTGGTAACTATACAGCTGATTAAAGTTGATAATACTTTGAAGTTTGAAATTATTGATAACGGAATAGGCTTCGATATAAATAACAGCGGTAGACCTGACTCTTATGGCATGATTGGCATGAAAGAAAGAGTTGTATTGCTGGAAGGAAACTTAAATATAACGAGCGAAAAAGGTAAAGGAACAACAGTTAGTATTGAAATGCCTCTTGTCCTCCCTGATATTTAATAAGGAGAACTAAAGTTGGCGTATGTCGTTTTTTTAGACGTCGGCGAAGGTTTGGAGAATAATGAATAATGAACAATTAATAATTCATAATGAAGAGTTCAACAATTCAACAGTTCAACAATTCAACAATAACCTGAGACCTTTTTACGCTTCAACAGTTCAACAATTCAACAAAGACCGGAGACTGTTGACCGGCGACTTATCAACGATTGACACATTGGCATATTGTTTCAACATTCCTTAATATTTCTTCTTAAAAAATTGTTGTTTTTAAATATGTTATTTATCTTTGGGCGTTAAAATATAACTTTCTACTGCTTATATATAAACTGATGGCAAATGGAAGTCATAACCAACAGTAAACTATTTTTAGCTTCTTATTCGTATAACAATGAACAAAGAAGAATTAATAATTAACGATTTCACAAAGACCTGAGACCTTTTCACGTTTCAACAGTTCAACGATTCAACAATAAGACCTGAAACCTTTTTACGCTTCAACAGTTCAACGATTCAACAAAGACCGGAGACTGTTGACCGGCGACATTTGACTGTTTAAATAGAAAATACTTAAATTGCAAATAATAAAATCGTAAAAGTTTAGATTATGAAGAAAACAGTTTTAGCAGTTATTTTCCTGATGCTTACAGTTTCGTTGTTAGCACAAAACACCCGGCAATTGAATGGTACTTATTGGCGAACAACAATTTCGGGAAACACAGATTTACTATTGAAGTTGAACCTCAAAGGTGGCGACTTTTCTCTTACCTCCCGGAAAGGGAGTACAAAAGCTATTATTGGCGGTAAATACTTTATGGCAAGGTTAGCAGGCAAAGTAAATGCAACCACAATACAGATAAAGGGTCAGTATCGTTTCGATAAGGATACGCTTATACTTACTGGTAAATACATGTCCTTAAGTTCGAAGCAGGATTTCAATGGCAAAATTCACAACACAGAATTGCAGGCCGCAATGACGAACAATGTAATGACGGGATACCGGGTGAACGATAATAAAGCTTTGGCCGATTACAAGGCTATTGCTGCCGAAGCCCTGCAGGTGACCGAAGAGAACCTGTATAATCCCTCACTTCTCCAAAGCGAACAATGGAAAACCTTCCGGAAAAAAGTAACAAGTCTCTCGGCAAAGGTAAAAGATGATTATGAGTTTGAAAAGGCTTTTAATGTTCAGGTGGGAAGTCTGCCTTTCTCGCATTATGGCATTTCGATACAAGCCCCAGAAAAACAAAGCACTGCCGTTAATAATACTGCAACAACTGAGAACTCAAAATTTGAAATCAAACAAATCAACGATCGTACAGTGCTGTTCAATGTAAAGACTTTTTCGGCTACGGCCAGCGAAATTATTCCTTATATCGATTCCCTGAAAGCACGGAGTTTCGATAACCTTATTATCGACCTGAGATATAATGGCGGTGGAACAATTGCTTCGGCATTGCCCCTTGTTTCGTATTTGATAAATGATACGCTTTATGGTGGTTTGTTTCTGACACGAAAGTACTTCTCGTCGCACAGCACCATACCAGCTCCATCCGATTACAAGAACTTTCCTTTGTTCAGCGAGGCAAGTTTTCCATTGATCATCGAAGGTATTCATAAGCACAATGGTCTTTGCCTTGTTGTATATCCCGATCCGGATAATTACAAGGGCAATGTGTACATCCTTACAAATAAAAGAACAGCCAGTACCTGCGAACCGCTTGTGTATGGACTAAAACAAAACAAAAGGGCAACAATTGTTGGCGAACGTACGGCGGGCGCAATGCTGAATGGCGAAAGATTTAAACTAGAGGGTAAATTTAATTTATGGATGCCTACTGCCGATTATTACACTGCCGACGGCAATAAGATTGATAAAACAGGTGTTGAACCGAATGTAATTGTCAGCCCTAATGAGGCGCTTGAAAAAGCGTTGAGTGAAATAGGAAAATAATTATTAATGAAGAATGCATAATTCATAATGAAGAGTTCAGCAGTTCAACGGAGACTTTCGACCATTTATCCTCTTTTTTCTTAAATGGAAATAATAAAATAGTAAACAGATAGATTGTAAATGACTGTATAATAAATACATAAAATATGAAAACAGAAAAGACTATTGATATGAAAGTAAGACTTTCGACGCTGTGGATTTTAGTAATGTTCAACATGGTTTTCGCAGATATTTTTTCTATAATGGTTGAACTGGTGAACAAAAACACATTGGGAATACCCGGAGATGTGAAAACTGTAATGGCAATTGCTGCGGTTGTTACGAATATTCCAATTCTAATGATTTACCTGTAGAGAACATTATCGTACAAATTAAACAGAGTGACGAATATATTGGCAGGCATCCTCACTATCGTATATGTGATTGGAGGAGGCGATTTTGCTCCACATTACATCATTATTGCATTGATTGAGATAATTGTGTTACTACTGATTATTGTAAAATCGTGGAAATGGAAAATGTAAATCTTTGGTTTTCATATATTAATAATATTTGAAAAAAGAAATTTTGAAACGTATAAAAGAAAAGAGATGATCGGACCAGATAAAGAAAAAGACTTTCCACTTGAGAACTATGACAGACTTTGCTTTCTGAAGAATATTGTCAAAAATCCAAACATAATTGTTGGTGACTATACTTATTACGACGATTTCGAAAATGTTGAGAACTTTGAGAAAAATGTAAAATATCATTTTGACTTTATTGGTGACAAACTAATAATTGGCAAGTT
>Ga0209373_10004886_pt1 | contig 11335 bp, 11 predicted proteins | sample Higcelweek5metaG_FD_187173 | JGI IMG/M metagenome (GOLD analysis project Ga0209373, IMG submission 187173) | Freshwater pond sediment microbial communities from the University of Edinburgh, under environmental carbon perturbations - High... | ecosystem: Environmental > Aquatic > Freshwater >... | reverse complement strand
CCGTCAAAGCAACGTTAAACAAGGATAATTCAAAAGCCATAAAATTATTCCTCCTATTTTGCAAATACATATTGACATTTTATTTTATATATGATATGATTAATTTTTAGTAGTATACGTTTAGACTTAAATTTTACAATTTTTTCTTCTCTTTGTCAATGCTAAGCATGCGATTTTAAGCATGCTTTTTTATATTTGTGCTCTGAATCCGGGCATGAAAAAACGGCAAAATCTACAGGCAGTTAAATTTGGCCTGAAACTTTACCGTTTGATTTTGATTTTATGATTAATAATCAGTATGAATATTATTTTTAAATCTCATTTTTATATTGTAGCTACAGTTGTATTACTATTTCTTTTTTCGTCTTTTAAGCCAGCTTACAGTGAAGAGGATTCCAATCAAAATCGGAACAACACCAATAGGGAAGTCCCCCCATGGGAAATATAAGAGAAAGAACACACCCGCCAGACAGAATCCTAATGCGCCAACAAGATCGTATTTCCAGGCCGCTATTAGTATTATCAACAAAGGGATGCTGGTCAGAATATTGTCCGTGAAAAATCCGCCTAAATCATATCCCCCAGTAACCAATGACTCCCAGGCCAGGAATATGATATCCAATATGGCTACAATTCTTGCCGCCCAATAAAAAAATGTATTTTTCTTTCTTAACGCGATTGCCATGACTATCAACAAAGCTAAAAGCAAGATTGGCCAAAATGAACCTAAAAAATCATACATGATCCATTCCTCCGATTCTTTGTAATTTAACTTCCGGTTTAACTCTAAAATACTCCTGTTTTTATTGGAATACAAGATATATCGATGACTGATCAAAATCAACAGGATTGAAACGTACCAATCTTTAACTTGAGGTTGGTTTCGACAGTGTAAGCTATTATATTGATAAATCCAAGAAGCAACTGAATTACGCCACGAAAAAATACCGTAGTTTTTGCGCTGAATTGATCGAGTCCTGATTTGTTATTGCTGCTCTATTTCTGAGAATCGAGAACAAACAAAGTTGCATCTTGACCCATAAATATTTTACTTCCTGTATAAAAAGTTTTGGACTGGATATTCCTGTAGCCTATTTTTGCCATAAGCTTGCTTAACTCCATTTGATCAAATCCGTTATGGACCAAATCTGAAACCACTTCTTCATTTTTGTCAAAATCTACGATCAATAAATGTCCGCTTTCATTTAAAACCTCATACAATCTTGACAGAACTTCTTCAACATTATCTATATGGAGTAAAACCTGGGCCATAAAAATATAGTCTGCATGGAGATCTGAAAGACTGTCTCTTTCAAAGTCAAAACATAATGTGGCCGCATTCCCTATGTTGGAATGCGAAATTTTCTGTTTTACCTGATCAATCATGTTTTGTGATGAATCCAGAAAAAGCATGGAACTGAACTCGTTTATCAGACACATCCCTACAAGACCAGTACCGCACCCAAAATCAATAGCATTCTTGCTTTTGACATCACCCAAATGTTCATGGATGGCATTTGATGATACCTTCGCAAGTTGGATCCTTTCAGGATTGTCATATACATTGGCTATCATTTCAAACTTATCTGTATTGCCCATTATTACCTCTCCAATTTATCTGAACAAAAGTTCTTATATTTCATGCTTAATCCCCTAAAAAAACATCTGCCCTGGTTTATAGTCTTCCGGCAATTCTTCTTCACTTAAGAATTTGAAATTGTCATCGCGCAATATGGGTAAAAACACTTCATAGGGTATTCTTGAAAACTCGCAGGCATAGTTGCTGGCTCCGAACCACTTGCCCTCTTTGCTGCTCAAATTCAAATCCCTGGCAAATTTTGTATTGTTTGAACAATCATGAACTGCCAAATCCCAGTTTTCTTCAACGGCTATTTTCATGAATTTCAGGGTAAGTTCCCTGCTCCAAACCGGTGATATATAACCATGTCTGGAAATATACATGTTTTCCCCGGAATAATTGTCTATGTTGTTCTCATTTAAATGTAATTCCGCACAATTGATGAAATCGAGTTTCGTATCCAGGATAGCTTGCTTTTTCTTGAAAAATCCTTCAAAAAACTCAGGAGTCATTGGAGTTTCAATGCCTACATTTTTAATATATTTTTTCGCTGTTCCCATATTCCCGATAACTATATCAGAACAATCTGAGGCCCCCAGGTTGAACCGTATCTCGTCAAGACCGGCTTCACCCAATGCCTTCAATGTCTCTTCCGTAGCTAAAGTGCCGTTGGTGTAAAGATGCTGATGAATCCCTGCATCACTGAATTTCTTTATGACCGGATAGTATTTTTCAATTTCCATGAATGGCTCCAAATAAACATAGGAAATGCCGGTAGGTTTCTGTTGGATGGAAAGAAGTAAATCGATGTCCTTTTCATAAAATTTTGTACCTCCTATTTCCCACATGCCTTCGCCAACGGGAGAAATATCTTCCAACTCCCCATAATTGTAACAGAACTTGCACTCCAGGTTACATTTGTTAGTTTTCCTTATGGCACTTAATCCGGTTCCCAACAGACAAGAACGACATCCTTTGGGGAATTTGCTTTCATTTCCCACATAAATTGTTCTGTTCTCCAAAGTCTTCAATCCCATTATTTCGGAAATCAAAATATCGTTTCTTTGGTCTATGGCCGCCTCTATCTGTGCAAAGGTTGCGTAAAGTATTTCCTGTTGCTTTGTCATAAGTTCCTCATCCTCCGGCAACATTGAAAAAAATTCGAACCACGCCAAGGCATCCTTCTTTGAAATTTTCATAACATGTCCTCCTCAATTAATCCTGAAGTCTATATTCAAGCATAGCCTCATATATCTATAAAGTTTATCTTTTTATAGCTTTATTATCTTTCCATTCCATTCATCAACTTTGTTTTCTGCAACAACTAAACATTCCGAGTCCTTGTCAGCTGATATTACCAGTTCGCCATTACTTGTCCAAATGGAACTGCGTCCACCGGAATCTGTCTCCCAGCACTCTCCTGCATAATTGGACATGAGAACAGCCAGCGAATTTTCCTTTGCTATATGTTGCAGCCGGTCAAGTCCAGATTGAATCCCCTTCTGGGAATAAAAAATACTGGCAGCATATAAATTGGATTTTTTGTTTTTTGCGCACTCAACATGCTCATCCTGCTCCAAATCATAGCAGATAGCAAATGAAAGCTGCTCCTGGTTCAGTTTTACAACAGGATCATATTCCATACTGGACTGAAAATACAATTTCTCTCCGGGGTGCAGATATTTCTTTGTATAGATTTGCGCATCCTTTGATGGTTCAAAAATCCATGAAGCGATATATAATCTTTCTTCCAGCAGCAAAGGGCCCCCTGCCACTATTACTATACCATAATCCAAGGATGCTTTTTTCAAACATTCAAGCCTCGGATCGTCCTTTGTAAAGCTTTGAGCTCTTGCCAGCTCCCGCTCATAGCCTGTCAATGACATCTCCGGGAAAACAACAATTTCTGAACCATGCTGTGCTGCCAGCCTGGTAAATTCCATGTGCTTTTCAATATTTTCCTTGTAGTTTTCCCTGATCGATTTTATCTGAGCTACTGAATAAATTTGATAATTCACTTATATCACCTCTTTACATAATCCATTACACAGGCATAGTTTGCCAGCAACTTCTCCGTGAAACCCTGTGGTTTTTTACCACTTTTCATATCGGACAATTTCCTCCATGGTTTTTCGCGGTCTCTGTTTTGGCGATTCATCACCATATCCCAACGTTATTACTCCGCACACGTACTTATCTTCCGGGATATTCAGAACCGGCCTTATATCATCTTGCTCAAACCAGGCTGTCCAGCAGGTTGCTAGCCCCAAATGCTCAGCTTCGAGCAATATATGTTCAATGGCAATTGCAGTATCGCGGATTATTTGCTTCAGTTCAGGTTCAGGGCTGTACTCATTTACTATGACTGCCTTATCTTCAGAAATGCGGCATCTTATATCCGCAACGCAGGCGATAAACAGCGGTGCTGTCATCATCCAGAGCTGGTTATTATCAGCTGCACAAAGTTCCCCCTTAGTATCCTCAGATTCAACCACGATGAATGTCCATGGCTGAGTGTTGCTTCCGGATGGTGCCAGTCTGGCGCTTTTTAGGATCTGCTCCAGCTTTTCTTTTTCAACTTTTCTATCCTGATATTTTCGTACACTTCTTCTGTTCTCGATTTCTTTCATTTTTTCATTCCTCCATATTAACATTTTCTTGGTCGGGTAGCTGTCAGCATTTCCAGTCGATTTTTGCCGGATTTGGCTCGTTCTCTACGGCAACAGCACGCAACGCGTCAAGCATACGTCCGCACTCATGGGCGGCACATTCCTGCAGCTGCTCCCAGGGCGCATTTGTTCCCAACTTGTCATAGGCAACCGCAAGGGTACCATATAATGGAAGTCCTATACAGTGCCTTGCCGAATGGATGGTGGAAGCAGATTGGCCTATGGCCCTTGCTGCGGCTTGCGCAACAGGGTACGCATCGTTTTCGCGGGCTGCCCCATGGCACTCCAGGATTGCCTTTTTCGCCAGGGGTAATTTTATTGTTCCCGATAACCATTGGCGGGCTGCTTCCAAAGCATTTGCCGGGCGCGAATCTTCCGGATGAAACTTTGTCCATAACGGCAATAAAACTTGCTCTGAATAATCAACTGCCCAATTTGCAAGGGTTGCCTTGCTCTGCGTTTCGATTAATTTCACAAGGGACTGAATGTAAGGCGCATCCCAGTCACTTAGCATTTTTCGTGCTTTTGGCATATTCATCCTCCCTTTTTGCAAACAGTGGTCCAAGGGTTATACGGTTTTTATATTGATCCTAACGCTATAATATCCTTTTATTGGCAATCTTTTTTTCACTCCATCCGAGGCTCTTCGCCCAAGTACGAAGCCCATCACTTTCTGCTTTGTCCTCACTTTCATAAACAACTCCTAAAAAGTCAGCAAAACCACTTAATCCGCCTACATCATCAAGCAAAAAAACTCCGTCTTTATGAATGCAAACCGGCATATGTTTGTTCACCACAATATCCTTTGCATATGCAATCTCTTCTTGTGAAACAAGCCCACTTTCAAACAGGTTTTTGCAATTGTCTTCCTTAGTTATGACAATAATCCAATTATCTCCAAAATCGTAATTATACATTATTTCCCTTGCTGCTGGGAATAACCTTTCTTCAACAATCTGTTCATCCTTGCCCGCTAAAATCTTACTGACTTCAAGCCGCTCCAACAAATTCTCCGTACCGGCTTCAATGATAATAGATGAATTCATTTCTTCAAGTGTCAAATCGATCAAAGGAGCTTTTCGCAAAATTCTGATCTCCTTGTCCCCAGTCTTTTTAGTCCTGGCTATGTAGTCTTGAAATGACTCTTGAACGTCAATCATCTTGAAATGATTCATTAGCTGATGCACATCTCTTTTCGCAATCTCCAGACATTCAAATTTCCCACGGTAAAAATAAGGTCCGGTATATTTCTTCTTAAGCCATGTGCTTATATTTCCTGTTTTATAATTGTCATCCCAGAAAATATCTTCTTCTGCTTCGGATGGAGGCTGAAATAAAATCCCAACTAAATCAGACCAGCCTTTTACAGTGCCTTCGGTCAGCTTTTTGTACACTTCTTCCGGCAGATAAAACCTTCGCAAATGTGAGTTTTGCCAGCCATAAAGTTTTTGAATTGCATAGTGTAGGTTATGAAGCGGCATATCTGATGGTATAAGAATATCTCTGCATATAGACACTCCAGTTGAAGATTCTCCATATCTTTTAAGCATTCTTTTCTGATATTCCGTCAGGTATTCATCTTTCAGTTCCAAATGGAGATGGACCGGCGCGTTTACATTTTTATTGTAATTTGTTATGTTTTTCATCTTGTTCTCCTTCCCAACCATCTTTAAATTTTTCATTTATCTTTACCATCATTAAGAATGGTGACCTAATTACATACTATCAAAAATAAAAGATACAAAATCGCCCTTTCACGTGCAAACTTTAGATGCTATGGCAAATTATTCTTAGATATGTTTTGAATTATGACATATTGCATATCGTGTTTATATTAATTCTTTTGTGATGATTCTATAATCTTATTAGGAAAAATTAATTATCCGATATTTTTATCAACACCAGTTCTCTCTAAATATTTCTTTAGTGGTCTCTTAACTAATTCTGTTACAAAAAAGTATGTTGCTGCCAAAGAAACAATTAGCCCAAGATGAGCCGGTGCAGGCGTTATAAATCCGAAAAAGTCTGCCGTGGCAGGAATAACCGGCAACGCAATCGTCAAAAGGACAGCTGCAACAGATAAAACAATAATGAGCGGAGCAGGTTTTCCCGCTTTCCCAATGGGCAGCATCGAACGTATAGAAAACAGCAGGAACAACTCTGTCAGCACACTGCCGATGTACCAGTTTGTTTGCAGCACTGCTGGTGAAATTCTGTAGAACAGCCCAAAGTACATAAAATCGAAAACTGTACTGACCAGTCCGAGGGTAATGAAAATAATGTACAGTGAGTGGAAATCATATTTCTGGGGATGTTCAATTTCTTTTTCAGAAACCTTGTCAAATGCGATAGCCATCATGGGGAAATCAGAAAGAAGATTCAAAAGCAACAGTTGTTTGGGCAACATCGGCAAGAAGCTTATAAAGAGAGACCCCATTGCAACAGCATAAAAATTTCCAAAGTTTGATACTAGTGTTGCACGTATATACTTCATAGTGTTCGCATGGGTTTCCCGTCCGAGACGTATCCCCTCAACAATTACGCGAAGATCATTTTCGAGCAGAATGATATCTGCAGTTTCCCTGGATACATCGGAAGCTGATTGAACAACCATAGATACATTTGCAGCCTTTAGTGCCGGAGCATCATTTATTCCTTCTCCAAGGTATCCTACGGTGAATTGACCTTTAAGAAGTTTGATCAATTCAAGTTTCTGCTCGGGGGTAGTCCGTGCAAATACACGAATGGAAGATATTCTCTCGTGCTGCTTTGTGGTGGGCATGCCAAGAAAGTCCGCTGCCGTAATTACTTCGCTGCTATCTGATACCAAACCGGCCTCCCTTCCAATGGCATCTGCCACAATCAAGGAGTCTCCGGTAATAATAGTGATAGCAACGTTCATGCGTTTGGCCATTTTTACAGTTTCAACAGTCGTTGATTTAAGATTATCGACAAAAGACACAAATCCGCCGAAAATCATACCGGTTCCATGGTCATAACTGACACCCAGCACCCGATGTCCCAGTTTTTCTTCTTCTTGAAGCCAGGTTCCTGCAACCTGTTCCTCGATGAACCCTTGACCGTAGAAGTACTCAGGACTTCCTCTTCTTATATGCAGTTGAGTTCCATCTGAATGCCGAAGGATTGCTCCATTGCTGCGGATAGCTGGATCAAATGCCTCTTCGGTAATTAATTTGTATTCTTCTACTTCCTGGCGCTGTTCTTCCGTTAAAGATTCATTGGAAGCCCGGTCGAAAGGTTCAGGGATTCTCTCTTTCAATCCAATTGCTGCCAATCGGGATAAAACCAGGGGGTGATATTCGGACCCGGGCATTTGTAACGCATTGGCATAAATCAGGTGGTTTTCTGTAATTGTTCCGGTTTTGTCTGTGCAAAGCAGAGTGACTGATCCAAGGTCCTGAACCGAAGTCAGCCTCTTCACCACCACCTTTTTCTTAGCAAATTGAAGGGCACCGTTGGACAGCGCAAAAGTAAGAACCAAGGGAAGTGCTTCCGGTATGACTGAAACAGCAAGTGCTATGGCAAAAACCAACAACTGCGGTATATCAGTCCCTTTGCCTTCGATAATAATGTTAGCAAGTACGATGAACAGCAACGTTATCATAGTTGTCTTCAAAATGAATTTACTAATACGGTCGATGCCCTTTACGAGTTCACTTTCCGCCTGAACTTCCGATGTTGTTTTAGCTATACCTGCCAGTTTTGTATGGACTCCGGTTGCTGTGACTTCGGCAATGGCGTTGCCGCTTACAATAATAACGCCTTGCAGCAAAAGACTGTCATCAGTTATCTCTTTATCTGCGGATGTTATGGCCTTCTTGGCAACAGGAATGCTTTCTCCTGTGAAGGTTGTTTCGTCTACCAGAGTATTTCTTGCTTCCAGGATAACACAATCTGCCGGAACAATGTCTCCGGATTCAAGGCTTAGGATGTCTCCTGGTACGAGCTGATCAGTTGGGACCTCTTGATCCCTTCCATCCCGGATAACTGTAATAGTGCTTTGCAGATAGGATTTCAATTTATCTGCAGCCGCATTGGACTTGTGTTCCTGATAGACATTAAGGGTTGTACCCAGGAAAACAAAGAAAATAATGAATCCTGCATCGATGGGATCGCCTAAGAAATAGGTTACAGCTGCAGCCGCAATTAACAGGAGATTAAAAATCCCTTTGAATTGCCTTAGTATAAGCTTCATAAGCCTGTGTCCTGGCACTGGCAGTGAATTCGGGCCATATTGCTCAAGTCGTTTTTGGACTTCTTCATTAGTTAATCCTGTTACCATATTATTCATAAGCACCCTCAATTCTATAAATACCTCACCACCAATTATTTCATATTTTTAACAATGTGAATCTTACACCACTAAAGTGGTGTGCTTCAGTATTACTACATCATTTTCCCACACCATCCACGTATAATCCAATTATCCTCATTTAAAGGGTGGTTGGATTATACGTGACTAACTATGTCCATGTACGTCTTAATTCGGATTATACCAAACCTACTGTTTGTTTTATACTGCCATATCCATCTAACCCAATACCAACGGTAAATAAATGTCCCTATGGAAAAACGCCTAAAGGGCTCTTATTTTTGTTGAACCAAAACTATACTGGTTGATTGAGCATATTTTCAGGTGCTTCACCGTTCTCTACACGTTTTATATTATTCACAAAGAAATCATATCTTTTTTTATGGAATTTGGGTCCGTCGGGCATGCCTGCCGTATGAGGCGTAAGTATTACATTACTCAGATTCCTGAGCTCACTGTCAATTGGAAGCGGTTCAGATTGAAACACATCCAGGCATGCACCTGAAATGTCGCCGTTTTTTAATGCATCTATCAAGTCTCTTTCATTGACAATCCCGCCGCGGGCTGTATTGATAAGAAGTGCGGTTTTCTTCATTTTCCTAAATACCGCTTTGTTGATCAGCTGTTTAGTTTGCTCATTCAGGGATAGATGTACACTTACTATGTCCGATACACTTACAAGATTATCAAAATCCGTCATTTTTACAAAACCGTCAGAATGTTCAACAGCATTTCTAGCATAAGCCAGCACATTCATATCAAAAACTTTGCAAAACTCAGCTACTTTTTTACCGACGGTGCCCAAGCCGATAATCCCAATCGTTTTGCCCTTTAATTCACTCCCATTATAGTCCAATTGATTTTCATCCATCCTGTTTTTCATGAAAGAATCAAGAAAGGGTATATTTTTATAATGAGACAATATCAGCGCCATTACGTGCTCAGACACTGCCTGTGCATTCACTCCTGCAGCATTTGCCACCCAAATGCCGAGTTCCGTGCATGCATCGATATCTACATTATCGAATCCCGCACCTGTCTGTACCAATTTTAATTTTTTTGCTGTAGAAAGCAGGCTGCGGTCCACTTTAATATGTTCAGGTATGATCACCTGGCAATCTTCAATATGATACAGCATTTCTTTTCCGGGCGGGACAATAACAACTTCCCAGTCTTCCGGAAAACACCTTTTGATATTTGATTTTGAAGTCTCGGTAAAATGGCCGACTATGAGAATCTTCATTGCTAAACCGCCTTTCATGCTCTATACATTGCCTTTTGTGTACTTATCCCACTCCTTCTTTTTCTTATATTATATCTGTTGCATCTCAGCATTTCCATATATAAGCAAAAATAGGCTGAGTTCAATCTTAACTTAATGGCCAGCCAAATCGAACCTGGTAATAACATGCTTTGCTGCTGCAATGTGTACTGCTGCATAACACTTACTTTTGCTTCCAGCATGCAGCCTATCATACATTCAACACCATAGCTTTCAGCCATTGCACATATTTTCAAAGCATTATGAATGCCTCCGGTTTTCATAAGTTTTAATCATGTGCTGTGCAGTAGACTGGTAGGGCGTAAATCAGAGGGCAGTAAATACCGCTTTTATAAGTTGAACAAGAATATTACGATCAATTTGAATAAAACGGCAACCTGTGTTATAATTAATTAGTCACAATAAATATAAGGAAATTAATCGATGCCCTTGTTGCTTAGACAGGGTATTTTATTTTTTTGAAAGGAGGAAAAATGTTAAATACTTTAACCAATTTACTGATTATATTCATATTAAACGTATTAGGAACGTGTTTGGGAAATTTAAAAACGACCTTTTTGACACAAAAGGCAATCAAGTCTGTATATTTCACGACCTTTGTCGATGCTATCATATTCATATATGCTTTTAAGCTAACAACAAATTCATCGGGATACGGATTTGTTTTAGCTTTCGCAGCTGGAAAAATGTTTGGAGTCTTCTTGGGAACAAAGATTGAAAAAAGACTGGCTTACGGCCTGTTTGAAATAGATTTATACAAGCACCCTGTTCAAGGTAAGATTTTGGCCGACACTTTACGTGACCAGGGATATTCTGTTACTACAACCGTTGGCTACGGCATTGAAGGTTCAGAACGATTAATACTGAACATCATTTTGCCGAGAAATCAGTTTGCTGATTTTCATAAATTGCTGGAGCAGGACGGAAATGTAAACATGTCTGTAAAATCAATAAACAAAACTTACGGCAAAGTAGGCGGGATCAACTTGATTTCTTAATAATCAAATTAGAACCCGAGAGTATGAAAAATTCCCGCAAAATCTGTCTGCGGGAACATGAATTATCCTTAATCAAAATATATTAAAATCGCTGAAGGCGATTTGTATCAAGCTATCTGCGCTCTATTAACACCACTGTCTCAACATGCCCCGTCATTGGAAACATATCAACAGGCTGCACTTCCTTCGTCACATATCCCAGATCCTTCAGTATGCCCAGATCTCTTGCCAGTGTCCCCGGGTCGCAGGATACATAAACTATCCTTTTTGGCTGTATTTTTGCCATGGCTTCAAGTAGTTCAATGCCGCAGCCCTTCCTCGGGGGATCCACAACCACCACATCAGCCTTAATGCCCTGGTTTATCAGCTCCGGTATCACTTTTTCAGCCTCGCCCACTATAAATTCCACATTTTCTATACCGTTTTGCTCTGCATTTAGCCTGGCATTTTCTATTGCCTGGGAAATAATCTCTA
>Ga0209373_10004885_pt1 | contig 11335 bp, 13 predicted proteins | sample Higcelweek5metaG_FD_187173 | JGI IMG/M metagenome (GOLD analysis project Ga0209373, IMG submission 187173) | Freshwater pond sediment microbial communities from the University of Edinburgh, under environmental carbon perturbations - High... | ecosystem: Environmental > Aquatic > Freshwater >... | reverse complement strand
GCCTGAACGGTTCATATTTCGCCGTTTTCTCGGTCAATAGAATAACTATTAACCTTCAAAAACGTCAAAATCTGCCCTCGTCCAGTCACATTTTCACTACGATTTCCTAAGTCCGACAGACTCCTAGAAAAAGCAGTCGCACGCGGAGTCGCGGAGACGCGAAGAGTAAAATCATCTGGTTACGGTATGTTGTTGTTTCACCTGCAGGGTTGATCCTTGATTTTAGGTAACTACTTGATTTTCTCCGCGAGCTTCGCGGCTCCGCGTGAGTAACTGCTGTTTTAAGGTTGAACTTCCTGTCATCTACTGGTACTGGCTAATTCCATTATCTTGTACGGCAGTGTACCAGATTTTCAGCCGGTACAGCTGTCCAAATGAGGGAACCATGCAGACAATCCAGCAACAGGCCGCAACCAATCTGGCCAAACTGCTCGAAACCAGGCCGCTTGTTCACAACATCACCAACTTCGTGGTGATGAATTTCACCGCCAACATCCTGCTGGCAGCCGGTGCCTCGCCGGTCATGGCCCATGCTGAAAATGAGGTGGAGGAGATGGTCAGCTTTGCCAGGGCGCTGGTGCTGAACATCGGCACCCTTACCGATGACTGGGTGGATGCCATGGTCAAGGCCGGTAAAAAGGCCACCAGCCTGGGGGTGCCGATTATCCTTGATCCGGTGGGGGCCGGTGCCACAGCACTGCGTACCACTGCTGCCAAGCGGATACTGGCAGAGACCAAAGTCAGTCTGGTGCGGGGTAACGCCTCCGAGATCCTGGCCCTGGCCGGTGCTCAATCCAACAGCAAAGGGGTGGATGCCGCAGACTCGGTTGATCAGGCAACAGAACAGGCGATCCGGCTGGCTGAAGAACTGAAGGTGCCGGTGGCCATAACCGGACCACAGGATCTGATTACCGATGGCACGCGGGTAATCCGGGTCAACAACGGTCACCCCCTGATGAGTCGCATCACCGGCACCGGTTGCGGCGCCACTGCCATAATCGGCGCCTTTAGCGGGGTTGATCCTGATCCGGTCTCTGCCGCTGCAACAGCCCTGGCCTACTATGGGCTGGCTGGTGAGCGGGCAGCGGTTGCTGCCAACGGTCCCGGCTCTTTTATGATCGGTTTTCTGGATGCCCTGTATAATCTGACTCCAGAGGAGCTTGCACGTGATGCGCGAATCAGCGAGTAGCAGGCTGTTGCTGCATCTGGTAACGGACCGGTCTCTAAGCAAAGGCCGCTCACTGGTGGAGGTGGTGGCTGAAGCAGTGGCTGGCGGGGTCACCTGCGTGCAGTTGCGGGAGAAGTGTTGCAGCACCCGTGAGTTTCTGCAAGAGGCGCTGGCGCTGAAGGAGCTGCTGCAGCCGTGGAGGGTACCGCTGATCATCAACGACCGGGTGGATATCGCCCTGGCAGTTGAGGCAGATGGTGTGCATCTGGGGCAAACGGATATGCCGATCAGCCATGCCCGGCGGCTACTGGGGCCGGACTACCTGATCGGGATCTCTGCAGAATCGGTGGATGATGCCATTGAAGCAGAACAACAGGGGGCCGACTATATCGGTATCAGCCCGGTCTTCAGCACCCCCACCAAGACTGATACCGCCCCGGCTTTAGGGCTGGAAGGGGTTCGCCGGATTCGGGAGCTGGTCCGTATCCCCTTGGTGGGGATCGGCGGCATCAACCAGGCCAATGCGCGGCAGGTACTGGCAGCCGGTGCCGATGGGGTTGCGGTGGTGTCGGCTATCATGGCGGCGGAATCACCGCAGCTGGCGGCTCAGGTGATCAGGGGGCAGTTGGAGTAATGGGGTGAGGCTGCTCCACCCTCAGTGACTCTTGCCTAAGTTCGTTACTGAAAAATAGCCTCTCTTGTTTTGGGTCATTTCCTAATCGACTGATTCATTCAGTCGCAATAGCCGATGCCCTTCAAAAACGGTAAGTATCTCGATTCGATTGCCGTTTAATCGATAGACAATGCGATATCCTCGGTAAATAAGCTCACGAATATCAGGATTCCCTATTTCTGGCGCAGTCCTTCCACTTCTCGGATTGTCAGTCAAAATTGCTTCAGCGTGGTCAATAAGGGCATCAACAAACCGGACAGCGCGCTCTGGACTATCACGTGCAATGAAATCCTCTATATAGAGCAGATTTTTGCCAGCTTCCTGTGACCATGTTACGCTCCCTGATTGCCCGCATTTCTTAGGGCTTGCAGGGTTTTTCGTAGTTCGCCTGTAGTTTGGCTACGCCCGCTTTCAGTGTCTGCAATCCCCTTCTCAACAGAATCAAGAAAAGATTTTCGGTAAACCAGTTCATCGTAATCCGAAGCGGACAACAGTACACCTGCAGGTTTGCTGTTTTGGGTAATGATGAGTGGATGTCTGGATGTCTGAAGTATTTTGAACCACTTGGAAATATTGCTTTTAAATTCTGCAATTGGAACAATGTCATTACTGATCGAAATCGCTCTCATTGTTTTACCTCCTTGATACAAATCTCTTTATGGTCAAAATATAGATCAATAAAACGACCAATATAAGTGTTCGATTTCATGCTTCGGACAACGGTTCGTGCAGCCTCTCCGCCCGAATGGCGTCGAATATCAGCCGTCGCGTGCAACGCTAGCTCGGCAATGCCTGGATTCTGAACTCCCCGAGTGATACATCATTCTGCCATTGAGGCAACCTCTCCACAGGACCTTCTATCTTCGCCAATGGCGGTTCACGTTCTGCGAGCGCGTTGATCTTTGCCCAGAGAGTTATGTCTCCCCAGAACTGTGGCGGTGTGTCGTTGGCAGCCACGGATCTGAAGATTTTATGTGGTGTGTCGTTTCCGGCTCGGATCGCCGTGAGGGCAAGCTCTTCGAGTCGTCCCAACCCTGTGGCAGAGTCAGGTCGTTCCTGAAGCCATCGGGCGACTGCGGCCGGAATCCACGGCAACGGAGCGTCAGTCATCTGTGATAATTCGCTCAATGCATCGGCGTCCTGAGTGGCAAACGCCCCGTCCACTTGAACGGCGAAATCGAACTGAGCAGCGGTAACAGGCCGACGATTACCGTACAGCGAGGCCAGTTGATCAGGCTGCAGTTGTCCGAGCCCGTGGAACGGCTCGATCCCGGGGAATTCACTAACACAGAGTAGCTCTACGTTCTGGGCACTCTGATGCCGCAGGCACATGAGAATATGTGTGAGCATGGATTGGTCGAACAGACATGCATCAAACCACAGAACAATAGGTTTGCTGGAGACAGCCTCCGCAAGCTTTCTGTACTGCTGACGCAGCGTATCTAGAACGCATTGACGATCCAGTCCACCTGCGGTGAAATCTTCCAGGAACGCCGCTCGTGCATTAAAGGTTGTCTCGTCAGGCCAACCGAGACACCGGGGGCCGTCGTATAGTACGTCATGCCAGACAAACACCTCGCCGGATAGCCCGGCTTTTATCAGGCTGCCTCCCGCGATGTCTCCACTCGTTATATGAAGCGTGCTATTCATCTCTTTCTCTCCCGCCGTCCGGTGTTGCTGTTAGTTGAATCATCTTTTTCTTCGGTTTAAATGTCGTGGTCAAACAGGAAGGTTTGAAACGGGTCTTTCCTCTTGGGAACCTGCCTGGGACAGAACAGGCGCACGATGCTGGAAAGAAACCAGCTTTTTGCCAGAGGCAGATTGTCTTAGCAAAATATCCTGAAATATTGCGTCGGCATTGTGACCAAACTGATTGGCGTATTGTTCTCTCAATGATCGCGTCTCAGTGACGACGGGATCTAACCGGCTGTTTAGACTTGTTTCTAAAAACTTCATTTTCAAGGCCAGCTCCAGACTCCATCTCTCATATTTTTTCTGAAACAAACTTGACATGCATCATAAATGCTGTATGCGTTTGCGATATGACCGGTAAACAACTCAAAAAATTCTCGAAGAGCATGGCTGGTTGCTTGATCGCATATCGGGTAGCCATCACATTATGATTCATGAAGGATTTCGGTCAATTCCAATTCCGATTCACGGTTCAACCGACCTGCCAAAAGGGCTTGTTCACGGCATCCTCAAGCAGGCAGGCATAAAGGAGTAAACATCATGTTGGCTTATTCGGCACATATTGAGCAGCACGACGGCACCTACTTGGTTACTTTTCCGGATCTCGAAAATGTCATGACGTATGGAGCTACCCTTGACGAAGCACTTGCCAATGCCGAAGAGGCACTGAACGGCTGTATAGAGTCAGATTTCGAGCGGAATTTCTCCCTTCCTTCCCCTTCGATTATTTCCGGTGAAAATATATTCTCTATTCCGGTTGCCCCGCATATAGCAATTGCCATCATGCTGCGCTCGTTGCGTGCGGACAGGCCACAGGTCGAAGTGGCGCGCCAGCTCAAAATTTCGTATCAGGTTTATCAACGCCTTGAAAATCCACGTAAAGCTAATCCGACAATCAAAACCCTGGAAAAGATTGCCCAGGTATTTGGGAAACGGGTTGAGTTGGGGTTTGTTTAAGGGGGTTGTTGGAATATCCACATGTTCAGATTTTCAGTTTCTTCATCTGATCTGCAAAAACAGACTGGAATTCCTCCGCTGTTTCCAACGGGCCAGCCATTGACCTGCCGGGTTTTAGGGCAGGTCTTATGGTTTGGTTGGTAACTTCTCCTTCAGGCTCACTTCAACAAAAATGGAAAATGGAGAGTTGTCCCTTTCATCCTCACTCAGTTAACTGGATATATTTATTGAGTAAAAGCCACGCTACTTTTTTCTGGTATTTTTCCAATTATAGTAAACCATTTGGTTACACGTTTAACGTCATCAGTCATTTTACTTGTAATATTGGTTGAGGTTTCAAGTGGTAAAATCTTAGCTAATTCAAGATGCTTCATAATATGAAGTTGATCTTGATAACCTTCAAAAAAACGACCATCAAGTTCAACTGCGGGTAGTCTTTCAACTGCCATTGTTAGTCCAATGATTCCTCCCGGTTTTACAATTCTTACAAATTCACGCAGCTGCCGATCCAAGAAAGCATCTGGAGTGTGTACACACGAAGCACATGCCCAAAGCCCGTCGTAACTATTCCTGGGAAAACGAGTTTCTCGCATATCGTCCTCAATAAACTTAGCTTCATTACAACTTGATTTCGCTATGTTTAATGCCGCTTTCGAAAGATCTATGCCAGTAACATTAAATCCCTTTGACGCTAGATACTTCGAGTGATGTCCGGGACCACACCCAGCATCAAGAATGCAAGCCCCCTTTGGGGCATGTTTGCCAAGCAACTCAAGCGTCTCGATAGGGAGATTATTACACCAGCGCTCATAAAATTTTTCAGCTATAACATCATATGCTTTAATTGTAGATTTAAGAAGTTGATCGTACTCGTGAGTCGTTACAGGTTTTTCGAACGAGCCACATTGCGGGTCTATACAGTCACGCAACAAGCCTCGAACTAATTTTTGGAGGTTTTCAGGCTCTTCTACATTGTGTTCAAATTTAACAGCAGCCCTGTTACGTAAAAACATCGGAACACTATCGTGTTCTAAATTAGCACCAGGCAATACAACAGGTAACAAAATTTTATCACTTCTTTTAACCGCCTCCCAGTGGGCTCCTAAGTACTCCTCTTTTTGCCATGGGCCTATACCTGACTCACCAATTATTATTAAAATGGTATCTGATGCACCTATAGCATTTTGTAGTTCATATTCTATTACCCTCCCGGCATGTAGATCAGTATCATCAAAATAGACTCTAAAATGCATATTTCTCAGATATTCAACTATGGTTCTTACTTCATTAAGATTGCGCGAATTGTAGCTTATAAAAGCGTCATATATCATATTGATAACTCCTTATCTAAATTTCATTCACTTGTTGTAGCTGGAAGTCTGTTAGGTCGGTGATTCCTCCCGTTATTTCAATATCCAAGCTTTAACAACAACAAGCATAATCAGCAGTAATGAATAAAAAGGCCAAACAGCTATAGATCCGGCTGCTTTCAACCATTCAACTGTAGTAACCTTGACCCCTGAAGAGGGCGCAAGAATGAACATATCGTCTATAGTGGCTGTTGAATCGTGTACTTTTTTGATAAATTCATTGTATTTTACCCTGATAGACTTCTCTAATAGCAAATAATAAGCATCGAGTAGTCCGAACAATATGATAGGAATAATGGATATCCATACATATGATGGCTTACCTTTGTCGGATATTATAACAATAACAGCCGATACTAAAGTAATACACCACGTCTTACATGCGGTGCTATTTGTAGCCATTCTCGTTATAATATTCTGCAAGATTGTCACATAACTTTGGACTGATGGAGAATCTAAACTTATCAATTGTGCTACCTCCTGTGGTTAATCTCTTTTGTATGGATTATTACCCTTCAACCACTCTCGCAGGCTGATGTAATGATCAACAGTGCTATGAACCCAAAGAGTATCTTTCTTACTTAAATTAGACCCTGCTTTTTTTATGTATGGATATAGACCAAGGTACTCTTGCCCTTTATAGGAAGATGATTGTGATTCAAGAACAGGAAGAATAGCAACTCTGCTTTTTACACCGTCAAAATATCCCAACTCCCACGGCATCCACTTGGATGCTGAAGACGTTTCTGATGTTAAAAATAACAACGAATTGCACGAGTTCATTCTTAGCTTTAAAATGTCAGCAGTTTCTTTTGTAACTTTTGATCTATCAAGTTTGGAGTCCTCAATCCAATCAACGTAAACAGAGAACCCCATTGACTCAATGTCGCTCTTAAGAGCATAGATTCGTTCTTCGTTTGTTTTAGCGTCAGTGTATGAGTGTGACATAAAAATGTCATATGCTTTCTCTTCTTCAAATTTTTTACAATCCTCTAAAATTGCAACGCGAGCCAAGGCTTTGTTGAGGGGTTGCCCCTTCACTTTTAATGATTTGGCAATCCTATCAACTTCAGCAATCGTATACATTGGCATAGCGACCTCATTTTCATAACTTTATTTGCGACTAACTCGTAATTCACCGGTTCACGCGCGTGCGCGCGTGAACCGGGCAGCCCCCCAAATGGAACATTTCTTCAGCTCATTTATTCAAGCCTGCCACCACAACACCCACGCTGTTGAAGTCGGACAGAGTACAGATAGTACAATGATGTATCATGAAAATTGGAACATGCAATCCGAATTTCCATAGTCACATAGCCACCGAATTCCTTGCCGCCTCTGATAATCGCCTTGAACGGGAATCGGAATAATTTGTGGCATTTTTACCGGCAGGTCGGCGTTGGAAGCAGCAGGGGGGAACCTGTTGCTGTTTCGGTGGCGTAATAAACTATGATGCCGGTTAACAGCATCCTGTGGAGGAAGATTGGTATACAGGCTTGACGATTGCGGTCTGTTCTATTATGACAAGCCTATGCGAACTATCAACCAACAGACCGTAGCTGTCGTCGTAGTCGTCACCTTGTGACGGCTCGCTGCTGCCTGTCTGTATGACACCAAGGAGCGCGGGTCGATTCCCGTGCTCCTTTTCTTTGTGCCGGACTGCAAAGAGCTGGACCTCGGGAGCATCCCGAAGGCCCTATTTTGCGGAAAGGAAACAAATATGGAAATCGTACCAAACCTGCACCAATTAACCATTCCCTTTGTTGTACCCACACCCGGCGGTGCTCTCCACCGCTTCGTCAACCTGTTTCTGTACAGCGGAGAACGGCTCACCCTGATTGACAGCGGCGTTGCCGGAGCAGAGCAGCATATTTGCCACTATATCAGGAAGATCGGGCGAAGCCCCGCAGAGATCGATACCCTGATTCTGACCCACAGTCACCCCGATCATATCGGAGCGGCCCGTACAATACATGATCTGTGCGGTTGCCGGGTTCTGGTGCATGCCGCAGAACGGGCCTGGGTTGAGAATACAGAGCTGCAGAATCAACAGCGACCGGTGCCAGGTTTTGCTACACTGGTGGCTGGCTCACTACCGGTTGATCAGCTCCTTCAGGATGGCGATTGTCTGGAGCTTGAGAGCGCGCTGAGCCTTGATGTCCTGCACACTCCCGGCCATTCTGCCGGTTCTGTCAGCCTGTGGGATCGGCAACGACAGGTTCTTATCTGCGGAGACGCCGTGGCGATACCGAATGAGTTGCCGGTCTTTGATAGTGTGCGGCAGTCGTTGGCCTCGCTGGCACGGCTGGACACCTGTGATGCCGGATTGTTGCTTTCAGCATGGGCTGAACCGGTTCGGGATGCCGGGGTAAAGACCGCTCTGCAGGATGCCGGACGCTGGTTGAATCATGTGGAAGCGATTGTACGGGGTCTGGCCGGATCGTCCCGGCCAGACCCGATGGGCCTGTGCAGCCAGGCTGTAGCAGCCCTTGGGCTGCCTTCTCTGGCGGTTAATCCGTTGATGGCACGCACCTGTATGGCATGCCTTGACGATTAATCAGGAGAAGATGATGATGAGTAAAAACGAGAAGTTACTAATTCTGCTTTGTCAGATTACCACCTTAACGGCAAATCCCCCCTACCCCCCTTCAAAAAGGGGGGACTTTAAAACTTCCCCCTTTGTAAAGGGGGATTGAGGGGGATTTGCTCTTGAAAGTGACAAAGTAGCACTAAGTCATACCCTTTGATCAAAAGGGTTAAAACAAAGTTTAGCTTTATTTGTATATCCTCTGTTTTTCTCTGCGTCCTCTGCGGTAAAAACAGTTTTTAAGATTAACGCAATATCCATTGCACTGATAGGATGAAAAGATGTCTGATCAACAACCAAACCTTGAAAGATTAGGCTGGACCCCGTGGTTTGAAGCTCTCCTGATGCTTGAAGGGCTGCCACGAGAGACGGTGGCGCGGGTGGCTGCGGTGGACCGTGAGCAACTGTTGCTTGTGAATGCCACGGAGACCTTTCGGGCCAAAGTATCCGGCAGTTACCTGCACCATCACCGACGGTCTGAAGAACTGCCCTGTGTGGGGGATTGGGTCTGTGTGGAAAAGGGGCGAGACGACGACTTCGGCCTGATTCATACCCTGCTTGACCGCAGAACCAGCCTTCAGCGCAAGGCTGTGGGCGGGTCGCGTGAGCCCCAGATGATTGCGGCCAATCTGGATTATGCCCTTATTGTGCAGTCCTGCCATTTTGACTTCAACCTGAACCGCCTGGAGCGCTATCTGGTCATGGTGGCCCAAGGTGGTGCAGAGCCGATTATCCTGCTGACCAAAACCGATCTGATTGAGCCTGACCAGCTGGCTGAGCTGCGCGCAGGGATTGAAAACGCCGGTATTGTTGCGCCACTGCTGCCCCTGAGCACCATCACCGGCACGGGGATTGAGGCGCTGCAACAGCTGCTTCTGCCGGGCAAGACCTACTGCTTTGTCGGCTCATCCGGCGTGGGCAAGAGCACGCTCATTAACCAACTGGCCGGTGGCGAACGGATGGCAACCCGGGCTGTCAGCGCCAGCGGAGAGGGACGTCATACGACCGTCCGCCGGGAGTTGCTGCTGCTGCACAATGGCGCTCTGGTAATCGACAACCCCGGCATGCGCGAGTTCGGCATACTGGATGCTTCTGACGGTATTGCGGGAGGTTTTGGCGATATTGCCGGGTACGCTGCCCGGTGCCGCTACCGGGATTGCAGCCACACCAGTGAGCCCGGCTGCGCCGTGCTGGCAGCCCTGGCCAGCGGTGAGATCAATCAGTCACATTATGAAAATTATCTCAAACTGCAGAGTGAATCTGCGTTTTATCAGTTATCAAACGTTGAAAAGCGTAAAAAAGATCGTGATTTCGGTAAGCTTGTCAAGTCTGTTAAAAAAGATCTGATGCGGGAGTAACAGGGATGCAAGAGATAACAATTGGCTGTGCAGCAGTAGAAGATGCAGCAGAGATTCTGGCCGTACAACAGGCGGCCTACCAAAGTGAGGCCGAGCTGTATCAGGACTGGTCCATCCCGCCGCTGACCCAGACCCTGGCGGAGTTGCAGCAGGAACTTGCAACCATTACCGTGCTGAAGGCCAGTCTGGATAGCGGCCTCGTCGGCTCGGTCCGGGCCGTGCTGCAGGACGGTGGCAGTGTGGCAATCGGCCGCCTGATCGTGCATCCCGATTGCCAGGGGCAGGGGATCGGCAGCCGTCTGATGGCGGCAGTAGAAGCGGCATTTCCCAATGCAGCGCGGTTTGAGCTGTTTACCGGCAGCAGGAGCGCGGGTAATATCCGGCTGTATGAAAAACTGGGCTACCGCATCTTTGAGCGGAAAACACTCTCTCCCCAGGTGGAGCTGGTGTTTATGGAAAAATGTGACAACACCGCAGGAGGAAGATAACTGTGCAACGAATCTGCGTTTTTTGTGGTTCCAGTCCCGGCGGACGGCCGGAATATGCTGAGGCGGCACGACAGTTGGGGCAGCTGCTTGTCCGGCAGCATAGTGAGCTGGTCTATGGTGGTGCCAGTGTCGGGCTGATGGGGATTGTAGCCCGCACCGTACTGGAAGGGGGCGGACGGGTTACCGGTGTCATCCCCCGCCTGCTGGCGGAAAAAGAGGTGGCCCTGACCAGCCTTGATGACCTGCGGATTGTGGAGTCAATGCACGAACGCAAGGCGCTGATGGCGGAGCTGTCAGACGGCTTCATCGCCCTGCCGGGTGGCATCGGCACCATTGAAGAGTTTGTGGAGATCCTGACCTGGTCGCAGCTGGGTATCCACACCAAGCCGTGCGGCCTGTTGAACAGTGCCGGCTATTACGACCGTTTGCTTGGATTCTTTGACCATATGCAGGCAGAAGGCTTTATTCGTCCGACCTGCCGCAGTACCATACTGGTTGAGCAGGACCCGGCCAGCCTGCTGGAGACCATGGGGCAGTACCGCTGTCACCATGAGGACAAGGCGGCCTGGGCCCTGAAACTGAGCAACAGTTAACGACAACTACTAAGGGACTTGGAATTTACTGATGTACCAAGTTTTACGCTCAGATTTAGGTCGGATTTGCCGCCCCTGATTGAGCAAAACCGCAGACGTAGCAGGGCTACGTTGAGGATTTTGAGATTGAAGGGGTGGTAAAAACGGCCTGAAGATGAGATGTAAAACGGTATATCAGTAAGTTTCGAGTTCCTAACTACACAAAAAACAGGAGCAGCTATGCATCTTACCTGCCTGCCACGCCACACCCTGCCCGATATCCTTTGCCGGATGCCCAAAGCGGAGCTGCATATCCATATTGAGGGCTCACTGGAACCTGAGTTGATCTTTGCGCTGGCAGAACGGAACCGGTTGCCGTTGCCTTACCCGACCATCGAGGCGCTGCGTGCCGCCTATGCCTTTACCGACCTGCAGAGCTTTCTGGATATCTACTATGCCGGGGCCAGTGT
>Ga0209373_10004884_pt1 | contig 11336 bp, 9 predicted proteins | sample Higcelweek5metaG_FD_187173 | JGI IMG/M metagenome (GOLD analysis project Ga0209373, IMG submission 187173) | Freshwater pond sediment microbial communities from the University of Edinburgh, under environmental carbon perturbations - High... | ecosystem: Environmental > Aquatic > Freshwater >... | reverse complement strand
TCCTGTCATAAATATCTATTGCATTTTGGTGTGATACACCAGTTTCATTTTTCAGCTTTCCTGCACGTTGTTTGATTTCAACCGCTAGTTGCTCCCCATGCAAGGTTCTATCCTTCATATTTGTCACTTCAGTTTCTATCTCATAAGTGGAAGCATTCAGCTCTTCTGTTGTTGCCGAGGTCTCCTCCATCCCAGCCGATAGTTGTTCTGTTGTTGCTGATATATCTTCAATATTTCCGTGAACTTCTTCCATTCTCTTAGATGATTGTTCAGCAATCGTTTTTACCTTTTCTGACTCTGACTGAATATTCTTAATAATCTCTGCGATTTTTGCCTGCATATTATGTGAGGAACGTGCAATGATTCCTATTTCATCTTTTCGGTCCAACAGTTTTCCTTCAAACTGAAAGTTAAAATTTCCCTGTTCCATGAGTTGCAGTCTATCCTGAATCATCTTGATCCCTTTTGCAATAGCATTACCCATAAGATAGGAAACTATAATTCCCGCAACCAGTAACACGCCTGCAAGCAAGACTATCATAATCATTGTATTATCTATCTTTTCGGATACAACATTCGTATATATTCCTACAAACCACATCCCAATAATAGCTCCACTATCATCTTTAATCGGAACATAATAGGTTTGTGCTGACTTTCCTAAAATATCAGCCGCCCCAGAATATGCTTTCCCCTGATTTAAAACCTGTTCTATTACTTCTGCAGATGCCTGGGTCCCAATCATGCGTTTTCCGCTCTCGTCCTGTACATTTGTTGCGATTCTTGTATCATTTTGAAATATAGTAGATAAAACCTGGGTTCCTTTTGTAAAGTCATCGATGACTTCATAATTTTCATTGATTTGTATCTCACCTTTATAAAGCTTTCCATCTCTAACTGACCAGCTTCCTTCGTAAGCCCTGTCTAATAATTGCAATCCCATATTTGAATAATTTTGTAATTCTTCACTGCTTTCTGAAAATACCAGATTATTTACTTCATCTCGCGTAAACAAAACAACTGTTAGTGTTAATACAACGATAATACCTACAGCCGCAAGTACAATTTTCCATTTGATTTTCATACTTAATCCTCCTTGATTAGATATGTATTTTTGTAAAATAGTAGCTCCTACATTTTGTGATTTGAACAAAAAAATGCAAAATTTACATCGCTATATTTCGCTACCATTCAATACGTTTATTACAATAATAGTAATATTAAATACATTTTTTCACAGTGATTAAGTCACTTACTCTGCACATTTTGATAAAATTTTACATCTTCAGAAGAAAGGTATATGTTCCACTTACTATTCATTGATATTCATAATTGCCCCATTATGTATTACCATTTTTGTTTTACTTAGCACATTAATATCCTCTAGAGGATTGCCTTCTACTATTAGTAAATCTGCTTTTTTACCCTCTTCGACAGTTCCAATTTCTTCATCCATTCCACAAACAATTGAAGCGTTTTTAGTTGCAGCAATAATGATATCCATATTTGACATGCCTGCATCTTTCATCAGTGAAACCTCAGTAATGGGAAAGCCTTTATCAAATGTCATCGTGTACCCCGCGAAATCCGTGCCTAAAGCAATCTTGCCGCCGGCCTTATAGAATTCTGAGAGATTAGACACTGCCATATCACCCCAGCCAACCCCATTCCATAGTTCCAAAGTCGGAACAAAATAAATATTTTTCTTGATTATTTCATCTATTGTAGCTGCATCGATTTTGTCAACTACCATATGCGCAAAATCGTCCACCCCTGCATCAATGGCTACCTTCAGATTCTTAACACGGCTAACATGCACTGATACTTTTATGTTTTTGGAATGCGCTGCATCAACAATACTCTTAATATATTCCTCCGGCAGCAATTCTCTCACATGGCCTGGTGGGAGATTATCCTCAACAGAAATCTTGATAACATCAACTCCACTTTCTATATATTCCAGCACTTTATCTTCTGCATCTTCTGGTGATGAAACAACAGCATCTCCATAACCATAACCACCTTTGACCTTTAGGATTGGAGTTGCCGATACAATAAAAGAATAATTCAAATTTTTATTCAATTCATCTCTTTTTTCGATAAAATTATCTTCTAAGCCAGGGCTTTCACTTCTTACCGTTGTCACACCCGCTTTTAACCAATTCTGGAGGTTTTCTACATCATAGGCCTGATGAACATGCGCATTAATAAATCCCGGCAAAACTGTTGCACCTTTTAAATCAACGACTGTTGCTTCTGCTGGAATTTCTATCTCATTTTGCATACCGATTGCCTTAAATTTTCCATCTTCAATAAGAATACATTTATTGGCTTTTGCTTGTTCTCCTGTGCCATCAATTAAGTTTGCATTTTTCAATACCAACAATCCTTCTACGGTTCCAATATTGGGGCTATCGCTATTTGGATTTTTATTACTACATGCACAAAGTGACAATACCGTAACCATTACTATACCAAATATTATACTAGTGCTTTTTTTCACCTGATACACCCTTACTCTTTCCTGATACTTCTTGCTTTACTCTCCACCGCACGATATCAGTGATGAGTTCATAATCAATCGGCTGGCCAAGTGGCAACTGAATCGCTCCCTTAGAAGTCTTATAAACCGAGAGTCGCTCCGCAAATTCGTACGTAGCTTCACCGCCAGGGTACAGCCCGATGTGCTTCTTGTGTACGGCAAAATGGACAAGGTTATCACCCTGCCAGAACGTCGGCATCTGCCATGCGATTTTCTCTGTTGCTTCTGGCGCGGCGGCTCGAATCTTCTCTCGTATACTTTGTAACAGAGGTTGCACGTCTTCCGGTTGTGCGGCAATGTAGTCGTCAATGCTGTTTGGTTTCTCACAAAAGTGATCTTGATCCGTATTTTTGAATTCTCTATTACATTTTGGACATTTCCACATTTCACTCACACTCCTTATTTAATTTATGAAAAACCTATCGATTGCTTCCAGTCGGTAGGTTTTTCTATTCTTATATGGTTATTTTATAATACAGTTTTCCTGTGAAGTATTTCTATTTCCTTGTCCGTTTCCACCTGTTCCACCATTGCCTTTGCCCGTTTGTATTCCGCATCCTGTACTATTACAATTACCAGTTCCAGTTCCAGTTCCATTACAATTACCAGTTCCAATTCCGTTTCTATTTCCGTTTCCACTGCCACCAGTTACTCCATCAACCTGTCTCTGAAATGCTACAAGATGCTTCTCGGATGCATTCATTAATGCCTCAAATACTTCTCTCACATCCTCTGGCAGCTTTTCTTTTAAAAAGCTTTCATACATTGCTATATTTTTTTCTTCTGCAGCTACTCCAATCGCATATGCTGCATCTAATGTTTTTGGTACCACCACCAGACTTTCCCAATCTTTTTCTGGTACAGAAATATCATATTCTTCAAAAAGTGGCTCTAAAAGACTGATATGAGTTGCCTCTGCCTTAATGATATTGGAAAATGGCTTCGCCACGCCATAAGTATCCATAATGACATCATATTCTGCCTGTGCCAGATACTCGTCTTCCATTGCATATACAAGCATTTCTTCCAACGAATACTCGTTATCCGCGGATGCTCCCGCAGCACCTATATCTGAATTTGCCGCATAAACTGTCACACTCGTTGCTAATCCTGTTACCAATAACCCCGCTGCCAATAATCCACCTTTCAATAATCCACCTGTCATTTTTCTAAATGGTTTTTTCATGGTACACATCTCCTATTCTGATTTGTAATGCAGATAAATGATTTCATCTGCGTCTCATTGTGAATTGATTTCTTGTAATCATTTCTTTTCCACATTTTCAGTATAGGAAAAATTTATGATAGAAGTATGATAGAACTCAGAAAGAAGTATGAGCGTTTTCTTTCTCTAATATAAACCAAAATACGGTACCTGCTCCCAACTTACTCTCTACTCCATATGGTACATGATGCATATCCAGAATGCTTTTTACTATGGCAAGACCCAAACCAGATCCATCACCCTTTTTACCATCTGACCGTTTTCCTTTGTAATAGCGTTCAAACACATGCGCAATATCTTCCTCCGCTATTCCTTCCCCCTGATCTCTCACTTCAATTCTCACCGTTTTATCATGCGGTATTGCAGCCACCACTATCAACTGGTTCGACCTGGAATGACGGAATGCATTTCCTATAAGATTATAAAATACTTGTTGCATTTTGTTCTTGTCTCCCAGCAGATTTTCCTCTAATTCCAATACTCCAACAAAATCCAAGCTCTTGTCATTTTCACCTAATTCAAAATGCTCTTTGATTGATATCAACATTTCCTTTAGTGAAAATTTATCCACTTCCAGTGCTTTTGCACCCGCCTGAAGCCTGGAGAGGTTTAAAATATCTTCTACAATGTTCCCTAATCGATCTGATTCTTCAATAATAATACCTAACTGTTTCTCCCTTTTCTCTAAATTTTCTCCAGTTACATCGCGAAGTGTTTCTGCATAACCACGAATCAGTGTCAATGGTGTACGAAGTTCATGGGATACATTTGCAATTAGCTCTTTCTGAAGCACATCATTACGTGCAAGTGCCTCTCCCATATCATTCATTCGTTTAGCCAGTTTTCCAATTTCATCATCACTGATAGGATTCGTACGTGTTTGATACTCTCCCTTTGAATAACGATCTGCTTGATTACTAATTATAGAAATAGGATCGGCAAAATTTTTAGACAGTTTATAGGAAATAAGCAACGATACTACGAAAAGAACACAGGTTATAATAATAAGCTGCCTTTTAAGAATATCTACAGTTTCTCCAATGGAAGCCATTGGCATAGTAACCATCATAGCACCCTCCACGGTAGCTTCATTCCATATTGGGATACCGATTACCATGAAATCATATCCATATTTCGGATGTGTAACCACTTGTTTTGATTCTTCTCCTTCCATAGCACTTTTTAAAACTTCTAAAAATACTTCCTGCATCACCCCTGGCATGTTCGTATTACTACCGGAAGTTCCCTGATAAAGTATATTGTAATCATGATCAATAATTTCTACTGATAACTGTTCTTCATATATATAATTTTCTAAATTCCGCAAAATACTTTTTTCCGTATTAATCTGCGCTATTTCTGTTAATTCTTCGATTTCTGCAACGATGTTCTCCGCATTTTTCCTTACTTCTCCAATTTCAATCACAGTATAAAATTTGTCCAAAAAAACAATCTGAAAAAGCCAAAGAAGGACAATTATAACGCCTACCAGTATTATCATCCCGGCCCAGAGTTTTGCTCTTATACTCTTCATCCATTTTCCTCCACTTGAAATTTGTATCCAATCCCCCAAGCTGTTGTAATCCATTTTCGATATTTTCCTAGTGCTTCTCTAAGCATTTTTATATGGGTATCCACCGTTCTGACGTCACCTAAAAATTCATATCCCCACACCTGATTTAGAAGTTGTTCTCTCGAAAAAACCTTTCCCTGATTATTCACAAAAAAAGAAAACAAATCATATTCTTTTGGAGTCATGCTTAACAATTCCTTACCTAAATAGACACTCCTTGCATCAAAATCAATCAAAACCTCTTTTATTTGTAGTCTATTGGGTTTTTCAGATTCTTCGACTACTTTACTACTTCTTCCTAAAATTGCTTTTAATCTTGCAAGTAATTCTTTGGGGCTAAAAGGTTTTACCATATAATCATCTACTCCTAGTTCAAATCCAAAGAGTTTATCATATTCCTCACCCCTTGCTGTCAACATAATGATTGGCACGCTTGAAGTCGCTCTTATTTCCCGACATACTTTCCAACCGTCCATTTTCGGAAGCATCACGTCTAGTATTACTAGTGATATCCTATGCTTTTTAAATTTATTTAGTCCATCTACGCCATCTATCGCCTCAATTACTTCAAAATCCTCTAGTATAAGATATTCTTTTATAATATCACGGATTCCCTGCTCATCATCTACTACCAAGATCTGTTTCTTATCCATACGCTACTCCCCTAATCTTTTTACCACATCACATTATAAATTTGAATCAATCTATTTTAATTATACTACGAATAACCTAAATATAAAATCAGATTCCATGTGAAGCTGTCTGCTATTACGAGAATCTTTTCCGTGCCATAAAATAATCCTTTTACAATCTTTTTACATTCTATTGGTAGTACTATTTTCCTATTCGTTGCATACTATTATTTATATACATACTTATACACGTACTTACATATATACTTATATACATATTATTCTCAATTCATAACATAAATAAGAAAAAATATACTTGAATGGAAACGGAGCACCTCATGAAAAAAACCACATTCTCAAAAGCCAAAAGAAAACCTAGTAGTCATTCATTAAAAATGCAGTACTTTCAAAATCTTTCTGTCGTATTTTTGATTCCTTTTTTGATAATCATCCTCCTAATCAGTATCTTTACATATAACGAGGTAAGAGAAAAAAATCAACAGGAAAGTGTACTTTATGCATCTTTAATAAACAATCACATAAATGAAGCCATAGCTAAATATGTAAGCATTGTAGAAACCGCCGCCTTAGACGATTCTGTGATTTCCTTGGATTACACCCAGGCTGAGCCTTATATGCAGTCCCTAATCCAGCTAGAGGGTGATAGTGCGTGGTCACATTTTTTGATTGCTAATCAATATGGCACAGAGCAAGCACATTCAGAAGGTGAAGATGCGCATGGCCTTTCACTTGCCAGAGAAGAGGCCTTTGAACGTTGCTGGGAGGAGCAGACCACTATCATTTGCGAACCCTCCATTTCAAAAAGCACCGGTCGTCCTGTTTTGGGCATTAGTACTCCCATTTTCAGAAATGATAAAATAGTTGGTGTTCTGATTGGTTATGTACGTCTTGAATTTGTTTCTGATATTTTGAATGAATTGCAATTCACCGAAAATAGTTACTCCTTTATGCTAAATTCAGATGGCACTGTATCTGCTCATCCTGATCAGGCAATAATTTTAAGTCAAAATTGGGTGAGTCCGGATGCCGAAAATGTATCTGCTGTTTCTGCATATGAACAATTACCTGAGGATGCAAAAAAAGTTTTCGTTTCTATGACGGAAGGCTTACAAGGTTCCTCTATTGTACATGATGGTTCCAAGACATCCCTCTATACTTACTGCCCTGTTGGTATTCAAAATATGTCAATTTGTATTGTGTCTCCTTTATCAGAAGCTTATTCTCTACTATATGGCTTAATCACTATCTTAGTGATTAGTGTATTCGTTATTATCATAATCAGTTTACTTGGCTCTTCCTACATGGCCTCCAAAATTTCAATACTCATCACATGGATTGTTGACCAGACTCGCCACCTTTCTGTAGGAATCACAGAAATTGAAAATAAAAAACTTCCTTATGGAAGTTCCAAAGAATTAATACTATTAAAAAAATCCATGTTTTCCCTAGGTGAAAACCTAAACAGTATACTTAGTAAACTGGATTTAGAATCAAACCACTTATCTGAAATGGTATTGCATTTAACCAACAACGTTGCGATCGCTAATGCAAATACAAATACCATTTCTTCACACATTGAGCAGTTTGCAGCAGGAAGTCAGGAAATTTCTGCCACATCAGAAACTTTACAAAATCATTCTATTAAGAATATGGATTTCGTCTCTTCTATTGCCAGCTACTCTATGGAAGGAAGTCAGTACGCTAATAGTATGATGCAACGTTCAAAATCCATTCAAATTGATGCTGTAAAAGGTAGGGAATACGCTGTTGAAATGCTCACGGATATGAAAAAACAACTAGAACAATCTATTCTGGAAAGCAATAAAACTAATATGATTCTTGATTTTACAAATGACATTTTATCTATTACTGAGGAAACAACCCTGCTGTCTTTAAATGCCTCTATAGAAGCATCCAGAGCAGGTGTTGCAGGCCGCGGTTTTGCAGTTGTCGCAGAGTCCATAAAAAAACTTGCTGATAACAGCAAGCTGGCTGCAAATAATATTCAATATACAAGTCATACTGTGATTAAAGCTGTACAATCTTTAATATCCAATGTTAATTTGCTTCTTCAATATATCAATTCGAATGTTTTAAGTGATTATGAATCCTATGAAACAGTTACAAAACAGTATTTTGACGATGCTACAGCTATGGATACTATGATGGAACGTTTTGCATCACACGCTGAAACCCTGCGTGATTCTTTTCAAGAGATGAGTGGAGGTATTTCTGACATTTCTGCAACAATGGAAGAAAATGCGATATCCATTACAGATATCGCCGAAAAATCTACAGATATCACTGCCCTGCTTCATGAAATCAATCAGGAAGTCGTTAAATGTAATGATGTTTCAACATTACTTAGAAACGAACTCTCCTCCTTTAAAAAATAGTTTTCAGGAAGCCAGTTTCATTTTACTGCGTTTTCCTCTGTCCGTGCTAGTTCAACAGACTCCAAATTGGGTCTTTTATTACAGATACTTATCTATATTGCTTTGTTCTATTACACGCTTACCTAATAAAGTTATCGCTTGTCTGGGGCAATTATTCACACAGCGATAACATAGCGTGCATTGATTTCCAGATACTGCAATTTTGTTTTTCAACTCAATATTTTTCATGGGACATAAATCAACACATTTATTACAACCAATACATTTTTCAGTATTTATCTTTAGTTTATTTGAATATTGCTTTGTTTCATTCATAAAGTAAAGTCTTTGTCCAAAAAGACCTGCAAGATGATACAGAATACCAATCCCCTCTTGTGGCGGATTGTCATTCTTAAATTTTTCTACAGCTTTCTTTATTTTCCACTCTGCTTCTACTATAAGTTTTTTATTATCCTCTAAAGACCTTTTTAGTACCTTTTCATCACCTATACTATCTGGCATTTTTATATGTAAACCGCCAATAATTATCGCACCATATTTTTTGAGTTCTCTAGCTAATATACCTGATCCATCCCCACTAAATAATCCCATTGTTGCAATAACAAAAACTCGTTTATCTTTCCACATCGCTTTATGATTACTAAGAAAATCTTTTAGTATTTTTGGTATATTACTATATTGTACAGGGTAGCTGAAAATAATGTCTTTATGTTTATCAATTTGATTTAGCAGCTCGTTGTCTTCCATAGAAAATGCTATTGCTGTATTATCATACAACTGCAGAAATTTTTCTATACAATATTTTGAGTTGCCTGTTCCACTAAAATATATGCCTATCATCATTATCCTCCAAATTCAAATTTTTAATTTATTTATATATATAGTCTTAATTCGCAATTTGATACAATTGTAAACCATATTATCTTCTAATGCATGAGTTAAATAAAAATAATGGAAAATTATAGTAGCAGGACAAATTGGAATTTGTCTATACCTTTTGTAAAAAATATCGGCTACTTCCAGCATATAATAAGCTAAAACCACAGGATAGCAGTGCATTTTCGGAAGCCTTGTTATCTCTGTCAATGTCAGCCGTAACTATCCGTGCATCTTGAAAAGAAAAGATTTTATTCACAAGCTCGGTAATCATTCTCTTGCCAAGACCCTTGCCGATATAAGCTTCTTCTCCTATAAGATAATCAATCCCGTATGAGCCCGTAAGTGGTAGTGTTCCAAAATCCTCATCAAAACTGTCCACACATTTATAGTACTGACATAATCCAATCGGACACCCTTGCCACACTATAATTAGGTGTGTTAGCCATTGATATTGTTCATAGCGTTCTTTTATTTCAGTCATCCAGTCATTAATTGTAACTCCAAGATGCGGTATCTCGTACCATCTTTTCACATGCTCCTTATTCAGCCATCTTTCTACCAACGGTATATCACTGTCATCTAGCAATCTTAATTCTAACATCGTTTTGCTCCTAATGCCTTATCGGCAACAAAATTTGGAATGAAGTCTTTTCTTATGCCATTTTTATTTCTCTCCATCAAGTTAGAATCTACTGCATATACAATGTTTTCCCCTGATATTATTTTTGGCATTGTGGTCAAACAACGGTTCCATCGTTTGCATGATTTCTCTATACCAAGCTTTGAAACCCATTTGACTTAAATAAAACTCAGCTACTTCTTTCATCTACTCTTCAATTATCTAGCTAAGTTAATTTTGCTTCGTATATACATATTTCATTAAATATATCACACCCCTACAAATTCAGATTTATCTGTTGCTTTCAATTTCGCATTATTGCTATAATAGGTAGTTGCAGTACTGTAAAAATTGAAATCTTTGTATTTACAACTCCACTAAATTCCCGCTATCAAAATAATATATATTTTCTTTCTTGTACCCATATTTTGAACCCTTAATGCTTATATGTGGTTCGAAGGTAAAAAACGCAACATCTCCCAAACAAGATTGATTGCCTTTTTCAATATAAATTCTATCATTTTTCTTCTCAACTATTGAATGTCCTAAATTCCCCATAAAATCATGATTTATAAATTCTCTCTCCTCAATCACCGTATTCATATGATAGTAGAGTTCCTCGAATGTTCTTTTCGGAGTAGCAAACTTAAAAAGCTCATCATGAAGAAAATCTTCCATCAACAAACCTTTCCGCCATTCATTATTAATAATATTATCCTCTTCAACAGCAATTCCATTTTGAATTATAATTGTTCTTGCATAATCCCCCCAAGTATCACCGTTTTGTGGACTCAAATCTATAGTGATAACATCATCTTGTTTAATAACTCTGTCGCTTGTTTTATAATTTTTTCCCGATACAGATATTGTTGTCTCATCTCCAGCGAATACAAACGCTCCTATATCCCAATACCAAAATGAATCTGCCCCTAATTCTACCATTTTTTCTTCACACATCTTGCGAATATATAGAAGATTCATGCCCGATTTTATATGTTGTCTTGCATACTCAATAGTATCTTTTGCTATTTTTTGTACTTGTTGATAGTCCATATCACACCCCTACAAATTCAGATTTATCTCTCAAATGGCTTTTGAAAGGAACCAATTTCTATTAGATTCCCTTCTGGGTCAGCAATGTAACAAGTTCTTTGTCCCCATGGTTCTGTTGTAGGTTCTAAAACTGAAATAGCACCTTTGCTGATTGCATTCGCATATTCTTCATCTACCTCTTCGAAGGTATCTACATTAAGTGCAATCTCAGAATGACCATTGATGCCCTTTATATATTCATATTTCCTACCTGTCATCTTTTCAAAATCATTTCTTCCATAAAGCAAAAACAATGTATTATCTTTGATTAAATATACATTTTCTGTGTCTTCTTTTTCTTTGATTTCAAATCCCAATACATCTCGATAAAAACGAATCATTGATGACATATCATTT
>Ga0209373_10004883_pt1 | contig 11336 bp, 10 predicted proteins | sample Higcelweek5metaG_FD_187173 | JGI IMG/M metagenome (GOLD analysis project Ga0209373, IMG submission 187173) | Freshwater pond sediment microbial communities from the University of Edinburgh, under environmental carbon perturbations - High... | ecosystem: Environmental > Aquatic > Freshwater >... | reverse complement strand
GATGTTGAAAGGTTTGGTAAGATAGTCATCGGCTCCGGCATCCAGAGCACTAACCTTCTCCTGCTCTTTTCCGCGCGCAGAAATGATGATCACCGGGGTCTGGGAAGCGGAGCGGATCTCATCGAGAACCTCCATGCCATCCACATCCGGCAATCCAAGATCCAATAGAACAATGTCCGGATGATGGAAAAGAAACATATTGATGCCGTTTACGCCGTTTTCCGCGGCCAACATCTCGTAATCATGGACCTTCAGGGCCATCGATAAAAACCGCATGATCTGCTTGTCGTCTTCGATGACCAGAATCTTTTTTTTGTCCATTTCATTCGCCTTCTTCCTGGTAAGGAATATTGAAAACGAAAGTCGTTCCGCCCAGTGCATTGTTGAAGGCGCGGATGGTTCCGCCATGGGCTTCGACAATCGCCTGAGTGATGGTCAGTCCCAATCCGGATCCCCGTGATTTGTCCGCCGCTTCAAACTGGTCGAACGGATCTTTCCGAAACAAACGGGTGATTTTTTCTTCAGGGATACCGCCGCCGTCATCAGAAATTTCAAAGACGACTTTATTGTTCTTCACATAATATTCAATGGTGATCAGGCAATCCTCCCGGGTATGCCGGATGGCATTATCGACCAGATTGACCAAAACCTGCATCAACAGATGGGAATCGCAATCGACAAACAGCACGGCATCAGGTGACTTGACCGTGATTTTGTGTTTTCCGACCCGTTTATGGATTCGGTTCAGGATTTCTGACAACAGATCTTCGATGATCTCGGGCTTTTTGGATACCACGAGTTTATTGGAATCGATTCGCGTCAGATTTAACAGGTTATCGACAAATTCCGAGAGATATATGGTCTCGTTGTTAAATTCGGCGAGCAGGTTTTTTCGTTCTTCATCGGAGATCGACTCGTAATTTTCAATTAAGAAACTGCTTCCCGTTGTCAGACCCGTAAGCGGGGTCCGCAGATCGTGGGAAATACTGGAAAGCATGGATGACTTTATTTTTTCTTTTTCGATTTGCAGAGCGGATTGTTCTTTTTGAGTGGCCAACACTTCGCGTTCCAATGAAAGCATCAGATGGCGGGTATTCATCTCCACGAAATACTGTTCTTCTTTGGACAAAGGAAGCGTTCCGCATTCGATGGCGATCAGTCCCGTGGACTGCCGGGCGCTTTTGATTTTGAAGGGAAACAGTTTGACGGGCAGCTCCGGAAATGGATCGCCTCCGTTGCCGCACACAGAAAAGTGCCGGGAACACCACTCCAGCTCAACCAGATGGCTTTCGGGAGGGAAAAGCAGGGTATCCCCGAATATTTGGGTCGTCTTTCCCATCTGCAAAATAATGGTCGTTCTTCGATTAAAATACTTTTGAAGCAGTTCGGCTTCATACGTGGCAATTTCGTCAATGGAATGCAGGTTCAGCAGGGTTTTGCTCATTTCGTAGAGTGTATTGATCCGGCTTTCGTTGATGGTCGAAGCGATCATCTGCATCTGAAGACGGGAGGACAAGGTGTTGATAATGAAGGCGACTCCGAAGAAAATGGCAATCGACATATAGTAGTTCGGATCGTCAATCATTAAGGTATAGCGCGGCTCGATGAAAAAATAGTTAAAAAGGAAGACGCTGATGACGCTGGAGATCATCCCGAAGGAAAGGCTTCTGGTTGCCAGATTAATCACCAAAATTCCCGCCACATACAACAGCAGGATCGTATCGACCCGGAATCCGAATTCATCCACCAGAAAGGAAAGCGCGGTGACAATGAGCAGGATGAGGGCGACTTTCAATATCTTTTTTAGAAATGGAACCCATTTTTTGGCCATTTTAAATCTCTCTTTACCGCGTATTCTTCGAAAAGCACACACTTCAACTTGTTTTTCGCGGGATAACCGTCATTATCATATCATGAAACCCCCGTCTTTTCCAGTGGTCCCGGGGGGAGTTCATCTCCAATAACCCGTTTGCCGGAAAAGGGAAATAGTCCTATACGGAGAGCTCGATTGTTTTGATTGCGTGCAAAGAAACGAACATTTGTCCCTGGTTGGTCACGAGCAAAATAAAACTATCATCAATTTTGATGACTTCGCCGGATATGACAATCATTCCCGTATTTGAGTTCATGACGATTTTTACGTTTCTGCCCAATAATTCTTCCATTTTTCCACCTTCTCTTCCTACCACTATTCTATGGGATCGGCTGTTAATATGATAGGGGTAGAAAAACGAATGCTGTTAAAATAATATAAAAAATCGGAGGGAAAATTGACACGCATGTCCGGCCGCGATGACGGAGGGCGGATGATCATTCTCTCAAAAAGCAAAGATTCGGAGTTTTCTCCGAATCTTGTTTTGATAATCCGTTTGTAGCTATTGCACAGTTGGAGGAGCAACCGGTTTGCGAACAAACAGATTGAGGATGGCAAGCGGAATCAGAAACAACAGCGGATATAAGAGGAGTCCAAGCTCAACGGCCGCCACCAGCAAAAGCAGCGTTGCGAAAATGACGAATCCCTTTTTCATCAAGAAATATCCGCACCACTGCAGTAAAACCGCCAGTAGCACGAGCCCTTCATGAATGATGACAAATAACAGATAAATCGCCCCGAGAACCGGTGCCCGCGCCACAAAATCATCGGCGGATAAAATATAAACCAGTGTGGAAATAATGAGATAAAGCGTTAGCGCAATCGATGTGATCAGTAACAGTTTGCTCTTCATGAATGATCCCTCCCTCTTCATCATAGCCTATTTCAAACAGAATTTCGACGGCTATAATCGGGTTTCTGTCAAAAATACCGCCTGAAATGAAAAAAATGACAACTCGCGGGAGTTGTCATTTGTCATGTCATAGTGGTGGAAGGGGACGGTTTCGAACCGCCGAACTCATAGAGAGCAGATTTACAGTCTGCCGCGTTTAGCCTCTTCGCTACCCTTCCAGTTAGCCGTATTATTTTATCGGCTATTACATTATATCAAATCAATTTTTAAAATGCAAGTTTTTCTACAGTGTTTTCCCTCAGAAAAATTGCTGCGCAAAACGATTATTAATTAGCGCCACTTTCCGCGGTGTGATATAATAGTTATGTCATCAATTGCCAAAGGAGTTGACCCTATGAGAATTGCTTTAATTGCCCATGATAAAATGAAACCGGAAATGATAGACTTCGCCATCAAGTATAAAGCGATTTTGAAGATGCACCAGCTCTACGCGACCGGGTCCACCGGCCATAAAATCATCGAAGCGACCGGACTTAACGTCAAATGTTTCCGCCCTGGTCCCCTCGGCGGCGATCAGGAGATTGGGGCCATGGTTGCGAATGGCGAAATTGATCTTGTTTTCTTTTTCCGCGATCCGTTGACCGCGCAGGCGCATGAACCGGATATCGGTGCTTTATTACGGCTTTGCGACGTGTATAAAATTCCGCTTGCGACCAATGTATCGACCGGTGAATTTGTCATTCACGCTTTAGATTAACAAAGAAAAATCATCCCTTACTATGGCTTCTGCGATTAGAATGTTTGATTGGACACCTGAAGCCAAAAAACACTCTCTGACCAAGGACCATAGTATTTTTTTTAGGGAACATTTTTGTTGTTTTTATCGTGGTTTGTTCCCTAAAATACCATTTTTTGAGACTCAAAAAAACGTTTACCGTGTACATTAATTCAATCTCAATATTCACATAGAGCCGAATATGAAACTTTATTTTTGAAAGAAGGAAATATAAATGGATGATAAAGAAGCAGTTCTTGCCCGACATTCAAGGCGGGCATATTTGAACCAGCCGCTCGATTCAAAACTCCTAGACAATCTGGCGGGTTGGATCGATTCCATCAATGTTCAACAGGGATTATCCATTCGTGCGGTTTTTGACCGCCCGGATTTGTTCGGCGGTTTTCTCCGCAGTTATGGTCTTTTGAACGGAGTCCGTCATTTTTTGGTAATGGCCGGTCCGGCGAATGATCCGAATCTTTTTGAGAAGCTCGGCTTCTTCGGTGAGCATCTCGTGCTGGAACTGACGAAAGCCTTTCTGGGCACCTGCTGGGTCGGCGGTTCTTTCGATCAAAAAAAGATCGGCAGTTTAATTCAGCCGGGGGAACAACTCGCCGCCGTCATCACATTTGGTCCCACTCCCCCGCATGACACTCCCCGTGAACAATTGATTCACGGCATCACACATCGAAAAAAACATGCGCTTGAATCTATTTTGACCACGGACGGAAGCGAACCCGTCTGGTTTCTTGAAGCAATGGATTTTGTATTACGCTCTCCTTCCGCTGTGAACGGAATGCCTTCCCGTTTTTATGTCGTCCGCGGCACAATTCAAAGCGGTCTCGCCTACTCAGACCCGCATTGTTATGTGGATCTCGGGATTGCGAAAGCCCAGTTCAACATTGCTTTCCCGAACGGAATCTGGGAATGGGGAGAGCACGGCATGTTTCGATATTAATCGCGTATAAAGAAAACCGAGTATTCTTCTTCGTTTTGACGAAAAGAGAAACTCGGTTTTTATTTATGATTATTTCTTCGGTGAATGAATGATCAAAGGAACGATCATTTCATCCGCGGTCAGACCGGCATGATGGCCTTTAAACGAGAGGGCAAATTCATCAAACATAAAATAGCTGCTATCAATGGAGACGGCAATATAATCCCCGACAAACTCTTCAACCCGCGGATGCGGGGTTCCCGGTCCGAAGAATCCCAGTTTCAGAAATTCGGCCGATTTGTATAAAATATGCGTCATGCGAAAATGGCTCTTAAAACGTTCTTCAAAGATCTTTTCCATTCCCAGTTTGATGAAGAAAGCGGAACAGCGGGATTCAAGCGAGGGATTATGCCGGAAGGTATCCTGCAGATCAGGATAGTGCTTCAGATGAATCGGCTCAACATCAAGCTGACCGTGATCCGCAATGGTAATGAGGAGAGTATCTTTCGGCAGTTGGCGGACAAAGGCTCCATAAGCATCATTGATTGTTTGAATCATCTCTGTGGCTTCCTTGGAGGAAGGTCCCATTTCATGCAGCAGGGTGTCCAGTTTATCCCAGTACGCATAGACGAAGTTACGGCCGGGCAGATCAATTGCCTTTTTGACCGCGACCAACAGTTTTTCGAAAGTGTTGTTTTCCGGCACACGGAAGGCAGGGAAGATTTCATGCGTGCGAACATCGGGGGAGGCTTCCGCAATCAGGGAATAGATGCGGCGGATCGGAAGCAGTTGTTCACAGTAATCCGGGGCGAACACGCACGTTTCATCATAGTAGTCTTCGTTTGTGAATAAAACAATGCTTTTCTCTTTTTCCTGGAAGTACTGCGCCCATCCCAGCCATCCGGTTTCCACCGGTGCCTTTCCGGTCAGGACTGCGGTGGTCGCCGAAACCGTCGTGGACGGATATACGGATGTGATGTCCGCTCTTTTGTCACGCAAAAGATCATTGGTTTCTGCCGGGATTCGATTGAGAATGAACGATCCCATCGCATCCACCAAAACCAATACGACATTGCGATATTGCTTGGCGAGTTCCGTATCCAACAGCGGGATTGAATCCCAGCTTGTCGGAACCTGATAATGTTTCAAAATCGATTGTGTAACATTCAAAATGGAATGACTGTAATCGGGGAAAACCAGCGGTTTCATCGGATCGCCTCCAGGGCATTGTTAAATCGTTAGCGCGGCATCGCTTTCCGGCGCCGCTGTTTTTATTTTAGGAAGAAAATTGATTTTTGAATACAGGAACATCCCGATGGGAACGATGGCAATATTGCTAAAGAGCATCGCGTACCAGACTCCGTTTGCGCCTAAATCAAACACATACAACCCCAAGAAGATGAGCGGAAGCCGGATGATCCACAAACGGATCGTTGCCAGCACCAGGGTGAATTTGGTGTCTCCGCTGCCTTGAAAGGTTGCCAGATAGGTATTGTAAACTCCCATTAGTGGCAGTCCCAAATGAAGAAAGAGCATGTAATCGGAAGCATATGTCAGCGTTTGCGGATCCGAATTAAAGAACCGAACCAGATACGAACGAAGCGGAATAATCAGAAGCATCCCGACGGTCATCATCCCGACCGATATCCACAAACCGGTTCGCACTACTTTCCTTGCGCGCGGGATGTTTCCCGCTCCGATGTTTTGCCCCAGGTAGATTGTCAAAACCGAACTGATCGCGGTAACCGGGAAAAACACTAAGGAATTGATGCGGTTGCCGATATAGTACGCGGCCGGCAGCGCATTCGCCGTCGTCTCAAGCGATTGTCCGGCCGCAGCCATCAGCTCGAGTCCGTACTGATAGATCGCCGAGGTCATCACGACAAATCCGAGCGATTGCATGGATTGTCCGATCGATGCCGGAATGGCAATCTGCATCAGATGCTTCATGACTTTTAAATCAAAAGCACCTTTATGAAACGCGATCTTCAATCCGTTTTTTGGTTTAATCAGAACAAAAAGCATGAGCGGTGTCATCAGAACATTGGCGCATAGCGTCGAAACAGCGGCGCCAACGATTCCCCACCGGAACCATAGAATCATCATCGGGGTAAGGATGATATTGGCGACGATGGCAATTACAGAGACGACAACCGGGGTTGTCGTATCACCCGTGGATTGGCGGACCGCTTGGAACGCATAGGATAGAAACAGGAATGGCAGTTCAAAACAACGGATTCGTAAATAGGTGATGGCATAATCGAGTTCCGCTCCCTGTGCCCCCATCACCCGCATGATGTTCGGTGTGAAGAGAAAAAGGAAAAGCGCAAACAGAATGCCCAGCATCAAAGAGAGCAGGATGGTGTTGGCGGCCAGTTTCACCGCTCCTTTTTCATCCTTCTTGCCAATATACTGACTGATGAGTCCGTTTCCGGCGACACAGAGTCCGGTTCCGAACGAAATGAAGATATAGAAAACGGACCAGGTCAAACCGACCGCGTTTTGATATTGGGTCGAAATGGAAATGCCGGCCACATCGGGTACCTGTCCGAGGAAAAATCCGTCGACCAGATCGTGGATGGTTTTCAGAATATTCACAAAAAACACCGGGATGCTTAACCGGATTAACCCTTTCCACAGCGGATTCTGATTGAGAATCAGGTCGGTTTTATTTTCCTTCAAATTTTCCAACAAAATCGCCCCTTTATCGACAAAAAACGCAAGGACACGGTGCGTCATTCAAGAAAAAGCAGGATTGAAATACGTAATACTTCAATCCCGCAAAAGACATCTAAAAACATATCATAATTATACCATCATTTTTGGTTTCGTAAAACTTAAATATAAAAAGACGCACAGAATAGCGCGTCTTTCTATCAGAAGATTTTTCATCAAAATGGTACCGGAAAGAGAGCAAGAAGGGTTTTCACCGATTCTACTTGGTTTGGAGTGCAATTCGAATCTAGTCATTACTCCAAAGTGAAACTTCTGAGGTTTATATATCCGTTTCCCTGATATCGGAAGTACAAGGGATGAATGCCGGATAATTCCGGAACCGACAATAATACCTCCGTAATTTCTGATGTGATCTGTACTTTTGTTTCTCCCAAAGGAGCCATGGAAGGATCGATCAAAACCTGGATTGACCCATTTCCCGCCCCGTTGAGGCGCAGAGTTACTTTTTTTAAATGATCAAATTTGAAGTACTTATATCCGACCACCGCTCCATCGCGGAGATTTGCGACATACTGATCGGGATGGTCTTCGCGGTCAAGGCCAGATTGGGTAAGATAGGGGTGTTTCCGAAACGACTTCATGATATTCAATGGGCTATACGTTCCGGTTCCGTGCTTGCTGAAAAGATTGCACGCGATGTGGGCGGAATAGGTTCCTTTTCCCATCAAGGGTCCCCCATTGAGACCGCAACTTGTCATTTCGACTTGTTCAATCTTCCCATTGGAATCCATGTGGACAGATTCGGCACATCCTTGTCGCGAATATTCGTGACGATTGGTTTGACGATGATAAAAGATATAGTAATCATCTTTGATGCAAAGCATACTGCCATGGTTGTTTCCATAGTAATTGAGCGCTTCTTTGTCAGTTCTTCCCTTATATCCGATATCCGCGTTGCTGATGAGGGTTCCTCCGTAGACGAAGGGACCGATCGGAGTGTTCGATGTCGCATAACAAAGCTCGTGGTTTTTCTCTGACGAATAGATGAAATAATAGGTCGACCGGTATTTCCTCATCGATGAGGCTTCAAAAAATCCGTGCCCTTGCATGGCTTTTCCCGCCCGTGTTCCCTTTCGATCTAAAATCAGACGCGGGGCTGTCTTGACGGTCAGAAAATCCGATTCCAGTTCCGTGACATAGGCGCCTTCAAGGCTTCCTCTTCCCAAAAGATAGATTCTCGTGATCCACTTCGGTGAGAATCCGGTGTACAAATAGATGCGGCCATCGTCATCGAGAAAGATTCCCGGATCAAACATGAAGGGGTCCCCCTTCGCTTTTCCAAGAATGGTTCCGTTCGGATGTTTGACATGACCAAGGAAATGGAATTCGCCCGCCGGTTGATCGCAGACAGCGACGGAGATGACACCTTCAAATCCCAAAAAATAGAAAAGGTAATACTTCCCGTCGGTGCCCTTCTGGACATCCGGAGCGTACATCGACAAACTTTCTCGGATGCATAACGGATCTCTGGTTTTTTGATAGATTTCACCTTCAAACCGCCAATCACCGAGGTTGTCAACCGGTGCTGACCAACAGACATAATTGTTCAAGCAAAATCCTTTTCCGTTAAAGCGGTCGTGAGACCCATATACATATACACGATCGCCGAATAGGTGGGGTTCGCCATCCGGAATGTATTCAAAACTTGGCAGGTAAGGATTGAACGCTTGTGTCTTCATAGAATTCACCTCATGGATTAAATGGATTTGTAAAAAACGGATCGATTCGGTTTCAGTGTAAGGGGAAATATGCATCGGGGGTTCTTTTTTTGTGAGATCTTTAATTGTTCTGTGCCCCTAATAACGATGCCTTTTTGCGGAAAAACTCGCGTGGATCGGATTGCATATTTATCGAGGCAAACGAGCGTTATTGATTTTTCGATTCCTTCGCAACCGCGTCAAACGCGCTTGCGATCGCCTGGTCCATATTATAATACTTATATTCGGCCAATCTTCCGCCGAAAATGACTTTGGGACTGTTTTTGGCCAGGAGACGATATCGATCGTACAGCTCGTTGTTTTCTTGATTGTTGATCGGGTAGAAAGGTTCACTCGAGGGATCAAACGCTTGCGGGTACTCTTTAGTGATGACGGTTTTCGCTTGATTGGGTCTGGAATTGAAGTGTTTGTGCTCAATGATTCTCGTATAGGGAACCGATTTTTCGGTGTAATTGATTACTGCGTTTCCCTGATAATTCTCGCATTCCAATATTTGGGTTTCAAACCGAAGACTCCGGTATCCCAGTTGGCCGTAACAATAGTCGAAGAAACGATCAATCGGTCCGGTATAAACGATTTTTTCTGCCAATGAGTCGAAGTATTCCTTCTGACTGAAATAATCCGTATTCAATCTTACTTCGATGCCCTCAAGCATTCTATGGACCAATTCCGTATAACCTTCCTTCGGAATGCCCTGATAGAAATCATCGAAATAGTTGTTGTCATAGGTGAACCGGATTGGTAATCGCTTGATGATGAAGGCCGGCAGCTTAGTTGCCTCAATTCCCCATTGTTTTTCCGTATACTCTTTGATCAGTACCTGATAAATGTCCATTCCCACCGAACTGATTGCCTGTTCCTCAAGGTTCTTCGGGTTCTCGACGCCATATTTCTTGATTTGACCTTCAATAATTTTTTTGGCTTCGTCCGGAGTCGATATATCCCATAATTTGGAAAAAGTGTTCATGTTGAAGGGCAGATTATAGATTTTGCCCCGATAGATTGCCATCGGGGAGTTAATGAAATGATTAAATGCCACGAACTGATTGACATAGTGCCAAATGTCTTCCCGATTCGTATGAAAAATATGCGCCCCATGGGTGTGGACGTCAATGTTCTCAATTTTTTCCGTATGCGACAGTCCACCTAAAAAGGATCTTTTTTCGATAACCAAACAGCGTTTGCCTAAGGCATGCATTTGTTGAGCGAAGGTGGCTCCGTAGATACCTGCGCCGACGATCAAATAGTCATATGAATTCATTATAGATCTCCTTGAATAATATGTTGTATTGATTTGGCGATGCATTTCAAATGGAAATAATGGGGTGCGAAATTACCCAAAGGAATCATGGAGGACCCATCAGAAATCGATCGTCTATGAATTCGATTGGTGAAAAGTTGGTTGAGTTTGGTCATCTGCCAGTGACGGCAATAGCCGAGACTGAAGATTTACCAATTCCTCTACAATGATATCTGAAAGAACTATGATTAAAGATATGCCCGATCCCGAAAATGCTGAGGCAAAAAAATATATTGATTGTAAAAGTCTTCTATTCATATTATAACAGAACGGAATCTGATGAGGTTCGACTAAACGTAATATGTTGATTTTAATGCCTATATTGTTAATAAAAATTGATATAAAAAAGAAAGACGCACGAAATGGTGCGTCTTTCTAAAAGAAAATTAAACACATGAATGGTGTCGAAAGGGTTACAAGCATCGACATCGCCTTGGCGATAGGAATTACACATAAGAAAAAACCAATATTTCAGTGCTCTTTCTACGTTTTTTTACCATTTTCCTTTGGCGACGTGACCGGCAAGTTCGGCTTTGCTACGCTGTTTGATGATCCATACTTCGCTTTTCACTTGATTAAAAACGCCGACACAGGCGGGATCGAGATTGATTTTGATCCCTTCGTCCGCGAGATCAGCCATTTTCATCGAAAGACGGATGATTTCCATGTGAATATCGTTGGTGCGGTCGGAGGCATAGATTTTCTTTCCGTCATCTTCAGACAGAGCGGCATACTTCGACTTTGGTTGCCCGCATTTCGGGCACTTTTCTGGGGCTTCGGGTCCTTCATGGACGAAGCCGCAGACAGAACACTTCCATAACATAAGAATAATCCTCCTTCTTCAGTTCCCACTGAAGGTTGTTTTTCTATCTTCTATCGTATCACGATTCGGAGAAATATGCATTATGATACACAGAAATCCTTTTCAATGACCGAAGTGATATAATAAAGACGGAATATGAGCTTTGACCGCGAGGAGGAACCCTCCACGTCAGATTGATCTCGAAGGAGCTGCCATGTCCTATCTTGGAAACATTTTTCATCCCGAACGCTTTCAAGGCCGAGGAAAGCTCGACCGCTATTTTGAAGGTTGGTATTTTAAACTAGTAAGTCGCGATGAGCGCCATACAATTGCCTTCATCCC
>Ga0209373_10004880_pt1 | contig 11339 bp, 9 predicted proteins | sample Higcelweek5metaG_FD_187173 | JGI IMG/M metagenome (GOLD analysis project Ga0209373, IMG submission 187173) | Freshwater pond sediment microbial communities from the University of Edinburgh, under environmental carbon perturbations - High... | ecosystem: Environmental > Aquatic > Freshwater >... | reverse complement strand
TTCTCGTAAATAATTACGCCACCAAGATTATATTCTTCCAAATCTCTAACAATATGGTTATCAGACGTGAGAACAGTGCCCCGAAAACCAACAAGCAGCATTTGACCAATTTGCTCGTCGAGCGTAGGGACTTTGTCAGAATCTTTGTCACAACCTCCCAAAAGAATAATAATCAGAGGAAAAAGTAGAAGTAAATAACGGTATCTGCCCATAATTTAAGTAGTTTCGATTTGTTCTGCAAAGTTCAAAAAAATAATAGAACCTGCTTTATTGTTAGTGTAAAAGATAAACGATTGTGTTTGATTTTCTTTTCTATTTTTGCCGAAATTTAATTCACAAAAGCATGATAAGCGAACAAGAGATATTTCAACGCACTGAATTGTTGCTTGGAAACAAAACAATGGAAAAAATTGCTTCAAAAAAGGTAATTATATTTGGTATTGGCGGAGTTGGAAGCTGGTGTGCCGAAAGCCTTGTTCGTAGTGGCATCGGCAAATTAACCATAGTCGACTCCGATCATATTTGCACAAGCAACATAAATAGGCAGTTACACGCAACAACCACCACTGTTGGCGAGCCAAAGACAGAGGTCCTGAAAAAACGATTGCTCGAAATAAACCCTCATGCCAAAATTGAAGCTATTCAGAAAATTTACGAACCCGAAAGCTCAGAATCGTTCGAACTGGAAACATACGACTTTATCATTGATGCTATCGACAGTATCAGCAACAAAATAGACCTGATAAGAAAGGCAACCCGCACAAATGCAGTCTTTTTCTCGTCGATGGGAGCTGGTTTAAAAATTGACCCAACGCGAATAAAAGTTGCCGAGTTTTGGAAAGTAAAATATTGCCCACTAGGCTATTATGTTCGTAAACGAATGCGAAAAGGCGAACTACCGGCTAAAGAATTCATGTGTGTTTATAGCGATGAACTGCTTGAGAACAAAGGTTCGCTTAAAACATATAAAACCGAACTAAACCAAATACATGATAATGAACAAGAAGCGGATAGCCTTGCCAACCATGATTGGAGCAGTTTGAAGTCGACAATAAATGGAACAGTGGCACATATTACTGCTATATTCGGCTTTACATTAGCAGGATTAGTTATGCAGAGTATCTGCAACGAAGAAGAGTCGGAATTTGACATAAACAACTCACAACAATCTTAACTTAAGTTCCGATTTTTGTTTAAAAAGACTAGCAAATATTTGAATATAAGATAATTTACATTCCACTTTTCATGAGAGCTTCCGATTTAGCAATCTGCTCTGTTGGATAAGATGTGCCGGGTTTATTTATTAGCGCTTTCTTATAAAAGTTAATGGCAACAGCATATTTCTTCTGCTTAAATGCCTGATCGGCAAGCAAAATATTGCGGCTGTAACCCTCGTCGGAAGTTGCCGTTTTGCTTTGCCCCAAAGCCTGATCAACCATCAGAATCTTCTCTTTTGCCAAATCATCAGAAGGCTTAAGTCCCTGAGCTTTACGATAGAAAAAACGGGCAACAGAGTAATTCCCGGTATTAAAAGCCTCATTACCTTTATTTATTGCTTCGTCAAAATCTTTATCGTTAGCCCTTGATGCCGTAGATTGTGTAAGTTGAGATACAACTAACAATCTTTCAATAACATACTGGTCGTTTGGTTTTGCCTCCAAAGCCTTGTTATAGTAAAACTGAGCAACATTAATATCGCCAGTTTTAAACGATTCATCGGCACGCTTAACCATCTCAATATACTTCGATTCATTAACATCGTTCCCCCTAATCATTTTCTCAACTTCGCCCAACTTCTGATTTGCAGGAGTATCGTTAGGAAAAAGGGCAAGTGCTTTTCTGAAATAAAAACGAGCAACGCCCCACTCTTCCGATTTCATAAAAGATTCACCCATTGCCATTGCCTCCTTGTAAGCTGCGTCGCGGTCTTCTTTTGAAACATTATCTAAGTTCGAAAAATCGATCTGTTCAAGCTTCGTTTTTGCCAAAGAATTTTTCTCGGCCTGCTGATTTAATAGTTCATCAATTTTCTTAAGCTGAGCTGTGGGATAACTTTGTGCAGGTATAATTTGCAAAGCTTTCAGATACAAAGTACGAGCCGGTAAATAAGATTTCCGATTAAAAGCATCATCGGCCTGCGAAATAGTCATATCATATTCGCTTTGAAGTTGTTGCAATCGCTTCTGACCATCATTATCTTTCGACAATATTGCTCGAATATTTTTGATTTGTTCCTTTGGATATTCCTCAGATGGCTTAATTGTCAACGATTTTTGGTAAGCAGAAATTGCCTCTTGGTACTTCTTATTTTCAAAAAGCGAATCGGCTAAAGCTATGGCTTCGTTGTACTGAACCTGGAAAATTTCTTCGTTTTTTAACCTTTCAATGATTTGATCAATTTCGTTCACTTTTTTTATGGCAAACTTCTCGTCGGGAATAAGATTATGAGCCTTCAAATAACTTTCACGAGCCTTAACATACTCTTTTTCTGAAAGTAAAGATTCACCTTCCTTTAAAAATTTGTTGTACTCATTGCCTTGCAACTGTAGTTTAGCTAAAATATCGTTAATGTCATCAATTTGTTTCTTCGGATAAAACTCAAAACTCTTAATAGTTAACGCAAGTTCATAATATTCAATGGCATCGCGATAAAGCCGATCAGCAAAAAGTCGGTCGGCCTCGGCCACTGCATCTTTATATGCTTGATTTCTGGCCTCTTGAAGTCTTTTCTTTTCAGCTTCGTCACGTTCTTTTGCAACTTTCAATGCATGCTCGTCGTCCTTAAATATGTCGTCGAGCTTCCTCAGCATTGTTAAGGCATAACTATTTTCATCAATTTGAGTTACTGCCGAAGAGTAATAATCGCGCGCTTTTGCAACATCCTCGCTTTTAAAACTCATGTCGCCCTGCTGAATTAATTCATTGTACTTTACAGTTCGTTGTTCATAAACCTGAGTTTTATGAAGTGCCTCTTCGGTTACTAGATCTTTCAGTTTTTTTATTTCAACATCGCATTTATCAATTTTATTGGTAAGATCTTCATTGTCGGTTCTTACCAATTGAGCTGCTTTATAAGCAACTTTAGCAACAGTATATTCGTGATCTTTGAATTTCAGATCGCCATAATTAAGATATTTCGTAAAGTTTGACTCATTGGGAGAACCAAAACTTTGGGACATTTGATGCCGGACCAAAATTTGATAGGACTGATCAATTTTTTCGCGTGGATATTTTTCGGTTGGGAACATCAAAGCCGCATCGCGATACCTAAGCATCGAATTTTCATAATCGCCAGCAGAATAAAGCCTGTCGCCTTCTGCTAACAATTGGTCATATTTAGCTTTTACTGTTTGAGCTTTCTGTCTTTCGAACTGAAGACTCTTCTCTCGCACTTCGGTTATAAGAGAAACAGCCAATTTCCCAATATCCGATTCTTCCCTTGATTGCTCAGAATCAAAATTATCGATTTTTGAATTGTAAGAAATCCGCCCAGTTTGTTGCCGCGTTTCAGAAACTCCGGGCACTTTCCGATAAAGAAGAATAGAGAGCTGATAAGGAGGGAAAAGGCAGTTGTCTTTACAAACCTCGAGCGGCACATGTGTGTCAATCTCAATATTTTTGGAATAGTAGTTATCGTTTGAAATAAAAAAACGGTAAAGTTGGCCTAATTCAACAGAAACAGTAAAGTTGCCTGTACGGTTAACACTAAGATTCTGGAGCAACCCATCGTTCCTATATACCTCAATCTTAGTCCCATCAACCACACCCTGATCAACTTTAACTTTCCCCGTTACCTGAAAAAAACTTTTAACCTGCTGAGAATAACAGGTTAACGAGAAAAGAAAACAAAATAGTATTGTTGAAAATAATTTGGACATAAAATCTTTTCAAACCGTTTGCTTACCTCTACCAAATATATAATTCAATTCACGAAAAATCAACTCTCTGACTTTTAATATTATGGTTTTATAAAAGAATGTAAGCTCCTTTACAATAACACTATTAAATCAGTACGTTTTAAGATGGTTAAAAGTTAAGGATTTCATTGAGATTAGCAGACATGATTTTGAAAACAATTAAAAAAAACTTCCTCAGGAAAAAACAGAAAAAAATCAATGAATATTAAACTCAGATTAGAAGGTGTAACACTCTCTGTGATTTTTTTGTTAGTTTTGGTAATATCACACATCAAGCTATAACAAATGATTACAAGTAGAAATATTTTGCAAGTACTATTGATGATTTCTTCAATAAATATATTGTCAATAACTAATATATCGGCACAGCGAATTAAAGCAGAAGGTGTTTTGTTTACCGTTGATGGAAAAGAAATTTTCATGAATGGAGTTAATACACCTTGGGATAAATGGAATGACTTTGGAGGCAAATATCGTCACAGCTTTTGGGACAGTGAATTTCAGCGTATCCGAGAAGCGGGAGGAAACTCTTCAAGAATATGGATTTCGTGTGATGGCGAAAAAGGCATAAAAATCGACCAGAATGGCTTTGTTTCAGGTGCAACTAAAGCTCATTGGAAAGATTTGGACGACATGTTTGCTTTGGCCCAAAAGCATCAGATTTATATTATGGCAACATTATTATCGTTCGACCATACAAAAGCCAGCCATCCAAATCATACAAAATGGAGAAAGCTAATCAGCAGCAAAGAAAAGACCGATGCTTACGTTTCAAACTACGTTGTCCCTTTTATAAATCGATATAAAAACAACCCATATTTGTGGAGTATCGATGGCTGTAACGAAATAGAATGGGTGCATCAAGATAAAGACAATGCTCAGGCGCCTTGGGAAGATTTGCAATACCTTATGGCAAAAGTTGCTGTTGCTGTTCACCAAAATAGTGAAATCCTTTTTACTGTTGGAAGTGCTGCAATAAAATGGAACAGTGACCTTCCCGATTTGATGGAAAAAAATTACTGGAGCAACAAGTCACTGCAATCACAAGTAGATTCGCCACTTGCGTTCCTCGATTTCTACTCGCCACATTTTTATGGTTGGGTAGTAAAATGGTTTGGGAATTTCGTAACAGAAAAAAACCCTTCAGATTATGGCATTAACGACCGACCTTGCATGATAGGCGAAAACCCTGCAACAGGGATTTTTCAGCAAACAGATTCAAACCAAGACTCATTAGTTGTTCCGATAAAAGATGCCTTCATAAAAACGTATGAGAATGGATGGAAAGGCTTAATGGTTTGGACATCGAACGGAGTTGACCGTTTTGGATCATTAGAACAATGTGGTGCCGGATTGAAAGCCTTCTGTGAAAAATACCCTGAAAAGACCTATCCAAACAGCAAAAAAAAGTAATTACAAAACTTAAAACTGATTATCATGATTGTAAAATTTTTAGGGGCAGCCCGCGAGGTTACCGGAAGTAAACATTTGATAATTACCCAAAAAGATAAGAAAATTCTTCTCGATTGTGGATTATATCAAGGAAAAGGGTTGGAAACCGACAGTTTGAACCGCGATTTAGGTTTCGATCCGCTTGAAATTGATCACATCATTCTGAGCCACGCACACATAGACCACTCAGGATTAATACCTTACGTTTACAAACTAGGATTTCGGGGTTCAATAATTTGCACAAGTGCAACCCGCGATTTATGTGCAATTATGTTGGCCGATTCGGGCGCAATACATGAAGCCGATACTATAAAATTCAATAAAAAAAGAGCTTTTCAAGGCTTGCCTCCGGTTGAACCAATTTACACTCGTAAAGATGCCGAAAAGGCAATGCAACTGTTTATTGCGGTAGAATACGATAGAAAATTCTACATAAATGAAGATATTAAAGTGAAATTCACAAACTCGGGGCACATGCTGGGAAGCGGTGTTGTTTCTCTTGAAGTAAATGAAACCGACGGATTAAAGAAACTTGCATATACCGGCGATATCGGACGTAAAAGCAATATGATTCTGAAATCGCCAGAACCATTCCCTCAAGCCGATTATCTTATAACTGAAGCTACTTATGGAGACAGGCTCCACAAAAAACACGAAGAAGCACGCGAAGATCTTTTACATGCCATACATCATACCTGTGTTGTAAAAAAAGGCAAACTAATCATCCCATCGTTTAGTGTTGGCCGCACGCAAGAAATTGTATACACACTAAACCAACTCTTTAACGAAGGCCGACTACCCAGGATAGATATCTTTGTTGATAGTCCACTTTCGGTTAGTGCTACCGAAGTTTTTAGATATCACCTCAACAATTTGAACGAAGAGATACAACATGAGTTGCGCAATGATTTCGATCCTTTTGGATTTGAAAGGCTCTACTATGTAAGAACTGTTGAAGAATCAAAAAAAATTAATGACAGCAAAGAGCCTTGCGTCGTAATTTCAGCCTCAGGAATGATGGAAGCCGGACGCGTAAAACACCATCTGGCTAATACAATTTCGAACGAACGGAACTCGGTTCTAGCGGTTGGGTATTGTTCTCCAAGTACTTTGGGTGCTAAGATATTAAGGGGTGACAAAGAAGTATCAATTCACGGAATTGTTTATCCTGTTAGAGCCGAAATATTTAGGATTGAGGCATATAGTGGACACGGCGATTATGAAGAAATGGCAGAATATCTTGACTGTCAAATTATCGATCGAATAAAAAAGACCTTTATTGTTCATGGTCAATACGAATCTCAATTGGCCTATAAAGAATACCTGGGTAATAAAGGCTTTACGGATATTGAAATCCCCGAAAAAGGAGATTGGTCGTATTTGTAACACCTAAAAAAACAGGGCTCTGAAAATTCAGCAGCCCTGTTTTAATGAAAAATATATCGATCCCATTTCAAATTAATCTTATCCTTTTTTCTATTTGCGACGCTCCTTCAGACCCAACAAATAATGTCATAGCTTTCTTTACCCCTTCGGCAAGCACTGGAATATGCTGTTTTTCAATACCATCTTCAGTAATTCCAAGTCTATTACATTGCGACCTAATTGCGCCTTTAGCCATTAACTCACCAATAAGTGGCGACAATATGGCAAAAATTTGAGCAGCATACCTATTTGCATATACATTCCCCATCATACACCTCCATCTAACGATTTAACTAAATTCTTTTGATATAAACCCGCCATTGCAATAAGCAAATAACCCGCATTCCAACCTAAGTCGATAAAATTGCCACTACCATAAGCATCGTTCCAGCTAAAATAAGAAAACATGATATCTGAAACTGCCATAAACAAAAATCCAGCAGCAATTAATCGCCAAGGAGCTTTTACTAATCCACCTTTAAATTTTCGGACAATAAATAGCAACGCACAAGCAATTATTACCTGAATAATATCAAAAATTGGATATAAAAGATAAACGACCTTATCTAACACCGGAGTTTCGGCATCTTTAACAATTGGCTGAAGTAGAACGACAATCAAAATTGCTATTAATAAAACCAAAAATAACATAACCATTGTGAGATGCAATTGATTACCAATTGGAAAGTCGCTTTTAAAGTATCCTCTAACTAGGATTGACAATCCAGTTATACAAAAAAGATAACTTGAAAACCAAAATAAATCAGAAATACTGTAAGCAATATTTGCCAAATCAACCTTAAGAATAATCTCTTGATATGAGTACGAAGATTCGCCTAAAAAATTCATAATCATGCCAACAAAAATCAAGAACCAAGCTATTCTTGTATAATCATGAACTTTAAAAGCTTTAAATGTTCCCCAAAGAGCAACAATAGCAATCAAGGAACATATTACAGGCAGCAAGTCACTTACGATGGTTAACACCATCTCTCCCCCGGGCTTAACAACATAGAAGAAAATGTTGATAAAAACAATTGCCAGAACAAAGTACCAAACAATATTAATTCTATTAGCTCTCATAAGTTTATATTTAATGTCTACAAATAATCACTCAATAAAATCTTAGTTGTAAAAAATTGAAACAGAAGAATAGTATACAATTTAAAACAAAATTTTGAATGAACAATAACAGACCCAAAGGTATTTTAAAGAATAATTAGAAGAAGTTGAAACATCGTAAATTGAAATAAATAAGCAAGTTAAATGCTATAATATTGGATTTTGAACAAAAATTACAATTCAGATTTCCTCATAATACACTTAGTATCGTTGCAAACATCGCATTTGTAAGCAACTTTTTTTACAGAAGTACCTACTCCAAGAATTCCACTAACTGACTTAATAGGAATCATTAACGAAGATGGAGTTAATTGAATACCTGAATGATTGCCAGGTAAAAGCGGAAAAAGTTTTTGTTGTTCCGAAACAGACCAGTTGCAATATCCTGGGCTAAACCGATTAGAAACATTGAGCCCCGCCTTTCCAAATTTTGTTCCGATAAAAGTATGCAGATGTTCGGTTATAGACTCAGCAAGTTCGGACCCAATTAAATCGACCAAAAGCCCCTCAAGTACATGTCCTTCAGAAAGAAGTTTTTTCGAAAGTTTTGTAACTGCCGAACCCGTGGTGCAAGCAAAAAGAACTATTGCTTCACTTTTTTTCAATAATTGAGTTACCGTTTTCCCTGTTTCGAAAGTCTGATTTGAAATGGTTATCGTATTCTCTTTCAAATCGAAATGCAAATCAGAATAGACCGAGAAGCATGTTTTGGGTTGAAGAAGTTGGAGGCATTCGAGCGTAAACCTATCAATGAGTTCGAGCAGATAATCGTCAGCATCGGCAAGAGTCATGCCCAACCCTTTCAAGATATTCACACGATTAACATCATCTTCCCCAATTTCGGGAATAAACGTTTCGGAATAATTTGAAAGGGTTGAGATAACCTCTTCAATATTTTCAGTTTTATCCAATTAAATCAAATTTTAAAAGCTGAATCAGGCAACCAGAGCATTCAAATAATTTACAGCGCCCTGTGGGTCGGAAGAGTAGCCATCGGCTCCAATTTCAACCATAAACTGATCATTTATAGGAGCTCCGCCAATAAGACATGTAACATTTGGATACTCACGTTTAATTTCTGCAACTATGTTTTTCATACTAAGCATTGTTGTAGTCAACAAAGCCGATAGACCAACAACAGCACCTTCATTTTCTTTTATTGCCTGTAAAAACTTTGCAGCACTAACATCTACGCCCAAATCAATTACTTCCCAACCTGCACCTTCAACAATCATGGCAACCAGGTTCTTGCCAATATCGTGCAAATCGCCGGCAACAGTGCCAATAATGAATTTCCCTTTTCGCTTCACTTCTCCGCTCTGAAAAAACGGTTTCAAATGTTCCATCGAAGCATTCATAGCTTTGGCCGCGATTAGCATTTGTGGAACGAAAATCTTTTTTTGAGTAAACTTTTCACCCACTTTATCCATCGCTTTTATTAAAGCTTCATTCAGTATATCAACAGGTTTCACTCCCATTTCAAGTGCTTGCCTAGTAAGTTCGTCGGCACCATCCATCCCCTTCATTGCCGGTGGAAATGGAGCTGCTTTGTTCACTTTGCCAAACTCAACACATTCAGCAAGTTTTAATAATATCTCTTCAGAATTCATTTTAAAACAGATTAATTAGAAAACTTTATAGTAGTTAGTAATTATGAACTAATTATGCTTCACCATTTGAGCTATACTTTTTATATGTGCGGGCGTTGTACCGCAACAGCCACCAATAATATTTGCTCCGGCATCAATCAGCGGGTTCACAAAACCAGCGGTCATATCGGGCGTTTCAAGAAACAATGTTTCGTTGTTCTGAAAAACTGGAGCGCCAGCATTTGCATGAATCAGAATAGGAATTTCACTGTTTGCAGTTCGTATTTCTTTGGTTATACCAACCATATTTTCCATTCCGTTTCCACAATTGGCACCAATAATATCAACACCTGCATTCACAAGTTCAGTAGTCATATCGGCAGGCGTTACACCCATCATTGTATAGAAAACAGCTTCATCAGTTTTGTCAAATGTCATAGTGCAAATCACTTCGCACGAGGTGTTTTCTTTGCATGCCCTTATCGCAATTTTTGCCTCATCAATATCGGTCATTGTCTCAATAATCAGAGCATCGGCACCACCTGCTTCCAAAGCAATAGCTTGTTCTTTAAAGACATCGAACAACTCTTCTTCGGTTACATCGCCAGTTATTAAAAACTTCCCCGTTGGCCCAATAGAGCCAAGTACATGTTTATTAGGACCGGCAGCTTTCCGCGAAATTTCGGCAGCAGCTTTGTTCAGTTCATAAACCTGATCTTCTTTTCCAAAATAAGAGAGTTTAATGCGGTTTCCACCAAAACTATTTGTTTCAATCATGTCGGAACCTGCATCGATATAACTTTGAGCTATTTCGAGAACTTTTTCGGGATGTAATGTATTCCAAGACTCAGGACATTCGCCAGGCAATAGACCTTTTTGTTGAAGAAAAGTTCCCCAAGCACCATCGGAAACTAAAATATTCCCACTCAATATTTCTTGACTTATTTTATTCATAATATCAACTTAATTAGAACCTAAAATGAACTATTAATTACGAAATAACCTCATGAAATGTAAGATCATTGTTATAATTTATAAAAATATGTCGATCCTGCTTCTTTTTCAAATTTCAAACTCTTTTATTTCTCCCAAAACATACTTTTTATCGAACTTTTGATAAAAAACATTTCCTACTACAGATGAAGTTCTTAATTTAGTTGGATATTATTTCACTTAAATCAAAAAAGAATACATCATGACTGACAAACAATGGAATGACTTACTGTCGATTATTAAAGGAGAAAATACAGGAAGTTTGCCTGTAGGTTTTATTGTTGATTGCCCATGGCTCCCTAAATGGTACGGCATTTCCATCCTCGATTATTTTTCGAACGATGATTTGTGGCTTAAAGCGAATTTAAAAGCCATTGAAACATTCCCTGATGTAATGTTTTTGCCTGGTTTCTGGAGTGAATATGGAATGTGCACCGAGCCATCGGCTTTTGGCGCTAAATGTGTTTTCTGGAAAAACGAATTCCCTTTTGCTGAAAAAGTGATCCATTGCTCCGAAGACATTGACAATCTTGACGTTCCAAGTCCAGAAACAGATGGCTTATTGCCATTTATGCTTAACCGATTGAAAATTGCACAGCCAGCAATTGAAGCCGCAGGACATAAAATTCGATTTTCAGTATCAAGAGGCCCTCTAAATATTGCATCATTCCTGATGGGAACAAAAGAATTGTACGATTTTGTTGATGACAACCCAATGGTTGCTATGATGGACGTGGCTCATACAAATAATGTACATGTAATTCGTAGAAACGATAAGGTAACCGCTATCAACAGTGCATTGTCTGTCGATATTACCGGACAGGTTAATGCCGACTCTATA
>Ga0209373_10004879_pt1 | contig 11340 bp, 5 predicted proteins | sample Higcelweek5metaG_FD_187173 | JGI IMG/M metagenome (GOLD analysis project Ga0209373, IMG submission 187173) | Freshwater pond sediment microbial communities from the University of Edinburgh, under environmental carbon perturbations - High... | ecosystem: Environmental > Aquatic > Freshwater >... | reverse complement strand
CTGGACGAATTGACATTCCAACCAATAATCTTTATTATAATACATTTTAAGGTTAATGTCAAATTGAGGAGGGGTAACTTCTGTCATTTTCATAAGTACCGAAGGTTCAATTTCTAACTGTGGTGAATTTGGGAAAAAGAACTTGTAACCACCCATAACGAAGTAATGTCTCACCATAGTGTTTTCTTCAAGGTTACGATTAATCTTTAACTTTGATTCGAAAAGGTGAGCGCCAGTAATACCACCATAATATCTTTTACCGTATGCATAAACTCCAAAAGTAGCATCTGGAACAATAGTTTTTTCGACCATATAGGTAATAGCTGGGTCATCATAAATGGTAAGATTGAAGAACCTTTGGTCCATTTTGTACTGGAATGCGATTGCAGATAAACCAAGAGAAATCTTGTTTAATCTGTCGATGTGGAAATGGTACGAATAGATAGCCTGAATACCAATATGACTTTCAGGACCAAAATCATCGTTAAAAATAATAGCTCCGATACCAACATTGTTATTTGCAAGCATTGTGTGCCCACTTAATGTCTGTGTTGAAGGAGAGTCTTTAATTCCTATCCATTGTTTGTGAATACTCAACAAAACAGGTGAATAATCTTTACTACCCGCAATTGCTGGGTTAATAAAGAAATCATTCAGCATGTACTGACTATATAGCGGAAGCTGTTGAGCGCTAACATAACTGCTCATTGCCAAAATCAGAATTACCAAGCCAAGTAAAAATCTTTTCATATGAAGGCGGTTAAATAATGGTAAAAACAATAATTTTCACTTATGCACAAATATAATTAGTTTTTTAATACAAACAATAAAATTAAGGAATAATTTTACTTAATAAAATGACTGGCCTTGTTTAGATTTAATTCCAAGGTTCCATCCAAAGATTAATTCCTGTGATCCGACAGTGTGTGCTGACAAGTCACTGAACGTAAAATCATAAGCCATTCCGAAAAAATAATCCTCAAAAGTGAATCCAAACATCGCAACAAAAGAATCTCCAGCACGTACTGACAATCCTGTAAAAAATCTTTTGTTAAGATACATTTTAAGATTTACATCGACCTGTAATGGAGTTGTTTCTGTAAACTTCATCAGAAATGATGGTTCAATTTCAAGATGGTACTGTCCGGGGAAAGCAAGTTTGTATCCACCCATTATAAAATAGTGTCTAACCATTTTATTCGAATTGTCCATCCATGTTCCAGTAATTTTCATTTTAGACTGCAAAACATGAGCAATAGAAATGCCACCCCAGTATTTTTTTGCATAGGCATAGGCACCAAAACTTGCATCTGGCACAGTAACACTTGTTCGTTCCCTTGTTAATACAGGTTCATAACCATAAAAGTCATCTTGGCTTATCCGCATGATGTACTGCATGAAAATAGCATTCATTCCCAACGAAACTCTAAGGTCATTATTTACCTTCAGGTGGTAAGAATATGTAGATTGCACTCCAATCATTCTGATAGGACCAAAAGAATCGTGAAAAATAAGCCCTCCAACACCCATGACATCATTTACTAGTCGATGGTGTAACGAAACATATTGGGTTGATGGTGATTCTTGAATCCCAATCCATTGTTTGTGGACGCTTAACTTTAATGGGGAGAAATTCTTTTCTGATCCTGCAACTCCTGGGTTTATAATGTAGTTATTCTCAAGATATTGACTGTAAAGCGGAATTTGTTGTGCAAACACTGACTCGGCCAGAAAAAGTAAAGTAATATATATCAGTATTTTTTTCATTTTCATGTTTAACGAAATTATCTTAAAATTGTTACAGTTCCAACTCTTGGTGCCAGATTGCTGTTAATAATATTATTATTTAGCATCAATCCGGAAATAATTATAGTACCCGTCACAATATCTGGTTCGTTTACAGCTGCTGCAAGATTTTGTGTTGAAGATGTACGACATTGCGCATATGTAATGATATTTAAAAATATCATCAAAAATGTAGTTGTCGCAAGTGTTCTCAGTACTTTCATAATGCAGCTAACACGCCTTAATGGACAAAATTACTCTTTTTGTTGAGTTTTCTCAAAAATTAAGACAAAAGTTTTCTTATTTGACGAAATTTAATGAAGATAGTTGTTGGAAATACTGAAAGATTAGGTTAAAACATTGGACTAGAATTTCCAGAATTTTTATCTTTTTTGAAAAGATACATTCCTAAACAAATTTCATGTGCCCCGCTACTCACATTTCTTATTCTGGACATGACAATATCAAATGAATAAGTAAAAATATACCTATCAAATTTGTATCCAGCGGTAAAAACGATTGCATCGCCTTTACTGAAGTTCAGTGAAGTTAAAAACGAGTTCTTATAAGAATAATTTGCAATCAAATCAAATTTGAATGGAGTTGACTTGGCAAAATAAAGGTTCATTTCTGGTGTAAACTTGTGTGTTTCGTCGTCATTACTAATACTGTATCCTCCAGTAATGAAATAATGTCTTTGATTACGAATTAGACCAGGAACATCATTAGTATTATCAAAGAAATAATACTTTGTTTTGAAAAGTTGATTAACTGAGAATCCAGCAAAGTAGTTAGAACCAGAAATCATTATCCCAGCATTTGCATCTGGCTTCCAAGTTTTATCATCCAAAGACTGGTTAAGACTTACATCATCTGGATCGTAAACAGTAATTTCGGTACTCATGAGTTTAAACTGAGTCATTGTCCATGCTAATCCAAAATTTAAGTCGAAACTTTCAGTTTTAAGCAGATATGCGTAGCTTAAATTTAGGTCAAGTCTTTGAGATATTCCGTAAGTGTCGCTCATAATTAAAATGCCAGCACCCATATCATCACGAAAATTGTATTTTCCAGCAAGGGTCGAAATTCGAGGTGCTCCGCTAAATCCTGTCCACTGCGAACGATGGTCCAGCATTATTTCTGGAATTTCGCTAATGTTAACCGAAGCTGGATTTAACGTAAAAAGATTAAATGAGAAATTTCGAAAATGTGGCAATTGTTGCGAAAAAGCTGTTAGGCCAATCAAGCAAAATGCAACGGAAAATATTATTGTTTTTAATGTTTTCATATTATCTGATTATTGTAACGTGACCTTTAATCGGATCTTTTCCGTTTCCAAGATCTATTATGTAATAATATGTTCCTTCTGGTAAATCCTTACCGTTAAATGTTCCACCCCAGTCGTTCTGATAATTTTCAACTTCATAAACGAGATTGCCAACTCTGTTATAAATCCAGATTTGACTACGTTCGAATTGCTCGATGTTCTCAATTATCCAAACATCGTTTGAACCATCATTATTTGGAGTGATTGTGTTGTAAATAATTACACAAAACTCTGCTTCCGGAAGATCGACCATGTAGATAAAACTACAATCGTTTTGATCAGTGATTGTTAGATAATAGATACCTTCCCTAACTTCGCTAATTTTGCTGTTTTCTGAATTATTATCCCATAGATAAGTATAAACTGGTGTGCCACCTGAAGGAATAGCTTCAATTTCGCCGTCAAATACAGCCGAACATGAAGGCTCTGTTAATACAAAATTTGGAATAATCGAATCAGGATGCGTAATTGTAAGCTCAATTGTGTCAGTACAATTAAATCTATCTGAGGCATACACTTGGTAGTTGCCAGCAGGTAGATTTTCTGCCGTATCACCTATGAAGCCGTTTGTCCATACAAAAGTTTTTGGTTCAAAACCTTCTTCAAGTCTGACCTCAGCTATTGCAAGACTGTCTTTGAAACATTGATTTTGACTTAAAATGCTGTAGTCGCCATATATTTTTCCTGTCTTTAAAACTGTAAGTTCTAATGTGTCCTTACAGGAATGGCTATCTGTCACAACGACAAAGTTTTCACCTGCAGGCAATGCTGAGGCATTTTGCGATGTTTCGCCATCCGACCACAAATATCCAAATGGTGGTGTTCCCCCGCTTGCGTTTACGCTACCGCTTCCGGCAGCGACTCCACAAGTAACAGGATTTGTTATCCCGCTTAAATTCAGAATAGGTGGCTGAGTAAATTTAATACTATCAAAATAAACACAATTGTTTTCGTCAGTAACAGTTATGTTATAAAATACATTAGCAGGCATTCCAAAACCAATAAAATTGTCTTGGCTCACACCGTCTTCCCAAGCTACATAGTATGGTGATGTTCCGCCGGTAGGTTGAACATTTGCGCTTGCATCGCTAAATCCAAAACAACTTACATTGTTGATTTGGAAGAAATCAGAATTAAGGCTATTCAAAGGTTCATTAATAACAATTGTTTCAATATTCGGACATCCATTGTCGTCCATTACGGTGACTGTGTATGGTCCAGTGTATAAATATCCGATAGAATCGGTGTAATAAAGATTACTCCAACTGATACTATAATCTGGAACGCCACCAGATGGAGTTACAATAATGTATCCATCATGACCGCCTTTACAACTAACATGATTAACGACAAAGTCAAGAACCAACTCATCTGGTTGAGAAATAGTAGTGCTTGCAGTGTCCGAACAGCCATTTGCATCAACAACCGAAACAAAATAAAATCCTGGGTGCATATTGGTGATAATCTGCGAATTATTATTGAGATCGTGGAACCAATAATAATGATATGGAGCTGTTCCTCCTGTCGTCTGGGCATTTAAAATGCCATTGTCGTATCCAAAGCAAGGGATGTCGGATGACGAAATATTTGTAATCAGGGTGTCGGGTTCAATAATTGTTACACTTTCGGTCCAGAGACAATCATTTGCATCGGTGACTGAAACGGTGTAAACACCAGCAGGGATAGAATGTAAATCTTGATATGTTTGACCACTTGACCATTCAACAGAGTATGGAGGTGTTGCCCCTGATAAACTAATATCTATTGAACCGTAATCGGTACCATGACAAGGCAAATGCGTGGGTACAACATCTATTGTTACTGGCGATTCGGGCTGGTCAATAAATGCTGAATCTGTTACGGCACAATTTACAAAGTCGTGAATAGTAACATAATACCAACCCGAAGTAAGATCATCGGGACTTTGTACAATACTTCCATTCGACCAATTGAAATAATATGGTTCGGTACCACCTTCAATAATAGTTTCGATGCTACCCGTAAAGAATCCATAACAGGTAAGATCTGTAGGATTTAATTCGAGTAACAATGGAGGATTTACAGCAACAGTAATAGAATCGTAGCTTTCACAGTTGTTAGAGTCGGTAATAGTAACAGTGTAAAATCCTGGTATACCATAAATGCTGTCTGTATCAGTATATAAGTCATAAGTTAAATCTCCAGTAGACCATTCGAAGTCAAAAGGTTCAACACCATTTTGTGCTTCGGCATATACATATCCATAAGGTTGACCGTGACAATAAGCTCCGTTTGTAAATAAAAGAGCATTTACTTCCGATTTGTCATATGGCCTAATATATTGACCAGGGAAAACTAAATCTTCTTCGAAGTGCATAAGTTCCCACGTCTGGTCAAACCACGTTACTGGAACGTACCCGAGACTTATTGTCCACTCAAATAGTGGTCCAATATGCCATGGCCCGATATCTTTATCACCACCTTTTATGTCTGTTTCAGTTTCATAATATCCAGCATAAGGTATTGGCGGGGACTTAATAGGTTGATTCGAGGCCAGTGGAAGAATAAACTCAGGCATAACAGCAGGAGCAATTTGCGATTTAAATGGTGTTATGATAGTTATGTCAGCACTTAGGGCTTCAATAACAAAAGAAAAAGCAATACTATCCCAAGTATGATTTCGTATAGTTGGTTGAATATTGTATTTTACCCCAACATACAGAGAATCCCAGTCGTGACAGGGGTAAGTTATAGTGATATCATTACCAACTGCAAGTGTTACTGTATCACTAAATCCACTTTCGACCTCAAGATAACCGTTGTTTGGGTCGTTAACAGCATAAGGAACTTCGAGTGGAAAATCTAAGGTTGCCCAAATTGTCGGGCAGAAGTAAATGTCTTGATTCAGAGTATTTGTAATAATAAAATAAACGCTAAGCAAAGAATATTCAATCTGAAAAACTATGTCTCCAAGAGGTGTAGAAATGGGATAGGAGATTGTATCATTCAGAAAATCTATTGCCTCTTGTATTTGAGGCCCTTCGGGGGGTGGAATAAAACCGGCCATTACATAAAGAAATCCAATTACATCGAGACTTACATCCATATAAGGATCATCACCTTGTGCAATAAGACAGTTTGTTCCTGGTTCAATATAGTCCTCAGTTTCGACATTTGGCAAATCGACATGTGCTTCGAATTCGAAACCAACAAGATCAGTAAAGTCGATATCTATCGGCAATTCGTAATCGTGACAAAATTGAAACTCACCGCCTACATAACATGGGTAAATACAATATTCTGTTTCGGCATTGATGTGAAACAATGTGTCAATTGTGTGCGGAACCTCAACGCTGGCCGGAATTAAGTGAATTGTGTCGCAACTGAAAACACAGATTAAAATATCCATGAAAGGATCAAACTGATATTCGAGATCAAGAGTAATTACTCCGACTGGAGGAAATGATGTTTCGAGATTCCATCCGTCTGTGACTTCATAAGATGTTTTAATTGTCGCAGGCCCGCCGTAGCTTACATAGTCTGGAGCTGGGTAGTCTTCAGGAAAGTCAAGTGTTACCTCAACAGGATAGTCTAGACTGAAACTGCCAGTGTAAAATCCATGAGCTTCAAAAGAAGAACGTAACATTGCAAAAATTCCCAAGTCCATTCCAACACCAAATTGTTGGCCTAAGAATTCTTCAACTTCAGAAAATCCCCATGACTCGTCTATTGTAATATCAAAAAAAGTATGGTCTACATTTATTCCATACGCTGTATCTGGCCCCCACATGTTTTGATCATGGGAAGTGTATAACATGGGATGAACAAGATCGTTTTGTGTTACTGCCCTTGCCGAAATTAAAATCAGTACAAGGAATATGGTTAACCGGGTTAGTGTTTTCATATTGATTCTATTGTACAGATTTTAAACTAGCTTCGATTGCAGGGAAAAGTAAGTTTTTCATACTAACTGGATAATTAAAATTAACCCAAATAGTATTGGATTCGCCGGTAAAAAACATTGCTCTTTCGAATTCAGTATTACCCGAACGGAATCTAACAAAGAAAATTACTCCGCTTTGATTTGTCTCAGTTGTAATTTCAGTTTTGCCAACAAAGGTGTAATTCTGCGAAAGAATGTATTCTTCAGTCATCGAAGCTTCAATAACTCTGAATGAAACTCCAGGAACTTCAATTACCTGAATTGTGCATGCCGAACCTGAATGGACAAATCCATTTATCGAAGGGTCGGCAATAAAATGCTCTGGTGGCATTATTGATACATTCGTATTTGGCACCTGTACTAATTTAGATTCATCATAAATCAGTTTTTCGTTCTGGGCTTCTACAAATGAACTGAGATTGTTTTCCTGCGCAAAAGCAACAGCAGACATTACAGTAAATGTAAGGGCAACAACATATTTAAACATAACAACAGCTTTTTTAACCAAGGTGTAAATTTAGTAAAAATTATAATGCAAAACAAAAATCATAAAAAAATATAAATAATAGGGATATTCTTTAGTTTTGTCTATTGAATAGATATTGTTTATTGTTCAGGAATTATGTCAAAACCAGATCTATTTTAGTACGCGGTAAAAGTTGTGATCGGTAATCGGTGGTTTTAGTGTAGTCGCTACCGCTTTTTGGAATACTACTGTTGTTATAGGAAAAATAGCAGAAACTTAAGTTTACCACAATTTACCTCCGCCGCGGCGGGACTGATTACTGCTTACAGATTTCACCTGAGTCCGAAATAGTTACAGATATTGTTTAATCAAATGCAAAGAGCCGAAATTTACATTCCGGCTCTTTATATTGACGATTTTATATGTTATTTAATTACCATTTTAATTACGTTTACTCCATTCTCATCATATAATTTTACAAAATAAACGCCAGGACTAAATTCGGAGATGTCTACCTGTGTTTGATTGCTAGTTGTATTGATTTCTTTGACAAATAGTAATTGTCCGCAGGCATTAACAATTTCCATATTAACCGAAAGTTTATTATTGTTTGTTTCAAGAACAAATAAACCATGATTTGGATTAGGGTAAATTTTAAATTGTGAAGTCATTTCTAAATCAATTCCTACACCAGGACCAACATGTATGACAAAATCACAACTATTTAAACATGAAGAAACCTGATTCTCGTAAAAGTAAGAAACGGTAAAGTTCCCTTCTCCAAAAAGTTCCGGATCGAATGTCGTTATAACATTGCCCTCAACTTCATACCATCCGTTGTCTGGTTCGCCGCCACTAAGCTCGATTGGACTACTTGTGACTGTAGTATTAATATCTGATGGACAGCTAACTACTGGTAATGAGTTTACAACAATAATAAAGTTACATGATTCATATCCATATGAATAAGTTATTGTATGCTCGCCGGTTCCTGCATTTGTTGGATTAAAAACTCCAGAGCTAACACCGTTTCCAGTATAAGTTCCACCCAAAGGACTACCACCTGACAAAGAAATTTCTTCATCATTTATACAAGTTGTAAATCCTGATGGACAACTTATGTTTACTGGTTCGTAAATAATTACGTCAAAACTGCAAGTGTTTTCGCAATTTCCACTCCCGCCAAAATAAGAATATAAAACGGTATATGTTCCAGCTCCATAAGTTGATGGATTAATGTATGTAATTGGATTTCCGCCAATACTGTATTGCCCACCTGCTGGTGTTGCACCAGTCAATGGAAATGCCGATGAAGTTTCAGACACAGTTATGTTTCCCGGACAGGAAACATCGGGTAATTCGTAAACAGTAATTGTAAACTGACAACTCTCGGTTTCGTAACTGTAATTTATTGTGTATACTCCAGGACCAGCAAGCTGAGGATTAAACTGACCTGCACTTACTCCAGTGCCAGAATAAACGCCTCCAGCAGGTGTTGCTCCTGTAAGTGTAAATGTGGGCTCGTCAGCACAAAATTCCAAATTTGCTGGACAATTTACTACCAATGGTTCAGAAACGTGAATGTTAAAAACACAGGTGTTTTCACAATTTGTTGGTGCATCAATAAATGTATACGTTACTGTGTAATTTCCAGGACCGTAAGTTTGAGGATTGAAAATGCTAACCGCTGTTCCGTTAATTGTATATATGCCACCTGCTGGAGTTGCTCCAGAAAGTGTAAACTCATCAGCATCAGCATAAACATCAATATCTGAAGGACAGCTAACTGCTGGTAAATCATTTACCGTTATTATGAAATCGCAGGTTTCTGTTGTGTAGGTGTAAGTGATTGTGTGCTGACCAGTTCCGGCAACTGCTGGATTGAATAATCCTGCTGTAACACCATCACCAGAGTACGTTCCGCCTGGAGGTGTTGAGCCAGCAAGAACAAATTCAGTTTCGTCAATGCAAACAGAAAAATCTGCAGTACAATCAAGAGTTAGAGGCTCGAAAACATAAATTGTGAATAAACATGTATTGCTGCAGTTTTCGGGAGTATTTGTATATTCGTACGAAACTGAAAAATTACCAACGCCATAAACAGCAGGATTAAAAACTGTTACTGGGCTGCCGCCAATACTATATGTTCCTCCCGATGGTGTAGCTCCTGAAAGACTGAGTGGAGAATCATCTACAGCAATGTATATATCTGATGGACAGCTAATCACTGGAAGTGGATTTACTGAAATCTCATATTGGCAAGTTTCAGTTTCGAGTGTATATGTAATTGTGTGCGTTCCAGCGCCTGCATTGTTAGGATTGAAAATTCCAGCAGCAACTCCTGTTCCGCTGTATGTGCCTCCAACTGGAGTAGCTCCACTAAGTGCATAAGCAGATTCCGAAATACAAATCTGTGAATCTGCTGGACAATCGGGAACAACAGGTACATTAAGAGCTCTAACGCCGTCAGATGTTTTTATATTGCTGAATAATCCTGCTCCGTTTTCGGATTTTATGCTGATGTAATAAATGGTTCCGGGAACGAGACTAACCGAATTATTTTGAAAATTTGTACTAAGTCCTACATTCGTCCAATTAATCAATTGTGTTCCGCCAGAAGTCGTGCCTATCGCATAGTAATAAGCGACAATTCCAGAGTTAGCATCGGTAGAAACTGTCCAGTTTGCCGAAATCTGATTTAAGATGTAAGTTGTATCTATGTCAGTGGTATTTCCATCATTAACAGTTACTACTGTCGAAGGATTTGTCCAATCAATTAGAAGATTTTCTGTCACAACCGAAGATATATTTTTGGCAGTGTCCGAAACGAGAGAATTAATCTTACCAGCATAAGCCGAAGAACCTGCACTCTGATATCTGATAGCATCGGCGGAACTTCCTACAATTACATCAACATCTGGATAGCGTGTTCTCATAACCATTAAATTGTCAACTGAAAGTGCTGCATTTCCGCTTCTGAACGAAACGTAGTTCCCTGTTTGGTATGGATCGGAATCTAGATACTCACCTACAAGAACATCATCCATGTAAACAAATGTTTCGCCGTTTATTCTGTCATAGATAATTTTAATATTGTACCATTGATTGGCAGTAATATTAATGTCGTAGTACTTTTCGAGTGAGAAAACATTATCTGTAACTTTATAAAATTCCAGATCCTGACTTGCTAGTCTAAACCATACAAAATACCCGTTTCCGCGATTTGTCAAAGTTGGATCATCACTAAAATAATGGAAGCCTGCTCTCTTATTTGCATCTGCTCCAGAAATTTTCATATCGAACGAATACAAATAACGGTTCGATAAATCTTGTTGAATAAATGATGAGATGTTGGTATTCCCTTCTGTTTCATTTGATTGAACTAAAGAATTGCCGCTTATAGCCCATGTTCCTACATGCGAAGTCCATTCTGCACCAATCTCAGACTCAAATTCATTTGTGGCAAAGCCCAAGTCCTGATTTGCTGCCCATTTTATTCCGTTATAGTCGGAAACATTGTAAAAACGCTTTTCGATTCCACTCAAAGCATCTGAGTCAGTGAATGAAGCATTAAAATCATCAGTTTGCCATGTATCAGCGACAGAAATTGCTGTTGCAGGGACATCAAAGTCTGTGAAAATATTTTTGGAAACATTTTCCGACCAATTGTCAGCATTATCAATTAAAATAGTCCTGATTCTACCGGCCTCTTGCGTGTGCGTTGGACTTTGATAGCGGATGTCGGAAACCCCACTTTCTTCAGGTAGGACATTAATGGTATTTCCTCTTGCTTTGTAAACTTTTATATCATCATATTCAGTAATGCAAGCTCCTGTTCTT
>Ga0209373_10004878_pt1 | contig 11345 bp, 9 predicted proteins | sample Higcelweek5metaG_FD_187173 | JGI IMG/M metagenome (GOLD analysis project Ga0209373, IMG submission 187173) | Freshwater pond sediment microbial communities from the University of Edinburgh, under environmental carbon perturbations - High... | ecosystem: Environmental > Aquatic > Freshwater >... | reverse complement strand
AGAACTGAGGCTGAATGTGAAGCTCAGTATCGCAAACTTGAGAGAAAAGTTGATGCTGGGGCATCATTCATAATCACACAGCTTGGATATGATGTTGACAAATTTCAGGAATTAATTACTCAGAACTGCATTAAAGGCATTACCACCCCTGCTCTGGCGTCTGTCTATATGTTGAGCCCTAAGTCTGCAAGAGTCATGAACAGGGGTAAGGTGCCAGGGGTCACAGTTTCAGACTCACTGTTCAACCGTGTCATGGCAGAGTGGGAAAAGAGCAGAGAGGAGGGGCTGCATCAGGCGGTTGAACGTGCTGCAAGACTTGCGGTTATTCTAAAGGGAATCGGATACAGGGGTGTTCATATCGGTGGCATTCACAGAAGTTTCAAGACGGTTGGTGCCATACTTGACAGAATGGCGATGATAGAAGCGAACTGGCAGGATTATGTTGAAGAGTTCAGATCAGAAGATAAAAACTGCTTCTATATTTATAAACCGTCTGATAATGGCGATCGCTCTTTATCTTCAGATGGGAACTGTTCTCATACATCAAAGTGTGCTGTAAATACCCTCCATGATGAACAGAGACCCACTGAACCAAGAGAGACTGATTATAAAGAAGCCGTAACCATAAAAGAACCTGTAACTATAAAGGGAAGATTCAAGGATAATCTGTTTGACCACTATCCATATCTCTTTTTGAAAAAAGTACACAAGCTTTTCTTTAACAGATCATCTCCTCTGGCTTCTCTGTACCGGGCTGCTGCCGAGGTGATTGACAGAAACAACAAGGTATGGATTCTGAAGATCTTTGTTGAAGATCCGTTCAAAAAGACGATCCTCTCCTGTAAAAGCTGCGGAGATTGCGCTATTGAGCATATTGCCTTTCAATGCCCTGAATCAGGGTGTCCAAAACATACCCGCAATGGGGCTTGTGGTGGAAGCCGTGATGGATTCTGCGAAGTCAATAGAGATAAAAAATGTATCTGGGTCAGAGCTTTCAACCGTTTGAAAAAATGCCATGAGACAGAGTCGTTATCAGGGGAGTTTGTACCTCCAAGAATGTGGGAACTTGATAGTACCTCTTCATGGATCAACTTTCATTTAGGCAGAGATCACCATAAGTAGTTTGGACGGACGTTCCGTGCGAGGAAAAGAGTAAGATTTTACATAAAATAGGGTTCACAATATGAGTATACAGGATATCAGATGGCAACAACGCTTTCAAAATTTTTTGAAGGCATTTACACTTTTTGAAAGTGCCGTGGTAAAATTCAATGATGAAGGCTTGTCCGAACTTGAAGAGCAAGGATTAATTCAAAGATTTGAGTTTACGCACGAGTTGGCCTGGAATGTGCTGAAAGATTACTTTGAATATCAAGGCAACACCGCAATCACTGGCTCACGGGATGCCACAAGAGAAGCCTTTAACAAAGGAGTGATACAAGACGGTGAAGGCTGGATGGAGATGATCAAAAGCCGAAATAAATCTTCGCACACCTATAATGAAGAGACAGCAAAAGAATTAGTGGAGAAAATCATTGAAAGCTATTACAACTTGTTTTCGGTTTTCAAAGACAAAATGACTTCCTTAATGGACAAGTAGAAAAATGTTCGGATTAAAACAGACACATATAGATGCCATTAACCAATGCTTTGCCCAATATCCTGATATTGAGCAGGTAATCATTTACGGCTCAAGGGCAAAAGGCAACTATAAAAGTGGTTCTGATATAGATATCACAATCGTAGGCAATTTAGATTACAACAAGCTGCTAAAATTGGAAAACGAATTGGACGACTTGCTATTGCCCTACAAAATAGACCTTTCACTGCACCGCCAAATCAGCAACCCCAATTTATTAGACCACATACAGCGGGTAGGACAACTGTTTTATGAAAAAGAAAAGGAGACGGTCCTGCGTGAACCACAGGCAGAATATGGTAAAAAAACAGGCTATTGTAAAAGTGATGAACCAGATTCCTGAACAGGATTGGAAACACCTGAGAAACTTAAAGGAAAGATTGCTCGCCAAAATTGTTGCAGGCTCAAGTTAATTAAATTCTAAAAAAAGGACAAAAGCGTGAAGCTGATCAAACTAATTGCATTAATAGTGTTGAGTATGCCAGCCACATTGATGGCAGGTGAAATGGATGAGGTGAAATTCAAAGCATGGATGAGCGATTTGTCAATCGACGGGTTGAAGTTCTACCAGATCGAAAAAGATGGAGAGACCATGAACGCTATGTTTATAAATCCTGCTAAACCAGATACCGGGGGGAGAATGATCTCTATAAGTCCCATCAAGGCTTTTGATGACTATCAGAAAATGGTTGAAAATCCAAAGATGAGGATGGGGCCAACTGAAGGGTTTATCTTCAATGGGTTCCGAACAGTCCTGATTGATACACAGTCAGAGATAGGCAAGATGGTTGCTGTAGAGGCAAAAAATATCAACAAAACAGTAGTTGTTTCGTTTCCTTCAAAAGCATCGAAAGCATTAATTGAGGAGACGCTGGTTAAAACAGGGCTCTATCAGAAATAGGGTTCTCATTACATCACAAGGATCGTTATGTTCAAATCACTGATAAAAGCAGGTTTAATGTTCTACATCCTGCTGCTCTTTGCCCCCGTGGCAATGGCAGAGGTAAAAGAGTATCCACTTTTCAACAGACTTGAAGGTTTCACATTACAGAATAACAGTAAATATGAAAATTTCGGGTCATACGCCTTCCAGACTGAAAAAGGCTCCAAAGAGAAGAGGGTGGTTGAGGGCAGATATTTTAATCTAAAATACAGACTTGATAAAGGAGTTGAAGAACCTGGCAAGTTGTATGTCATCAGAAATTTCACCAATGCTGTTAAGAAGGCAGGCGGTGAGATTCTTTATGAAAAGAGTGACAATGCCGTGATGCGTCTCATCCAGGGGGATAAGGAGGTGTGGGTGAGAGTCAACTGCGCTGCAAACGGCTCATGGTACTACTTGAATATCATTGAGAAAAGTGAGATGCAGCAGGAGGTTGTTGTAAACAAGATCCTTGATGCTATCAAAAGCACTGGAAAGGCCACTGTTTATATCAACTTTGACACAGCAAGCAGCAAGATCCAGGAAGACTCCATCTCTATTATTGATGAGATCTTTGCTATGTTGAAACAGAGCCCTGATCTGAAACTCTCCATTGAGGGGCACACTGATAGTGACGGTACTTCAGATGAAAATCAGAAGCTCTCTGAAGAGAGGGCTCTTGCGGTAAAAGATGCCTTGATATCAAAAGGGGTCAATGCAACCCGCCTCATCTCCAGGGGTTATGGCATCTCCAGGCCAGTGGCAGACAATAAAACTGAAGAGGGAAAGGCAAAAAATCGGCGAGTTGAACTATTGAAAATCAACTGATAGTTGTGATACTTAATATATTATCAGAAGTAGTTGACACTTTTTTCAGAGTGAATCCCTGAAAGTTGGGATGGGTTTTGAGAAGGAGTCAACTGGCAGATGAAGAGAGCCTTATATGTTTATTAAACTGGAATTTCCACTCAATGAAACTTCCCGTTGATCCAACCACCCTTGAGTCTGCCATTGCCATTATCCGCAAGGGCTCCGGGGTTGACCTCTCATCTTACGAAAGATCCTTTTTTGCCAAATCTCTTGAGAAGCGGCGACAAGCCACTTCTGCTGAAACTCCTTCTGCCTACCTGAAGCTTCTCTCTGAAGAGTGCGTGGAGGCAGAGGTGTTGATCCGCTCCCTTCATGTAACATACAGTGAATTTTTCCGGAATCCGCTCTCATTTGCCCTGCTCAAAGAGCTGGTACTCCCGTCTCTTGCTGAAAAAAGAGTTCTGGATAATCTGAACGAGATCAGAGTATGGTCATCAGGATGCGCCACAGGCCAGGAGGCTTGGTCTGTGGCTATCCTGCTGGATGAGATGAGAGCATCACAGGAGTTTCCCATACCGTTCCGGATCTTTGCAACAGATGTGTCAGAAACCAACCTGGCCGTAGCTCAAGCTGGTGTTTACAGCTCTGAAGCCATGGGCAATGTCAGTTGGCGGCACCTTCGTAAATATTTCTCAGCACAGGGGGACTCTTTTAGGGTTGTTCCAGCCATCAGAGATAGGGTGGATTTCTCAATCTACGATCTGCTGGATCAGGAGACAATCTGCCCATCTGCAAGTATTTACGGCCATTTTGACCTTGTGCTCTGCTGTAACGTGCTGCTCTATTACAATAGTGAATCAAAACGTTTTATTCTGGACAAGCTGCGGCGTTGCCTGGTATCTGGTGGGTATCTTATAATAGGTTCAACAGAGAGGCAGTGCGTGGAGAGTGTTACAGGGTTTCGTGCCGTAGCGCCACCTGCTGCGCTGTTTCAGAAAATAGGAAAAATAGAGTGAGACTCAAAGATATTAAGATCGGAGTTCAGTTACGCCTGGGGCTTGGGATCATTCTGGCGTTTGTAATGCTCTCTGCTGTTCTCTGCTGGAGAGCCACTCACCTTCTCTGGCTCCAGACCGCCACTTTTTATGACCATCCGTATCAGGTCAGAAGGGCAATCGGACACCTTGACGGAGCGCTCGAAGGGATCTCCCTCCAGATGAGAGAACTCTTTCTTGCAGAAAATGACCATGATAGAGTGCTCTCCATTCAGGGTATTGAGATAAGAAAAAGGGATGTTGATCGGCAGCTATCCATGCTGTACACCCACTACCTCGGTCCGCGTGATGATGTGATCTCACTGGAAAACGAATTGGCAAGGTGGGACATTATTCGTGATGAGACACTCGGAATGGTGGCAGCAGGAGCTAGAGCTGAAGCCAGAGCCCGAATAAAATCAGATGGAATCCAGGAGATTCAGAGAGAGGTGGTACAAAGCTCTCTGAAGAAGATTGATCTGTTTGCCATGAACAAGGCAGATCAGATCTACCAGAAGGCAACAGAGCAAAGTGACGCCATAAAACTCCAGCTGACAACCATAACCTCTATAACTCTGCTCTTCTCAATGGTTATAATCTGGCTTCTTATTAAGGGTATAAGGGGGCCTCTGAGCCAGCTTACCGCTGCTGCAGAGCAGTTCCGTTCAGGCGATACCGGAATCAGGAGTTCTTATAACTCTTTGAATGAGTTCGGAGTTCTGAATGCCGCTTTCAATGCCATGGCAGATATGGTTGAGACTCAGATAAAGCTCAATGGGCAAAATGAACAACTTGCCAACGTCATGCTCAGGGAGACTGAGGCACGCCCATTCTGCCGGGAACTTATCAAGGCGCTCATTGAACACACCTCCTCCCAGATAGGAGCGATCTATCTTCTTAACCACCAGAATAGAGAGTTTGAACATTTTGACTCAATCGGTCTCAAGCACGGCACCTCTCATATCAGCTTTTCAGCTTCACTATCAGAAGGGGAATTTGGTGCGGCTCTTGCTACAGGCAGGATGCAGAGGATCGTAAAGATTCCTGAAAAGAGCCACTTTATCTTTTCAACTGTCAGCGGAGAGTTAAAACCCAGAGAGATCATAACTATTCCGATCAGCAATGGAAAGGAGACAGTTGCCGTCATCTCCCTTGCAAGCGTACGCTCCTACAGTGACAACAGTGTCAGATTGCTGGAGAGAGTTCTGAGCACCATGTCAGCAAGGGTGAACGGCGTACTTGTATTCAGGCAGGTTCAGGAGCTGGCAGAGCAGCTTCAGCACCAGAACCGTGAGCTGGAGACGCAGAAGCAGGAGCTGGCAGCTCAGACAGATGAACTTACTGAGATGAACGTTGAACTTGAGATGCAGAAAAAGCAGCTTGGTGAGTCAAGCCGCCTCAAGAGCGTCTTTCTCTCCACTATGAGCCATGAGCTGAGAACTCCGCTCAACTCTGTCATTGTACTGTCAGGCGTTCTGAGCCGCAGACTTGCAGGAGCGATTCAGGAGGAGGAACTCAGCTATCTTGAGGTTATTGAGCGCAACGGCAAAGAGCTGCTCTCTTTGATCAACAACATTCTCGATCTCTCCAGAATAGAGTCAGGTCGAGAGGAGATAAATCCTGCTCACTTCTCCATTCAGGAGCTTGTAGCTGACCTTCTCTCCACAATTGAGCCTCAGGCGCTCAGAAAGGGGATCTCTCTTGAAGAGAGGATTTCCGATGATCTGCCCCCTGTCTTTTCTGATCCTGAAAAGTTTCGTCACATCCTGAGGAACCTTGTGGGAAATGCGGTTAAATTTACGGAAAAAGGGGCTGTGGAGATCTCTGCCAGACAGGTGGGTGATGAGATCTCTGTTGAGATAAGTGATACAGGTATCGGGATTGCAGCTGATCAGCTTTCAATCATCTTTGAGGAGTTCAGGCAGGCAGATGACAGTGCCTCAAGAAAATATGGAGGCACAGGGCTTGGGCTTGCCATTGCCTGGAAATATGCCACCATGCTGCAAGGAGATATCTCTGTCATAAGCACTCCAGGAAGTGGTTCCACCTTTACCTTGAGATTGCCGCTCTCTATATATCTGCCTGAGCCGGAATCTGATTCATCTATGGAGTCTGAAGAGCCTTCAGGATTTGCAGCCATCCGTCAGACTCCGGTTGCAGCAAAGGGGCGAACCATCCTGCTTGTTGATGACAGCGAACCCGCAGTGATACAGATGAGTGATATTCTTGCTGGGCAGGGCTACAGTGTCAAAGTTGCCCGAAACGGCCATGATGCCCTGACACAGATCAAAGCAGCTCCGCCTGATGCAGTTATTCTGGATCTCATGATGCCTGATATGGATGGATTTGAGGTGCTCAAGAATATCCGAAGTATTGAGAGTGGCACTTTACTTCCTGTGCTTATGCTGACTGCCAAGCATGTAACCAGTGAGGAGCTGAGTTTTCTTAAAGGAAACCATATCTACCAGCTTATTCAAAAGGGGGATGTCGGCAGAGCAGAGCTTCTGACATCAGTGGCAAAGATGGTCTCTCTGTCACCCTCTGCTGGCTCTCCACAAGGAGAAGATAAATGTTATCTGCAAGAAGGGCAACGACAACAGCTCCCCCAACCACATACATCACCTGGTACCTCGCTCAATGAGCTGTCTGCTGCCCATGATCGATCAGATCTCCTTGCCCCAAAGCGGGAGCGGCCGCTCATCCTTCTGGTTGAGGATAACCAGGACAACATGCAGACCTTGCGGGCTCTGCTCATGGATCGATTTTCAACCATTGAGGCGGAAGATGGGATAGCGGGGGTGGAGCAGGCACGTCTTCAGATGCCAGATCTTATCCTCATGGATCTTGATCTGCCGGTAATGGATGGCTTCAAAGCCCTGACCTTAATCAGGGAAGATGAGAGGTTACGCACTATTCCTGTGGTTGCTGTAACTGCCAGCGCCATGAAAGGCGATAGAGAGAAGATCCTCTCCCATGGCTTTGATGGCTATATCTCCAAACCAATTGATGCGGAGCTGATGATGAGGCGAGTGAACGAGGTGCTTGATGTCAAATAGAGAGTTGACGATACTTGCAATTGACGACAACAGAGACAACCTGACCGTGCTCAGAGCAGTGCTGGCAGATCACTTGCCAGAGGCCAGATTTCTTGGTGCCCTGAACGGTATTAACGGGATAGAGCTTGCAGTATCAGAAGAGCCGGATGTGATCCTTCTTGATATTGTGATGCCTGGTATGGACGGTTATGAGGTGTGTATGAGACTCAAGAGTGACGATCGTCTTCAAGCTATTCCCGTACTTTTTATCACTGCTCTGAGGAGTGACCGTGCAAGCCGTATCAGGGCTCTGGAGGCAGGAGCTGAGGGGTTTCTCTCAAAGCCGTTTGATGAGTTTGAACTGGTGGCTCAGATTCGGGCCATGGCAAAGATCAGGGCTGCCAATCGACTCCAGCGCCTTGAGAAAGAGCATCTTTCAGCTCTGGTTATTGAACGTACCAGCAAGCTTGAGAAGGAGCTGTCAGAACGCAGGCGTATTGAAGCTGCTCTAAGAGAGAGTGAAGCCAAGATGCGCAGCATTCTGGACAACACAGAAATAGGTGTGGCTCTTATAAGCAGCAGCATGGAGATTCTTGAGATCAACTACAGGATGCGTAGGTGGTTTCCGTCAGTTAACCCTCTCTTGCACCCCATATGCTACTACGCCTTCAACGACTCCTCCCTTAAAGAGGTGTGCCAGGAGTGTCCTGCCCGTAAGACATTTGAAGATGGTATGGTTCATGAGACCACAACAACTATCAGGCAGGCAGATGTAGTACAAAACTTTCGTATTGTCTCCTCTCCGGTAGTCAGCTCTTCAGGCAAAGTGACGGCAGTGGTAGAGATGTTTGAAGATATTACCCAGCGACTTACCTTAGAGTCACAGCTGCAGCAGGCTCAGAAGATGGAGTCTATAGGCCGCCTGGCTGGCGGAGTGGCTCACGATTTCAACAATATGCTAAGCGTCATACTGGGATATAGTGAGATGGCGCTCACTCAGATTGACCCTTATTCCACTCTCTTTTCAGAGCTTAATGAGATCTGTAAAGCTGCAGGGCGCGCTGCCGATCTTACCCGTCAACTTCTGACCTTTGCCCGTAAGCAGACGATTGACCCTAAAGTCCTTGAGATGAACCAGATTGTGGAGGAGATGCTCAAGATGCTCCAGAGGCTGATCGGAGAAGATCTTGATCTTGTCTGGCTCCCTGGGACAGATTTATGGAAGGTGAAGCTTGACCCATCCCAGATCGACCAGATTCTGGCCAATCTCTGTGTCAATGCCAGAGATGCCATATCAGGAGTTGGCAAGGTGACTATCCAGACGTGCAATATCACGGTTGATGATGCCTACTGCTCCAATAACCATGGTTGCACCCCCGGTCAATTCGTATTGCTGTCAGTAGGAGATAACGGTTGCGGTATGGATGAAGAGGCTCTTGGCAAGATTTTTGAACCGTTTTTCACCACAAAGGAGGTGGGCAAAGGGACAGGGCTTGGACTTGCCACAGTGTATGGTATTGTCAGACAGAACAACGGCTTTATCAAAGTATGCAGCCAGCCGGGCAGAGGGACAATTTTCAAAATCCACCTGCCACGGTACATGGAGAGTGCAGAATCACACCAGCATGAGCACTCCACAGCTCAGGCAACAGGGGGCGATGAGACCATCCTTCTGGTGGAGGACGAGCCAGCAATCCTTAAACTGACAGCCATGATGTTGAACCGCATCGGCTACAGAGTTCTGCCAGCCTCAACACCAGATCAGGCATTACGCATGGCAGGTGAGCACAGAGGCAGAATAGATCTTCTCATGACAGACGTTGTCATGCCTGAGATGAACGGTCGGGATCTGGCGGAAAAGCTCACCTCTTTGTACCCTCACTTGAGGCATCTCTTCATGTCTGGCTACACTACGGATATAATAGCACATGAGGGGGTGATTGACAAAGGTCTCCATTTTATCCAGAAGCCATTCTCTTTGAATAACCTGACAGCCAAGGTGCGGGAGGTGCTGGATGAGAGATAGGAAAAGGGTGATCTCCCGCAGGCAGAAGGTGAGGTAACTCAACCCTTTCCCTTCGTCGCAAGAGAAGAGAGATCTACTTTATAGGATCAGACGTTTTTTTATCTATTCAACCTCTTTTAGCTTTACAATTCCCATATGGATTTGATAGACCGCTGCACAGTAGTTCCAGTTCAATATTGAGTAAACAGAAATGGGAATCTATGAAAGGCAAAATTTACAAGTGGAATGATCAGAAGGGATTTGGATTCATAAAACCTGATGACGGATCTCAGAAGCTGTTTTTTCATATATCTGTTGTTGAGATAGGTTCAAGAAGACCTCAAATTGGAGATAGAGTGCTTTTTGAGTCTATATTTGATTCTGAAGATAGAGTCAAAATCACGAATGTAGCTATTGAAGGGGCGAAAAAGAGTGCTGGTTCACAATCAGAAACAAAACCAATCCAGATAGAACACCAAAAAACGACTCCCTTTGACTACATTTTAGTGCTGGTCTGTCTGAGCTTACTTGCAGCTTCTGGGGTTGAGTTCTATCGTTCCGGTGTGGTTGAGAACTCTCTGCTGTATGGAATAGCTGCGGTAATTGCATGTATGTTTCTGAGCAGGAAGAGAAAAAAAGATCTCATTGGGTGAAATTCCATTTTTCAAATAACTTGATTGTTAAATCCGAAAAAGGGGGAAGCTATGAAAAGAGTGTCAATCCTTTTGCTTATTACGATGATTATGTTGCCGTGGCTTGCTATTGGTGATGAATCTCCAATCGGAAAGATCAAAACAGTAACTGGAGATGTCGTTGCCATCCGTAACGGAAAGGTGATTCCCATGAATATAGGGGATCAATTTTATCAGAATGATCTGATACGTACTGCCAACAAGAGTTCCGTGGGAATTATTTTCGAGGATAATACTGTTCTATCCCTTGGGTCAAAAAGTGAGATAGTAGTTGATGAGTATCTCTTTGCCCCTCAGCAAGGCAAGCTATCAATGATTGCAAGTATATTGAAAGGTACTGCCTCCTATCTGTCTGGCATAATAGGACGCCAATCACCTGAATCGGTAAAATTTCAGACTCCTGATGCAATAATAGGTACTCGTGGAACAAAGTTCCTTGTCAAGGTGGAGGGTACGTAATCAATCTCATTTTACTCTGTAATCCTTTTTTTTTATTGGTTGCCCTATAACAACAACCATGCCCTGACAGGCACAACGAAGCATGAAAGTTGTAGAGACGCATGTAGAGACGCAAGATCTTGCGTCTCTACGGGGTACCCACCAGCTTGTATCCCTAGACTTTCATATAAAAAATTGTAAGCAGATCCAGACAGACAGGGCTTATCTCAACTAACGTTACCCTTAAGGCGCAGGGAGTTTGGAGGTTACTATGAACCAGACAGATCACTTCAATACTAATCATATGATTGATTCAAGTATCAAGAGAGTTATAACCATACTTATAAGTTCAGCTCTTATTCTGTTCTCAGCAGGTTGTGGCACAAAGAGCACTGTAGTATTAATTCCAGATGTTGAGGGAAATGTAGGAAAAGTGGTAGTCTCAACTGAAGGTGGGGAGAGAGTTCTGGCTGGAGCTAATCAGTCTGTACAGGCAAGGGGCAGCAAGGCTCCTCCCAGTGAGATAAGAGTCCTTACTGATGAGCAGATCAACTCCACCTTTGCTGAAGCCCTGGCAGCTCAACCACCACCTCCAGTACAATTTATCCTCTATTTTATGCAAAATTCCAACGATCTGACAGGTGAGTCTCAGGCAATTATACCGAAAATCATCAAGAGCATTCAGGAGAGAGGCTCTACAGATATTGTAATATCAGGTCATACTGACACTGTCGGGTCAATGGAGTACAACTACAAGCTCTCACTTGAGC
>Ga0209373_10004877_pt1 | contig 11347 bp, 3 predicted proteins | sample Higcelweek5metaG_FD_187173 | JGI IMG/M metagenome (GOLD analysis project Ga0209373, IMG submission 187173) | Freshwater pond sediment microbial communities from the University of Edinburgh, under environmental carbon perturbations - High... | ecosystem: Environmental > Aquatic > Freshwater >... | reverse complement strand
CTTCCTGCAACACTTCACCGGCGGCGAACCGTCCGTCGGCTACGACACGGTGACCGCCGGATTCCACGGCGACTGGCAGGACGCGGCGGAGATTTACCGGAACTGGATGGAACAGAACGACCCGGTTCTGCCGCCGAAGCTGGATACGCGGATGCCGCCGTGGTTCGCCGACTCCCCGGTTCTTTTGATCTATCCGGTGAAAGGCAGCGGCCTCGACCTCGGCGGACTCATTCCCAACGAATATTACCCCTACGTCAACGCGCTCCCGACCGTGGCGGATTACCGCAGGCGCTGGAACTGCCCGGTCATGGCGCTCCTGATGCACTGGGAAGGGACCGCGCCGTGGGCGCCCCCCTACGTCTGGCCGCCCCACGGCGGCGAAGCGCCGCTCCGGGAATTCGCCGAAGCGATGCACCGTAACGGCGACCTGGTCGGCCTCTACGGCTCCGGCATCGGCTGGACGCAAAAAAGCATGATCGACCCCGCCTACACCCGCACCCGGCAGTTCGAGGAAGCACATCTCGAAAGCGAAATCTGCACCGGGCCGCGCGACGAGGCGTTTTCACGCGTCTGCAACGGCCACCGCGGGCAGCGAATCGGCTACGACCTCTGCCCGGCGCGGGAGTTCACGGCGGAGACGGTGACGGGCGAAATCTCCGCCGCCGCCCGGCTGGGGATCGATTACCTGCAATACTTCGACCAGAACCAGGGCTGCGCCGCGCCGCTCTGCTACTCGAAACAACATGGCCACCCCTCGCTGCCGGGCGCGTGGCACACCGCGGCGATGCGCAAGCTGCTCGAACGGGCGCAGGCCGCCGCCGGGTCCACGGTGCTTGGCTGCGAGAACGCGGCGGCGGAGCCGTACATCGATGTCTGCCGCCTCAATGATTTGCGAAATCATCTCGCCTGGGGCGCGGGCGGCGACCCGGTTCCGCTCTATCCGTATGTGTTCCACGAGTACGCGGCCGGATTCTCCGGCAACGGCGTCTGCCTCTCCGGCTGGGTGGACATTGAACGGACGCCCTTCTTCCTCCAGTGGACGCTGGCCTGGAACTTCGCCTTCGGCAACGTGCTTTCGGTGGTGCTCAAGGACGGCGGGAAGATCCACTGGCACTGGGCCATTCCGTGGAGCGTGAAGGAGCCGGAGCAACAGCCGCTGGTCGAGCTGGTCGGCAACCTGACCGCCTGGCGGCGCGGCCGGGCGGCGGAATACCTCGTCGCCGGACGCATGGAGAAAGCGCCGCAGGTGGCGTGCGGAACCCGGACCGTCCGCCTGCGCAAGCGTCCGCCGGTGGAATGGCCCGCGGTGATCGCCTCGGCCTGGAGCAAGGGCGAAAAGCGCGCCGTGCTGCTGGTCAACTACGGAGAAAAGGCCGAACCCTGCCGGGTGGACTTCGCGGCGGAGGAGAGCGGAACCATCGTTTCGCGAAACGGCGAAACCCGCTTCCGGTCCGCCTCGGCGACGCTTGAAGTCCCCCCGCTCGACGCCATATTGTTGGAATTGACTCCCGAATCGGAACCCGTCAAACAAAAAGGAGAGCAACCCATGAAAAAGCATCTTTGTCAAAGCCTGTTCACGCTCATTGAACTCCTCGTGGTAATCGCCATCATCGCCATCCTCGCTTCGATGCTGCTGCCCGCGCTCAATAAAGCAAGGGAGGCGGCCAAAAAGACATCCTGTATCAGCAATATGAAGCAGATTGGCGCTGCCATCATACTGTATACCGACAGCTATGACGGCTGGCTTCCGATTGCCGATTTATGGGGAAGCTACATTAACTATCTTGCGGAATGTCTTCCCAACAAAAACGATTATAACTCGACCAGCAAAAATTTGCTGGTCGGTCCCGGCACCTCGTCTCTGGCCATTTGTCCGTCGGTACCCCGCAACGTTGGAGGCGCAAAATATTACACCTCCTCCTATCAGGCTTATGCCCATCCGGATAGCTACGCCAGCTGGGCGGCGAGCTTAAAGCAGCATCTCTGGGTGTTCAAGGATCGCAGCAGTACGTGGCAGTATTCCTTTGTCATCTACAAAATGAAAAGCGGTTCCGCGCTTCTCGGCGAAAAAAATTATGTAAGCAATGATGCCGGGTACGGCGGCCGAGCCTTTGTCAACTATTTGTTTACCAATGGGTCAGGAAGCCTCTCCGGTTTTTACTCTCCGGCGTGGAATCACAGCACTGCAACCAACATCACTTTTGTCGACGGCCATGTGGCCAGCTTCAGATTCAAAGGTATCAACAACGAGCTTGTCGAACCGGAATACGGTTACATAAAGTAATCGGACATCATCGATTCGGTCTTCCGTTATTGGACGGAAGACCATTTTCGCCTATATAGTTTGAAGGAATGCCCATGTACTCTTACGCAATTTCTTTTTCGGATCAGGAAGTGACGACCCCGACGTGGCGGGAGGCGATGACCCGCTCCAAGATCCGTAAGATCGAATACTCTGCCGGCGGAGATGATTTTGACGTTTTTCGTTGTAGCGTGAAGGCGCTCTTCTCTATGCAGCAGGCTGGAGTGCTGGAAGTCGCCAGTATCCATATTCCTTTCGGGCCGTTTCCTTTCTGGAGTCTTGCTTCGCTCGAAGAAGCCGCCCGGCTCGAAGGGGTGAAGCACATCCGTGAATTTTTATCTCTCTGCCGCTCTCTAGAGTGCAGGAATTTCACCATTCACGGCAGCGGCGAACCCATTGCACCGGAAGCGCGTCAGCAAACCATGACTTCCCTGCACCGGAGTCTCCTGGAACTTTCAGAGGATATGGTGCGGCTTGACGCTTCTCTCAATCTGGAACTGCTCCCCCGCAGTTGCATCGGCAACACTCCCGAGGAATTGCTTCAGGTGCTGGAAGGCTTACCGCCGACCATCGGCATTTGCTGCGACGTAAACCATATCTGCGGCGCCCCGGCACGCATTACTTACGTTATCTCATTTCTGACTGAACGCCTTCGGGCTTTTCATCTCTCCGACTATGACGGAGTGGACGAGTGCCACTGGTTCCCCGGTCTGGGGGTGCTGGACTGGTCGGCCATCATGACGGAAATTCGCAAAATCCCCCAGGATCTGCTGGTGATCTTTGAGGTAGCCAGACTGCAGGCGCCGGAGTGGCAGAAACGGAGCATCATTCCGGAAATTCATTGCCGCAACTGTGCCGCCGCTGCCGAAATGCTGGAAAAAGGCTTTGCTTTTCTGTCCTGACGGGTTATTTTTTATCGAATGATTTTGGACTGATTAACCAGGATAACTCACCCCATGAAAAAGGCTCTCTTTGTACTCATACTCACCCTCGGCGCATTGACGGGGTTGGCAATGGAAAAACTCCAGTTCCCCAATGCATCCAGTATTGAATCGTTCCCCATCTGGCAGGGAAAATACAAGATGGATCGCTCTTATGCCCCCCGGATCGTTCCGGATTCCGCATTGAAGGGTTCCGTGAAATTAACGGCTAATGTCCCAGGCCGGAAAGAGTGGGATATCCAAGTGGTATTCCCGTCTCGCAGGAAAATCGTTTCCGGACAGCGGTACGAACTCCGCCTCCGGCTGATGAGCCCGCAGGAACTGCAATTCCCCATCACGGTCATGCAGGATTTCGAGCCGTGGGCCAAGCTGGGTGCCGATGCTTCTACGGTGGTTTCGACTCGGCCCGGCAAGTGGCAGACGGTGAGCCTTTCCTTCATCGCCAACCAAGATTGCAACAAAGAGATCAGAACTCCCGTCTTCTATCTGGGTACACTGCCCAAAGGAAGCGCCCTCTATGTGGCGGAAATGCTCTTCGGCGACCCCGACGAGCTTCCGGATCCCACTCCGCAGCCGGAGGAGGAAGAGGAAGAGGAAGAGGAGGACACGCCTCTTGCAGAACCTGTCCCGCCGGAATCCGTCACCTTGAATTTTCCTGATGCCAAAAGCATTGAGTCTTTCCCCATCTGGCAGGGCAAATACAAGATCAACCGCTTCTATGCTCCCGGTGTCGTGCCGGATGCCTCACTCAAGGGATCGGTCAAATTTGTAATGGAGACCCCCGGTCAAAAGGATTGGGACGCCGCCCCGGTCTTTCCGATCCGGTTTCCCATCGTCTCCGGGAACCGTTACCGGATGCAGCTGCGGCTGATGAGTCCGCAGAAACTAAGTTTCCCCGTCTTTGTGATTCAGGATCTCGCGCCCTGGGCGAAGCTGGGACGGGATTCCGTTGTGACCGTTGTCACCCAGCCCAATCAGTGGCAGACGGTCACGGTGGAATTTACTGCCAATCAGGACTATGACAAGGGAATCCGCGCCCCCGCTTTCTATCTGGGGATACTTCCCGAAGGGAGCGTCCTCTACGTTGCTGACATGACCTTCTCCTGCGTGGAAAAACAGCCGATCAAAACGTTCAAGGTCAAGGATGATTTCGCGGTGGAAAATTTTCCTGCCAAAAAGAACTGGAGCTATTCCGCCGCCTGGAAAGAAAACTTCGGAATGCGGGAAAAAGTCTCCCTCTGCGGTATGTGGGATTTCGCTCCCATCCAAAGCACCAAAGAACCGCTGCCCCCCGCCGATGCTGAAAACTGGGCAAACTTCATTGTCCCGGGCTACTGGCGGGGCGGCAATCTGACAAACTTTGTCCATACCGGCGACGGGAAAACCGTCACCGCCTACAAGGGCATTCCTCTGGAACAGGTTCGCGCCGTCTGGTACCGGCGCACCATTGATATTCCTCAGGAGTGGCAGGGCAGAAAAGTTGTACTCCGCTTCAGTCAAATCAACCACAATGCGGAAATTCTCGTCAACGGCCGGAGAGCCGGCGGAACGAAGGATTTTACCTGTTTCCCGGTTTACTGGAAAGATGCGATGCGTGCCTGTGATCTGGATATTTCGTCGCTTCTCCGGTACGGCCGGCAGAACGAACTGGCGGTACGGGTGAGTTCCGGCGGGGAACTGGATGAAAAACGCAGCGGCATCGCCGGATACGTCTATCTGGAAGCCATCCCGGCGGAAAACTTCGGCGCTCCGACCGTTTCCACCCTGGTTTCCCACGGGACGATGCGGATCGATTTCAAAAAGCCCGCCGTGCAGAGCGGCAATCTTGCCATCACCATCCGGGAGTGGAAAACCGGGGAGGCGATTTATGAAAAAGAACTGCCGTTTGCCGATTCCGTGCAGCTTGATTATCTGCCCCCCAAACTGTGGAGTCCGGAATCCCCCGATCTCTACTGGTGCGAACTCAAACTGGAACGAAACGGGGTGCGCCTTGATGAAACCCGGGTTCGCTTCGGTGCCGCCGAGGTCGCGGTGAAAGGCGGCGATTACTATCTCAACGGCAAAAGAATCAACCTCTATGCCGATACCGCTCTGGACACAAACGGCTACTGGACCTCCAACTGGCGGACCAATGCCGATTATGTACGCAAAGAGGCGCGGGCGATGCGCGCCATGAATCTGAATACCGTCTATTTCAGCGGCCTGATGCCCAAAGAACTGCTGGATGTCTACGATGAGGAAGGGATTCTGGCTCTCGCCCACATCTCCTTCAATTACGATACCCATCTCAAAAACAGCGACAAGAAGATTCTGGAGCTGTTTCAACAGCAAATAGCAACGCTCAAAAACATGGATCGTTTCGACAATCATCCGTCCCACATCGGTTTCCTTTTTGATGTCTGGTTCAATTTCCACCCCGGGACCACCAACCCCGAATACATCGGGCTGAAAGAGAACACCGCCAGCTATCCCGCCTTTGACCGCAACGGGCAGGTTATCGCCAAATCTTCCGGCGATCCCAACATCACCGGCGGAGATCGGGGCGCCCGGCAGAGCCGCTTCCGGGAAATCGCCGCCTTGCTGAGAAAAAACTTTCCCGGCAAACTGATGCTCACCGGCGCTTCCGGCGATGCCGGCGATGCCTTCTCCACCCACTGTTACCACACCTGGGGCGCCCCCCTCGAGGAGTTGCGCGCCCTCTTCGGCCGCTATGGACTGCAACGGGAGCAGCCGATCTTCATCGGGGAATTCAACATCCCCTATCCGGGCAGCTTCTGTCCGCTGGATGTTTTCAATCCCCATGAAGCCTACCCGCTCTCTTTGGAGAACTTTTCCCGCTATTTCGGCAACGACGGCTACCGTTGGCGCGCCTTCTACTGCCGTCGTTTGTTTCAGGATGTGGGCAACGACTCTCTTATGGGCAGCCGGATGGACCGGCAGGGCGACACGCAGTACTGGATTCCCAGCGACCTGTACAGCGCACTTTTCGCCATCACCAACGAAACCATCGTTCCCGGCTGGCGTTTTTCCGGCGTCACCGGAATCGGATTCTTCGGTTTCGTCCAGAGCTATCATCTGCTGCTGGCCGGCTGCGCCAATCAGAAATTGAACTTCCCGCTGCCGGATGATCTTTCCCGGCCGGCATACTCGCCGGAACGGGCAGTCTATGGGGCTTACCTGCCGCCGTTTGATTGTTTTGAGGACAACCTTTTCCTGAAATCCACGTTGTCCATGGCGTCCCATCTCCGGGCATCGGCGCCGGTGCTGGCGGAGTTCATGGAGCCAGGGCTGGATTCCTACGCCCTTGATCACGCCTGGTTCGGCGGGGAAGTGCTGAAAAAACAGCTTGTGGTTCTCAACGACTCCCCGGAAGACAAGGCGCTGACGTTCCGGATCACGCTTCGCAGTGAAGACAACCTTGTCCTGCGTTATGCGGAACAGAGCTGTACCGTCGCTTCCGGCGAAAGAGCGGTTCTGCCGGTGGAGTTTGAATTGCCGTTCACTGCCAGTCGGGTCAACGGACGGCTCATTGCCGAGTGTTTCGATAAGGACACGCCGATAACCGCTTTGCTCGATGTCCAGTGGTTTCCCGAACCACCGGCGCTGAAAACCCGCCGCCCCATTTACCTCTTTGATCCTCAGGGCGGCGTGAAACAATATCTGACCGGACAGAATGTCCCGTTCACGGAATTGTCCTCACCGGCCGCCCTTTCCGCCGGGCCGGGCATCCTGCTGATCGGCCGTCAGGCGCTGGCCGCCGCCCGTGATATCCCCGATTTCAACCGGCTGGCGGCGAACGGCATCAACATCTTGATTCTGGAGCAGCCGCTCGCCAGCTCCGCAGAATTGATGAAAACCCGCACCCGCCATGCCTTTATCAACGCGGCCGGACATCCCGTGCTGACCGGTTTTCAGGATCGGGATTTCGCCAACTGGCGCGGCTGTGTTTCGCTGGCCGATTCCTACGAACACAACCCGCCGGGTTACGGCTGGGCCGCCGCCGGGAACCGCAATATGCTGGCAAGTTATGTCTTTCGCCGGCCGGCGCATGGCAATTACCGTGCGTTGCTCTGCTCCGGGTTCGATCTCTACCAGACGCCGTTGCTGGAGTATTGCGGCAAGGCGGGAAGCTGGATCGCCTCCCAGCTGGAACTTGTCCCCCGGCTGGGTCGTGATCCTGTGGCGACCACGCTGTTTCACCGCATGGTTTCCTATCTGGACCAGCGGGGCACAGCCGAAGGCGGGGTGCTTTTCTTCGGCGGGGAAAAAGGCGCGGCGCTGCTGGACAAAATGCAGATCGAACACACTCCGGTAACGGAATTGAATGCGCAGACTCTGAAAAACGCCCGGATTCTCCTGATTTCCGATCCTGATTTCGGGAAACTCCGCGACCAATCCGTAGCGCTGACCCGATTTGTCTACGGCGGCGGCCAGATCTGCTATCTCCATACGGGAAGCGATTTTGAATCGGTATGGCTGCCGTTTCCGCTGAAACTCAAAGAGGAAAAGGCGCGGCAGGCACTGCATAACGTCGATCATCCCGACAGTTTCTGGCGCTGTGGCTGGGATAATAACGACCTCTACTGGCACGAGGAGTTCGACCTGCCAGTCTTTGACGGCATTCCGGAGCAGGCAAACGCCTTCACTCCTGGCGTGGTGATGGATCTTCCCCACGGAGCCGGACGGTTCACCCTGATTTCCATCACGCCGGAACTCTTCGGGGATACCCCCGCCTGCGGGAAAACCTGCCGGTTTCTCTCCGCCCTTCTCTCCGGAGCGGGCGTGACCATCCGCAGCGACGGCGCCGCCTTTGCCGCTCAGGCCGGGGAAACCCACAACATCGATCTGGCCGGTTACAACTGGAGTTTCGCTCTTGACCCGAAGAATGCAGGGCTTTCGGAAAAAGTCGAGACCGGGGCTGACGGCTCTCTCGCCTGGCAGAGCGGCCTGATCGCCGATGGCGCAGAGGTGAAGCTCGGTGTCGCTTTTGAACAGTTCCTGCGCAAAAAATACGATGGCTACGTTTGGTACCGCCTGAAATTTCCGCTGCCCCCCAAGCTGCGGAACCTCAAGAAATACTATCTCTCCATCGGTGCCATCGATGATTTCGATTGGGTGTATGTCAACGGGAAACTGGTGGGGCAGACCGGCAGGGAAACGCCTTCTTGGTGGCGGACGCCCCGGTTGTACGAAATTCCCGGGAATCTCCTGACACCGGGCGAGAATATCATTGCCATTCGCGTGCTGGATGAAAAAGGCGAAGGCGGCGTCATGCTGCCGGTTGTTCTCGGCAATCAGCCCGTGGTCAAAGGCAAGGGAACCGGCTGGCAGACGCCCTATCCGCAGGGCAGCAGCCGTGATTATCAGAATCATCCGGACATCGTCCGACAATATTGAGGTAGCTCATGAATATCATTGAAATGAAACACATCAGCGGCAACGCTTCAGCCTGCGTGGAAGAGGCGCTGGGGAAAATCATTCCCGGAGAGGAAAATCTGATCCGGTTTGAAAAGGGAATCTATGAATTTGATTTTGAAGGCAGTCGAACTGATGTTGAGATCGAGTGCGGTTATTTGCGCCCCTCTCGGAAACACGTCCTTTTCGCACTGGAGAATCTTACCGGCCTCACCATTGACGGCAGCGGTTCCGAGTTCCTCTTTCTGGATCGCATGTTTCCTTTTTATTTGTTGCAGTGCCGCAATGTCGCGCTGAAAAACTTCACCATAGACTTTGCCTGTTCCATGCTGACTCAGGGAACGGTGATTGCGTCTGACAACTGCGGATTTGAATTGAAGATCGACCGTTCCCTTTTTCGTTACCGGGTGGATGCGGAAGGACATGTGATCTTTGATTGCGGTCGGAGCAGCTTCAGTTCTGCCGATAACTGCCCGATTCTTCTGGGGAACGCTCAGGGCGGTCGCCCTCCGTGGGATTACATTTTTGCCGGTTCCACTCTGGCCGATATCAGCCATCTGCCCACCGGTTTTATCTGGACGGATGCGGAGGAGACGCCGCAAGGAATCCGTTTCCGTTACCGGAAGGATTCCAAGATCATGATCTTTCCCATCGGAGATGAACTTTTCTTCAACTATATGCCGCGGCAGAATGTCAACATTTACATGCAGAGCTGCAAGGACATCAGTCTGGAAAATATCACCCTCTACCGCGGCGGCGGCATGGGCATCGTGGCGGACTTTTCGGAAAATGTCTCCATCGACGGGAGCTGCATCATGGTGCGTCCTGGCCGCGGGGAGTGCCGTTCCACCACCGCCGACGGAATGTTTTTCAGCCAGTGTTCCGGATTGGTTTCCATCCGCAACAGCAAAATCTCCAATACGCTGGATGACGCGTTGAACATTCATGGCTTCTACACCCACATCGTTTCCGTGGAGGGCAAGACGGTCCGTTTCAAGCACGCCAACGCGTCCCATGGCAAGCTGATTCCGTACACCTGCGGCGACAAACTTACCATCAGCGACCCGGAAACGCAGAACTGCAAAGCCATCGTCACGGTGGCCTGCGTCAAACAGGAATCGGACGGCACCAGCCTGATGCAGCTGCAGGAAGAAATTCCCGGCCTCAAAGCCGGCGACATCATGGAAAATGAGACCCGTACTGCCGATTTTCTCTTTGAGAACAATGAAGTGGAAGGCGCCCCGCACCTGCGTATCTCCGACAACGGGAAACTACGCATCCGCAACAATACGTTCAAACGAATTGAATCCGTTTATTTCTGCGACCTGCTTGCCTACTGGTATGAGTGCGGCGCCATCAAAGATCTGGTGGTGGAAAACAATGAATTTATCGACTGTCCCTCCCGCGGCGAATATGCCATCACAGTGGAGTCGAGCCGCAAAAACACCAGCGATATCCGGAATCAGAACATCCAGATTCTGAATAACCGTTTCACCGGCGGCTGCGGCAAAAACATCCGGGTGCGGATGGCGGATCACGTCGTCATTTCCGGTAATCGCTGCGCGGAGAAAGAGAACATCGAGCCGATCGAAACCTGCGACTGCACCGATGTGATTCGCCGCTGATCGTCAACAGCTGTTTCCACAAATTGATCTGTAAAAGGCTTCTTCCCCAGAATTTATGGGCTAACTCTGGCTCCGGTGGTTGCTGTCAAGCGGCGGTATAACAGCTTGCTTTTCGATTGCTTCCGATACGAATTTCTCCGCAAGGGTGCTTCCCATCGGCAAGCATCAACAGAGAAAGCGCCGGGAAATGCCGCCGCTGAATATTCTGTTTGAGGAAACAGCCGCTCTGAAAGTAAAGAGCCAATTGCAAAACTATTTTGCCCGCTTTTGTGTCGGCCCGGCGCTTTTGCCGCCTCGAAGTGTTTTTGAGCGTAGCGCTGCTGCGCCTGAAGCACTTCAAAACGGCAAAATCACTCAGGCCGCCGACAAAATCATGACAAAAATGTAGTTTTGCAATTGGCTCTAAAAACAAAAATTACGTTTGAAAGTTAAGAACCGGAATGACTATCCTGCCGATACCCGGCAGAAAAGAGGAAATAATATATGCTTGGGTTTGGATTTTGCGCCATGGTGGGCGTCGGGCTCACCTGGCTGATTTTCGGAGTGGTAATGGGCCGCGCCCCCAAGTTCGGTATCGATGCTGATATACTTGTCGCATTGAGTGCGCTGGGAACATGTATCCTTTCCGGTACTGTTATACTGTGCTGCGGCGAAGCTGTGCCGCCGTTTGCATCCATGGCGGTCACCGGTGGTTTGCTCATTCTTTGCGGTATCGTCAACAATGCCCAGCTGCTTTTGCTCTCCAAAGCCATGCAGTGCGGGCCGAATGGTATCATATGGAGCATGACGCAGGCAGGGTGTATCGTGCCGTTTGCCGTGGGGATCATCTGTTTTTCCGTACCGCTGACTTTTATGCGGCTGACAGGATTTGCCGCAATTCTCATTTCGTTTATTCTTATTGGCAAAAGCAAGGAGGCCGGAGAAAACCCTGCCGGCGGCAAGTGGAAGATTTATGTACTGACCGCTTTTGCGGCCACCGGGATTTCTCAAACCTTCAGCAATCTGCCCTCCTATCTGGGGGCGGGGGAAGATGTGGGGAGTATCTGGCGCACTTTTTTTGCGGC
>Ga0209373_10004876_pt1 | contig 11350 bp, 12 predicted proteins | sample Higcelweek5metaG_FD_187173 | JGI IMG/M metagenome (GOLD analysis project Ga0209373, IMG submission 187173) | Freshwater pond sediment microbial communities from the University of Edinburgh, under environmental carbon perturbations - High... | ecosystem: Environmental > Aquatic > Freshwater >... | reverse complement strand
TGGTTGCTGGAGCCATCGCCACTGAACGACACGGCAACACCGCCGGTCTTCAGCACCTTGGCGGTGATGGCGGCCCCCACGGCGATCGGCGGGCCGCCGCCGACAATGCCATTGGCCCCCAACATGCCCTTATCCAAGTCGGCAATGTGCATGGAGCCACCCTTGCCCTTGCACAAACCATCCTGCCGGCCATAGATTTCCTTCATCATGCCGATGACGTCACAGCCTTTGGCGATGCAATGACCGTGGCCGCGATGGGTGCTGATGATCTTGTCTTTCTCCGTCAGGTGTTCGCACACCCCGACGGCCACAGCCTCCTGCCCCGCATAAAGGTGGGTGAAGCCGGCGATGCCGCCGCGCTGGATATCGACATGGATCCGTTCCTCAAACTCCCGGATCGTCACCATCTGGCGGTAGGCCCGCAGCATCTGGTCACGGCTGATCTGCATGGAATTCCCCCTGTTGCGTCAGGCAGAAAAGGTGCCGGGCTTTATCGCCGCCCCCCGCTGCCCTCGAACCTGCCCAGCCCTGGCTGGCGGCCCGATCCTCCCAAAGAATGATTTTTGATTCACTAGTCATAGTAACTTTTCAGCACCCCCCCGTCAACGCCGCTTTCTGAGTCCCGGTAACCATGGTGCGGGGCAACAGGGTGGATTGAACTGTGGCTTTGAGTGTGACAAAATGATTATAGAGTCATTAGTCATGTATGACGATGGCGCCCCTTTTGGACAAATCCAAGGTCTGCCCGTGCCGCCCAGAAAAGCAAAAACCACCGCCCCATCGGATGAACAGGAACCAGCCCCTGGTCGCCGCCGACGGTCGGAAGCGCAGGTCCAGAAGAATGAGGAGACACGCGCAAGACTGCTGAATGCCGCCGCGCGCGTTATCGGCAAATATGGTTATGCCGGCTGTTCCATCGCGCGCGTCGCCGCACGGGCCAAGGTGGCGCATGGCACCTTCTATCTGCATTTCAAATCACAGCAGGATCTGTTCGACCATCTGCTGCCGGCCCTGGGGGCGGAGATGCTGGAGGTGATCGGCAAGGCGGTGCGCGACAGCAAAAGCCTGATTGAGTTGGAACATCGCGGGCTGGTGGCCAATTTCGATTATCTGGTACAGCATCCCTATCTGCATCGGGTGACGTCGGAGGCAGAGCTTTATGCCCCCGTCGCCTATCGCCAGTATTTTGAGGAACTGGCCAAGCCCTACAAGAAATCGCTGCGCCGGTCGATGGCGGCCCAGTCCGAACCGGCCTTCAGCGAGGAACAGTTGGATGCCGTCATCTCCATGCTGCTGGGTGCCCGCTATTATCTGCTGACGCGGTTCTGTGTGGAGGGTAACAGCCTGAAACCGCTGACGCCGGAACTGACACAAACCTATCTGCGCTTTGTGGCCGAAGGGCTTGGCGTGAAGCTGGAAGCGGCAGCACAAACAAGCGCGGCACCATTGGCAGAGGTGGTGCCGCTGGTGCCGCGTCGAAAGCGCAAGGTGGCGGGGCAGGGGGGCGATTAACCCGCCGCCGCCCGCGTAATCGATGCCGCCATCTCCTCCTTTGTCGGGTTGCGACGCAGGGTCAGCCCGCCATTGACCTGAAGATTCTGGCCCGTCATGAAACATTCGTCCGACGCCAGGAACACAGCCGCCGCCGCAATATCCTCCGACGTGCCGATACGGCCCAGCGGATATTCCGGCAGAAACGCCTCAGTCAGTCCGGGAACGGCCATATGGCCCGCCGTCATCGGCGTGGCGGTCAGGCCGGGGGAGATGGAATTGGCGCGGATGCCCTGCTGCCCGAACTCATGCGCCACGACACGAATAATGTGATCCGTCCCGGCCTTGGCCCCCATATAGGCGGCATGATCATTCAGCATGATGGTGGCGGTGGCCGAACTGATCTGGATGATCGACCCGCCCCGGTCCATGGCCCCGATCACCGCCTGATAGAACATGAACGGCCCCTTGAACTGAAGCGCGCTCATCTGGTCGAACTCTTCCTCCGTCGTTTCCAGAAAGGGCTTCAACAGGCCCCAGCCGGTCGCGTTCAGGGCGATATCGACATGGCCCAGCTTTTTCTTGGCAAAGGCGGCCAGGGCAAAAACCTGTTCCCGGTCGGTGATGTCGCAGAGCGCTGCGTGACCGCCGATCTCCCCGGCCAGCCGTTCCAGCTCATCCTGTTTGCGACCGGCGACCACAACCGTGGCCCCCTCGGCGGCAAAGCGGCGGGCGATGACCTGGCCCATATTATCCCGGTTGGCGGCCCCGACGACGATGGCCCCCTTGCCTGCAAGACGTCCCATCATGCCCCTCCTCAAACCCAGTAACGCACAGAGAAGGTGCGGGATTTGAACGCCCAGCACCCGCCGGTCTTCACCAGGATATCGTCATACTGACCATGGGTGCGGCGGGCCACGCCCTCGGCGTCGGTATAGGATTCCGCCGTATACATGCGGGCCGTCGCCTGATCGCCCTCCACCACAATGGAACCCGGCAGCACCAGGAACACAATGTCGGGATAATGTTTCATCGCGGCCACCCAGGCATCGACGATGGTCTGTTTGCCCGACAATTGTTCCATGCCCGGCACATGCGGCAGGCACCAGAAGCTGTCCTCCGCCCAGGTCGATGCCCAATCGTCGGCATTATGCTGGTTGACGGCATCGGCGTAGATTTCATTCAATTCGCGGATGGCCAGACGGTCTTCCACCGGTCCCGTGAACGGCATCGTTTCCTCTCCTTGTTCTGGGATATTGGGGCCGGCCTCAACCAGCCGCACCGTCATTTTATGATTAATGACTCGCCAGTCAGAATGTTTCAGCGCTCCGGCATTGTCAAGCCGGTTGCGGTGAAATCCGGGCGGCGTTTGCCCACGAAGGCCCGCAGACCTTCGATAAATTCGGCGCTGTCGGCGCGGGCGGCGAATTGTTCCTTCTCCGCCAGCAATTGCGCCATGAAGGCGGCGGTCAGCGGCCCCCGCAGCAGGGCCTTTGCTGCACCATGCGCCCCGACAGGCCCGGCGGCCAGCCGCTGCGACAGGCTTTCCACCGTCGCGGCAAGCGCATCGCCGGCCACGACCTGATTGACCAGCCCCAGTGACAAGGCGTCGGCGGCGCTGAACCGGTCGCCCAGCATTACCAGTTCGCTGGCCCGTTTCAGGCCGCACAGCTGGGGCAGGATCATGGTGGCCCCGCCATCAGGTGTGGCCCCCAGATGGCAATAGGCCAGGGAGAAGCCCGCCCCCTCCGCCGCAATGGAAAAATCGCAGGTTGCGGCCAGCCCGATGCCAAATCCTGCCACCGGGCCATTGATGGCGGCGATGACGGGCTTGCGCATCCGCCAGATGCGTTGTACCGCCCCATGGGCATGGTCGATCAGCCGATTGAAATAGGCGCGGCGCTCCGGGGCGGGCCGGTCCAGCATTGTGGCGAATTCCCGCACGTCGCCGCCGGCCATGAAGGCGCGGCCCGCCCCGGTCAGCACAATGGCGCGCACCGCCCTGTCCCCCTCCAACCGGGCCAGCGCCGCATCCAGCCCCTGGGCCAGGGACATATCCAGCGCGTTCAGCGCGTCCGAACGGTTGAAGGTGACATGGGCCACGCCCGCCTGCATCGCCAACAGGATCACATCATCATGCATCGCCATCGCGTAAAATCCTCCCCCGACGGTTACATCAATCGCATCTTGACGATCCGTTCGGGTGATATGATTATGATCAATGAATCATAAGTCAATAAAAGGAAACGCCATGGCCCGGATATTGGTGACAGACCGCGACGGCAATAACAGCGGTATCGAGGCGGCGGAGGGTGACAGCCTGATGCTGGCCCTGCGCGATGCCGGCCTGCCGGTGGAGGGGTTGTGCGGTGGCAATATGGCCTGTGGCACCTGCCATATCCATGTGCTGAACGCCACGCCGGGGCAACTGCCCCCGGTGGGCCCGGACGAGGCGGCATTGCTGGCCGATCTGCCGGATTGCCTGCCCCATTCCCGGCTTTCCTGCCAAATCCCCGTCAGTGCCAGCCTGGACGGCCTGTCCATTGTGCTGGCCCCGGATGATTGATGCGGGGGGCATGGTGTCGCCGGGTTGAACCGTCCGCCCATCCATTGCTATCATAGAGGTCACACACGGCAGAGGGGGCCATAGGCCGCTCCCGCCCGTTCACGATCAAGGAGTGTTCAAGGTGGGGGGTAGCGTACAGGCCCAGAAGCGGAAGCCGTCTGCTGAAAAGGTTGAAAGGAACGAAGCCACCCGCCTGAGCCTGATTGAGGCGGCGGCCAAGATCGTGGGCCGCTATGGCTATGCCGGCTGTTCCATTGCCAGGGTCACGGCCAAGGCCAAGGTGGCGCATGGCACCTTCTATCTGCATTTCAAATCGCAACAGGAATTGTTCGATCTGCTGCTGCCCACGCTGGGTGCCCGCATGTTGGACAAGATCAGCGAGGCGGTGCGCAACGCCACCTCCCTGCTGGATGTGGAACGGCGGGGGTTGGAGGCGAATTTCGCCTATCTGGTGGCGCATCCCTATATGTATCGGTTGATGATGGAGGCGGAACTATATGCCCCCACCGCCTTCCGCGCCCATGTCGACATGCTGCTGGAACGCTATGTCCGCTCCCTGCGCCGCAGTCTGAAGGATCAGGAGCCGCCGCTTTACAGCGACGCGGAACTGGAACAGGTGGCCAGCATGCTGATGGGGGCCCGGTCCTATCTGTTGATGCGGTTCTGTGCCGTGGATGGCAAGATACAGCCGCTTTCCGGGGAAATGCTGGATACCTATCTGCGCTTTGTCGCCAATGGTTTGAAGGCGGGGCCCCTGCCGCCTTTACCGGTGGCACCTGAACCTGTCGCCAAACCCGCCGCCAAACCGGCACCCCGCCGCCGCGCGAAGGCGGCGGTGGAGGCTTGATCATCCCAAACGGGCGGCGCGAATCAGCGCCGCCCCTCAATGTAATCATTGATCATTTCGTGGAAGCGGCGCACGCGCGCTTCCTGCCCGGTCAGATAGGCATCTTTGAACCCGCGGGAGCGCAGGCCCAGTTGCTGCCCCACGGCAATGGATAAATCCTGATCGGCGACGAAGCCCAGCGTCTGGTCGCCATGGCGGAAGATCTCATGTTCTGCCTCTGCCAGGGGGTGCATCCCCACCGGTGTGGCCGCCTCCGTCTGTCCGGGCACCACCGGCACCATGAACCAATGGTCGAAGATGCATTTTTCCGGGTCTGTCGGGTGCGGCTGCGGGCGCAGCAGTTGGAACCCGTCCGCGCTCATGGTCAGGGAAATATTGGGAAACAGGGTATAATGGTGATAATCGGTCAGTTGGTCATCATCCAGCAGATCATAATGGGCGAAGCCGCGTTCCTGGCCAAGCCGCCGTTTCTGTTCCTGCAAGGCGCTGCGCGCATCGCGGGCGTGGCCCTGGAAGGCTGCCGGGTCCAGATCCCAGGCACGCAGGATATCATCCAGCGGCTGGGCCACATCGGTCACGCTTTGTGCCCGCAATGACGGCAAGCCGCCCTTCATCCGCATCCGGTTATGGCCCGATGCGTACAGGTCGAACATCGTGTCCTGATAGGCGTCTTCGATGAAGGTCGACAGTTCGGGGTGAAGCGTCGGCAGATGGTAACTCTCGTTGAAATTATCGTGGATGATCTTCCAGTTGCAGTTCACTTCCGCCGTCAGATAGAGGACGCGGACCTGATCCCCCATACTGTATTTTTCAAATTGCGCGGCCACCGGATCAAGGTACTGCCGCAGCGGCGGGGCATCGGGGTCCATGTTGAACCAGACGAAACCGCCCCAGACCTCGCATTTGATGGCGGACAGTTTCACCTTCCCACATGGGTTTCCCTGTGGGAAATCATCCGGGTCCTGCACGCGGCAGGTGGTGCCGGCGCGATCGAACTGCCAGGAATGATAAGAGCAGGTAAAGACCTTGGCATGGCCCAGATCGCCATGCACCAGCCGGTTCCCCCGGTGCGGGCAGACATTGTAAAAGGCGGCGACGCTGCCATCTTCCTGCCGCACCATCAGGATGCTTTCGCGACCGATTTCATGGGTGATGTAATCACCCGGTTCCGGCAGGTCCGCCGCCCAGCCGCCGATATGCCAGACGCGCGTCCACATCCGCTCCCATTCCAGGGCCATGAAGTCACGGCTGGTATAGCGGCTGCCCGTAATCGGGTCGCCGCGCAAGGGCGGCGGTGGGGGGGAGGGTTCAACGGCGGGTTGGGGCGGCTGGCTTTTGATCAGGGACATCGGCTTGCATCCTCCGCTGTTCAATCGGCGACCTGTCGTCGCTTATTTTATGATTGATGAGTCATTGATCATAGTATGGCCGGATGCATCCGCCGTCAATCGTTCAGCGGTGATTTGTCAGCCCAGTGCCTTTGGATTGTTGATGGACAGCCGGGCGCGGGTGATCGCCAGCAAGCTCTGCCGCAGGGCCGCGTCGCGCGCCGGCGCGTCGAAATCACCGGCCAGGATGGACTGGCAAAGCGTGGTTGTGTCGGCCTGTCCGGTCAGGGCGAAGATTTCTTTTGCCATCTCTGCCCGTGCTGTGTCAGCCCGCAGGTCACGCAGAACAATCGACAGGGCGTTGGCGACCATCAGCCCGGTATACCGGGCGTGATCGGGCAATTGGGGCAACAGATCGGCCCGCAGGCTGGTCAGCGCTGTTTCCAGCAGGTTATGGGCGTCGGGCAGCTCCCGGATCATGCGGCACCTTCCATCCGGTCGATCTCCCGCAGCATGTCATAGGTGATCTCGGGCAGCATACGCCCAGTCAGCGCCAATTCCAGCGAGGGTTCAGCGCCCGAGACATGGCGCATCGCCTGCTGCGCCGCGATGGCGGCCCAGCGCAGATGGGCCATCACCTCCCACCAACCGACAGCCTTATGGTCGATGCGGCGGCCTGATGCTTCCTCATATCCGGCATAGAAATCGGCCCGGTCGCCGATACCGCCGGCCTCCCGATCCCGCCGTCCAAAGCGCCAGCAGGCGGCGCAGAACCAGCCAATATCCTCCATCGGGTCGGACCAGCCGGCAAATTCCCAATCGATGATGGCGGTCAAGCGCCCCTCATCGACCATGTAATTGCCGGTGCGATAATCGCGGTGCGACAAAACCAGCTCTCCCGTCACCGGTCGCCGGCGATCCAGCCAGCGCAGGCCATAGGCCAACACCGGGTCCGTTCCAACCGCGTCGCCCAGCCAGCCGCGATAGGCATCCAGGCAATCATCAATGATGCTGTTGGCCGGCAGTGGCAGAAAATCCAGTCCCGCCGCACCGCGACGGATCGCATGCAACCGTCCCAACTGCTGCCCCAACTCACGGGCAAGGGCGGGGGAGGGGGCGGCCTTCACCAGCCGATACCCCGCGGCAACGCCGGTTGCCCGGCGCATGATGTAGAAGGGAACACCCAACAGCCCGCCATCCCCTTCCACGAACAGCGGTTGCGGGGCCGTCACCCCGGCATCGAAGGCCGCCCGCAGCACGGCGGCCTCCTGCGCCTTGGACAGGCTGGCCGAAACACCGCTGGCCGCACCGGAGCGGAAGACGCAGGCATGTCGTCCCGCCATCGGCCCGCCTGCAATATCCAGATCCATGGCCAGATTGACGGAAATCGCCCCGCCGGACAGCCGGCGCACATGATCCACCGCCACGGCGCTGGCCCCCGCCTGCACGGCCAGCCAGCTGGAAAGCAGCTGTAATTGTTCCGGGGAGAGAGGATCGCTCACGACCACCCCCAGAACCCATCGCCTTCCGCCAGGTAGGACCGGCTCAACACCATCTTGTGAACCTCCGATGCGCCATCGACCAGCCGCGACTGCCGCGCATAGCGGTAAATCCATTCCAGTACCGTATCGCGGGAATAGCCGCGTGCGCCGCAAAGCTGGATGGCGGTGTCTGCGGCGCGTGACAGCGTGTCAGCCACCTGCACCTTGGCCATCGACACTTCCTTGCGGGCGAAATGGCCGCGATCCAGTTCGGCCGCTGCCCGCATGGTCAGCAGGCGGGCGATTTCGATCTGCATCGCCGTTTCGCCCAGCATCCACTGCACCCCCTCATGCTCGGCCAGCGGCATGCCAAAGCTGTGGCGTTCCTTCACATAGGCACCGGCAATTTCCATGCAGCGTTTGGCAAGGCCGGTCCATCGCATGCAATGCGTCAGGCGGGCGGGGCCAAGGCGGATTTGCGTTGCCTTCAACCCGTCGCCGACATTCATCAGCACATTCTCATCGGCCACTTCCAGCCCGTCGAAGATCAGCTCGCAATGGCCGCCATGTTCTTCCGGCCCCATGATGGGGATGCGGCGTTCAATGCGCCAGCCGGGCTGGTCGCGGTCGAACAGGAACGCCGTCAGCCCCTTGCGTGGATCGTCGGAAGTGCGGGCGATCAGGATGAAATGCTGGGCGACACCGGCCCCGGTGATGAACCATTTATGGCCATGGATCACCCATCGCCCCTCCTTGCGTTCGGCCCTGGTGCGCATCATCGTCGGGTCGGACCCGCCGCCGGGATGGGGTTCGGTCATGGCAAAGGCCGATCGCACCCGCCCGTCAACGATGGGGTCCAGCCAGCGGCGTTTCTGCGCGTCTGTCCCCACCAGATGCAGCAGGCGCATGTTGCCATCATCGGGGGCGGCGGCGTTGAAACAGACCGGGCCGAAGATCGACCGGTTCATCTCCTCATAACAGGCGGCAAGCCCGATGAAGGGCAGGCCCTGGCCACCCGCGTCGCGGGGTAATTGCAGGGTCCACAGCCCCGCTGCACGGGCCTTGGCGCGCAGGGCGGCCAGGGGGGCATCGGCAATATTCTCGTGCTCGTCCCAATTGGCGCGGTCCGCCTCCACTGGCAGGATTTCGCTTTCCACAAAATCCCGGATGCGGCGGCGGTAATCCTCCAGCGCAGGCGGCAGAACGAAGTCCATCTTCCAGGCTCCATATAAAACGAGCGAACGCTCGCTTTATATCCGCTTTGCCCTTCGCCGACAATGGCCGTTCATGCTATGGCGGAAAGCGAGCAGGTGCCGGAGTGGGGGGGCATGGAAAGTTACCGGGCGTTCCAGGGGGAATATGATCTGTCGATGGAGGCTTTGTGCCGGCGCATCCTGGCGCGCCATCAGGCCACCATCCGCGTGCGCAAGGCGGAAACGGCGGTGGCCAATCTGGGCCGTATCATCGAAACGACCCTGGCGCTGTCCAATCGCAAGGGCTTCCATTCCATGTCGCTGCGCGACCTGTCGGAACAGTCCGGCCTGTCGATGGGGGCGCTTTACAGCTATTTCGACAGCAAGGACACGCTGCTGCTGATGATCCTGGGGCAGGTGGTGGATGCGGTTGATCTGGTACTTGCACCGCCGGATGGCGCGGCACCGACCGATCCCCTGACGCGCCTGCGGGGCTTGATGGCGCGCCATGTCTATCTGACGGAGGCGATGGGCCCCTGGTTCGTTTTCGCCTTCATGGAAGCGAAAGCCTTTGGCCGACAGGGGCGGGAAATGGCGGTGGGCAGCGAATTGCGCACCGAAGCGCTGCTGCGGGATATCATTGCCGATGGGGTGGCCGCCGGCCAGTTTCGCCCCCTTGACCCCACCATGGCGGCGGCCCTGATAAAGCCGATGTTGCAGGATTGGTATGTGAAGCGGGCCAAGTACCGCAAAAGGGAAATCGGCCCGGACGATTTCATCCAATCCGTAACGGATATGGTCGGTGCCATGCTGATCAAAGCGGGCTGAGGATTTATGGTCCCCGCCGCATATGCTTTTCGGGAAAACTCATCTATTTGCCGCGCAGCCCATGGGTATGATGCGCCAAGCCGCCTCTGACGGGGTGGCGATGCAGAAGGATTTGTCATGGTGTTTTCCGTCGTATCGACAGGATCAGGAGATCCGCTCGATACGCAGCGGAAAAGTGCCGCGCACCAGCAGCGGGGCGACGTCGCCATCCAGACGTCCCAACCGTATCAGCCCGCGTGACCAGCGGTAATCAGCATGGAAAAGGGCGAGATTGCCCCAAGGGGCGTAGTAGCAGAGGTCGCCCGGTGCCTCGTTCCCAAAGCGCCGGCTGCCTTCTTCGGTCAGTTTGCGGGGCAGATAGGTGATCTTCTCGTTGGACGCAAAGTCCGTTATCGACAGATCGGCCAAGGGCAGCAGGGCCGCCAGATCACGGGCGGAGGGATTGTCTTCCAGCGTGGCGGTGAAATTCTGGTTCTCGAAGCTGAACCGTATTTTCACGGCCCCCTCCTTTCCGGTAGCGTCTGCCAATGATGTGCGGATCAGGGCGGCAACGGCCAGGGTACCGCCCAGCAGTGCGCGCCGTGTGGCTGCAGCTTTTGCCATCATGATTTTCTTCCATCAAGCCAAGCTGCCCCGGCCACCACACTGGCACCCAGCAGCAGCAGAGAGGCAAAGGTGAAGCTGCTGACCCACCCTGCATGATCGAACAGCAGGCCGCCCAGTGCCGCACCGACGGTGATGGCGAACTGGATAATGGCAACCTGCAGCCCGCCGCCGGCCTCCGCGTCGTCGCGCATCACCCGCGACAGCCAGGTTCCCCAGCCGACAGGGGCAGCGGTGGAAAAGAAACCCCAAGCCGCCAGCAGGATACCCACCGGCATTGGCAGAGTGCCCATTCCAATCAACAAAGCCGCGATACCGGCCATCAGCAGCGGAATGCCGATGAGAAGGGAATAGAGGTGGCGATGCAGCAGGCGGCTGATGCAGCCGGTGCCCGCCACACCGGCCAATCCCATCAGCAGCAGCACCAGCGACAGGCCGCCCACCGAATAGCCGGTGACCATTTCCAAAAAGGGCCGCAGATAGGTGAACAGGGCGAACTGTCCCATGAACAGCAGCAGGATTGCCGCCATCCCCAACGCCACCTGCCGGCGGCGCAGCAGCCGGAAGACGTGACCGCCCAGGGCCATCCCGCGCGGCGGCAACGAAGGCAGGCTGATCCATTGCCAGACCAGGGCCAGCAAAGCCAATGGCACGACAAAGAAAAACGCCCCGCGCCAGCCGATCATGTCGCCCAGGAAACTGCCCAGCGGTGCGGAAATGGTGGCGGCGATGGCATTACCGGCGTTGAGCCACGCCAGCCCGCGTGGAACATCGCTTTCCGGCAGCAGCCGCATGACGATGGCCGTGGACATGGACCAGAAGCCACCGATGGCGATGCCCAACAGCGCCCGTCCCAGCATCAACACGCCATGGCTGGGCGCCAGGGTGACAATGGTGCCGGAAACGACCAGCAGCAAGGAAAGCCCCGCCAGCACATGCCGGCGATCAAGCTGCCGTGTCAGGGTGGCGATGAACAGGCTGGTGGCCACCGCGAAAATACCGGAAATGGAGAT
>Ga0209373_10004875_pt1 | contig 11351 bp, 18 predicted proteins | sample Higcelweek5metaG_FD_187173 | JGI IMG/M metagenome (GOLD analysis project Ga0209373, IMG submission 187173) | Freshwater pond sediment microbial communities from the University of Edinburgh, under environmental carbon perturbations - High... | ecosystem: Environmental > Aquatic > Freshwater >... | reverse complement strand
CCGGGCTCTAACATTTTCATCTTTATTTCCATGTCTCCACAAAGCAATAGCCGCCTTTCTTCTTAAGTGCATATTTTCATCTCCCACCATTATTTTGCTTAGACTTTCCATTTTGTGGCTATCCAATTCTGTCCCTGTTTTTTCAAGAATACTGATTGCCAAATCTCTGAGATTTAAAACGTCACTTATTAGACCTTCATTTACTGTCCAATCTAGCCAAGGTTGTAAATTACATACCACTTTGACTCTTGAATCAAACTCTGGCCATTGGTTTTTTGCCGCTTTATCTTGAAACCATTCTGGATTTACTTCGGACTCATTTTTATTGGACATATTTAATTATATCACCTAATATACCAACAAATTTTGTACAAGGGGCTAGCAGGCTTCTCATCCCAAATATTTATGGCGGTAACGTACAATTTGCTTTGCAAATTTACGTTCCAAGCCACGTTTAAATTGCGAAGCAATTTATTACGTGGCGGAGGGGGCGGGATTCGAACCCGCGAGGCCTTGTGAGCCGCAGACTTTCCAGGTCTGTGGAATGAACCACTATCCGACCCCTCCAGATTGTTAAAGTTAGAACTATTTGAGGAATGTCCGCCAGAGGCGGATCAGCCTTTGGCTGAAACCACCCCGCCTGCATCGCTATGCGAAGCATTGCGGGCAGGTATCCGACCCCTCCTTCGCTAAAGCTACGGAGGGCGTGCCCTCCAAATTAAATATTCCTAAACTCTAGTGAAGCAAAGTATTTTACCTATTTTTTGGCTTTTAATAAAGATTCCAGTTTGAGACGAGCTCTTATGAGTAATGATTTCTCAAAATCATAGGCTAATTTTTTTAAAGCTTCTTCGTAGACAAACCAACCACGATCAACGACCATTTCCATATCGTAATATTTGAGGTTACTTTCGCTTTGATATTCCATCAAAAAAAAGGTAACTTTTTTGATAATTTTTTTGCTAGTAGTTTGATCCCAAATTAAATAATCTTTAGAACCAATTTTATCGATAATATTGGCTTTGATTCTCCCCTCTTCTTCGACTTCGCGGACGGCGGCTTGTTTTAAAACTTCACCAGAGTTGAGATGACCTTTGGGAAATTTGTAGACAGTACGAGAGGACTTTTGACCAACACGAGTGGTATTTTTTTTGGAAAGGGTTTTAATGACAAACCAAAATACTTGACCATCAACTAATTTGTAGACAATCCCTCCGGCCGAACGTTCGTCGTAATAAAGATTCTCCTGTATTTCAGGCTTTTTAAACATAGACTATTATACCGCACAATATAGAAACGAGAAATTGTGTGCCCGGCGAGAATCGAACTCGCATCGTTCCCTTCGGAGGGGAAAATCTTATCCATTGGAATACGGGCACCGAGATGCCCTATATTTTACCTTATTTTAGGAAATCAGAAGCTCTTTGAGGGGGCGGCGGGGGGTGCGGGGCGGAATCAAGGTGGGAGTCCCAAGACGAATTAAAAGTTGGGGTAAAAATTTAGTACCGACAGTCTTGGCGGTGGCAAGGCGGGATTTTTTCATAGTTAGGGGGTGATTAAAATAATCAGTCGCTAGGCCATGAGAGGCTAAAGTTAGAGTTAATAGTTCAAAATACTCACCGGCTTGAAACCAATTTTCGACAGTATCAAATTTAGTGGAGACTAAAGCCAGAGCAGGGGCAGTTTTGGCGAGATTTTGATCATGATCAGAGCGATCTTTTAAATCTTGGTCATCTTTTAAGAGATAATATTTGGCACTTATGGCGAGTTTGTAAAGATTGAGAACACCAGTGGGCAAACCATCCTTACTTATTTCCAAGTCATCTCGAAGCCAGGACTCAAGCTCTTCGACTAAAATTTGATTTCGATACCAGAGGATATAGCTTTGGTGGATAATTTTTGACAAAAGAGTGATATCTCCAGGACGAGTAATGAGATTCATCTCAACTGTATCGGGATGGGGAATTTTTTTGAGGTCGTCGACAATTTTTTTGGAAATGTTTTGATTTAAGTAAGCAAAACGATTGGTGTGACGAGTGGAGATAGCCGAAAACAAGGGAGAATCTATGGGCTTGGACATTTTTTCAGAAAATTTGTAGACAATGGCATAGTCATGATTGGAATCATCGAGACGATAGGATTTTTGAAAAGTTAAGCCAAAATGGGCGGCGGCAACTTCCAAATTGGTGGCGGCGGCCCCGAGACTCATAAAGAATTCCCGATACTCGGGATCAGTGTTGATGCGAGCCCGGGTATAGTCGGGAATAATTTCTAAAGAGTCGTCACCCAGCTTGAATTTCCAAGGCTGAGTGTTGTAGCCCGAAGGGGCCAAAACGACATATTTTAATAAGGATCTAATTTGATTTTTTAATTTCATACAATTTAATTAATAGTAAAGTTACTACAGTAGTAGTAACTAATACTAGTTTAGTATGAGTTAGAAAAAAATCAAGGAGTTATTTATCGCGGAGATAGAAATTAGTGAGAGCTTTGACTAGTGTCCCTCCGAGGAGTGCAATCAAAATTATCGGATCAACTTGATAGGTGTTTTTGGCGACACTAAGTGACGCTTGATAGGCAATGCCGATACCCAGAGCAGTGATGATAAACCACAAAGCATTTCTTTCGGCGATAGCTTCATGAACAGTATCCCGCTCATCTTTTTTCATTTTTATAAAAATATTGATAAAGTCGATGGAAAAGATCACACCCCAAATAATCATAAGGGTAGTTTGCCAATTACCAGGAAGGGATAGATTGCTAACAATAATCATTGGTAAGGCAATAAAGGCGATGTAGGCCCAGCCTTGCCAACAATTTGGGGTAAGTCCCCAACCACTATATTTTCGAGGAGAGAACCATTTTGGATTACCAATCATAATTTTAGATTAATAGATAATTAGTTGAATAGATTAATAGATTAAAAGGTAAAAAGTTCATCGATTTTAACTTTGAGAACTTTGGCTACATCGTGGGCTAATTTTAGAGAAGGGTTGTATTTCCCCTGCTCCAAAAAGACGATGGTTTCGCGCCTGACCCCGACGGCATTAGCCAGTTGGTCCTGAGTCAAATTTAGTTTAGCGCGAAATTCTTTGATTTTGGTCTGCATCTATATTGTTAACTATTTCTAACTATATGTTAGAACTAGATAACATAGTTGTCAAGGGGGAATATAATAGAAGTATGAAAAATCAAATTGATGTTTCAAAATTACATTCCGTGATTGTTAATGCTGTCGTAGAAAAAGACGGAAAAATTCTAGTATCACAAAGAAGCTTTGAAGAAGGTCATGAAGGTGGAAAATGGACAATTCCCGGAGGAAAAATTGATAAAACCGAGGGAAATGTATTTAATATTGTGGAAAAAACTTGCGCTCGAGAAGTGATGGAGGAAACGGGAATAAAAATTAAAGACAACATTCAATTAATTACCAACAATACTTTTATCCGATCCAATGGCCAACACGTAATTGCCTTGATTTGTCTTTGCCATTGGGAATTGGGCGAGGCAAAGGCTTTGGAGGATACGATTGGAGTGAAATGGATATCTCAAGACGAGATAGATAATTTTGATTTTGCGCCGAATGTGAAGGGATATATTGAGGAAGGGGTGAAGAACTTGTAAGGGAGTAAAAACAATTTAAAGTTGATTCGTTTATATTTTTATTCCACACTTATTTAGAAATCTATTCAAAATATCAAATTGTTTTTTGTTAATGTATTTAACGAATTCCATTTTCCCTTTTAAACTGAAATATTCTTTTGAATCCTCATTAAATTTTTTTATTCTAATATCATGAACTAATTTTTTAATCTCAGATATTTTTTTTGACGGAACTGAAACATAATTGTTAACAGCAACTCCCGTAACTTCTTGTTTTTTACTTTTTCTCATTACTCTTACTTTTTTACATTGTGTTCTATATTGATATTTTTTTAGGATCTCAACATACTCATTAATATGTTTATCGGAGTTTTCACCTGAGACTGTTATATCATCTACCCAAATTGTGCAAATAAGATTATATTTCTCTGCTAATTTTTGAAAGTCATTATGAAGAGAGAGTAGGCATAAATTAATTATTGACGAACTACACGGAGAACCTTGCGGTACATAATCACCTACCGTAGTTAAACTTGTGAGAAGTTTTGCATTGACTGTAGAGTATTTAAAATAGTTTCTAAAAAGTTTGAAGACTGAAAATCCTTTGGTGTTTGGAAAACATTTTTTAATATCTATCGTTACTATGACAGATTGCCCTGTGTGGAAAGCCGCATTATCCCTAACCGATTTACCGGGAACTCCACCCAGAACTGTCTCTGGTAACGCTATTTTTTTTAGTAATTTATCGTCAATCGCCTTTTGAATAACTTTTAACCGACCTGTTGGGTTATCAATTTTCCTTTTTTTTGGCTTTAATTTAAAAAATGGTCTATAAAAACTAGATGCATTTTTTGCCACAGATCTCAATTCATCAACATTAATTTTTAAGATACTTGCTAGTTTTCGTGAAGATAATATACCTATGACTTTACTGGTGTCATCCGCCTCATTCGAGTCCATATTCTGTGTTCATGAGCATGGTGAGTAAGCTTTTTGCAAGACTATGATGCTCTTCTTTACTTAACCCGTTTATCCCTCCTTTATCAACAGCTAAAAGCTTAATCAAGCTTTCTGGGATCGACATTTTGGTCGATATTTTTTTTAGGTTGCCCTTTGACAGAGATCTTTGTCCGGATTCTATTCTTGACAAAAGACTGGGGTTAATTCCAATAAAAGCAGAAAATTGTTGTTGAGATAATCCTTTCGTTGCTCTGATTATCTTTAAAGCTTTAGAATAATTCATATTTTTTCTTTTGTAATAATCATCTCAGTGGTTGTTACAAAAAAAGGTTAAGTGACTACACTTCGGAATCTAAGAATGCCCTACACAGCTTATCGACTGCTTTTTTCAACTTTCGGATGTCCTTGGTTGATAGAGCTTGCTCGACTGCTTTTGATTGAGCAGTTAGTTCTTTGGCTTTGTCAAAGCTCAGTTTCCCATTTCTTGCCGAAGAATTAATCTTAAGCAAGACACTTCTAAAAATATTTGAACCCATTTGAGTTCACCTCCTTCTATTGTGCGAGTCCTAATGTGACAGGCACCGTGCTATCAGCAGACCTAGCCTTGTTAGGAAGGAAACTGAACCTAGAACCTTAACCATTTTTCATACTGTATTTATGCTATCAAAGTAATAGTTGTTGTATTAAAGTATTAATGCATTTAATTATTTAAGTAATTAACATTTATATTGCTTTAGCAAACACAGCCGCGGGAGAAAGCAAGGTTGTTATCCTTGCGATGCCATGTGGCACCATTGGAAAAGTTGGAATATCTGCTGAACGAAGGTTTTAAAAGTGCGACTCGTAGAGTCTCCATATTCATGGTAGCAACTACTATCTGATTTGTCAATTCACATGACAAAATATACTCAAATTTGACCTAGTTTGTATATTTTTGTACCAATAAATTATTTAATAATTTTTAATAAAAATACTAACTAAAGATTTTGAAATAACAAACCTTAGAATTAAAATATAAATTATGGATCCGCAAGTACAACTTTTTTTATCAAAAATAATTGGAATAGTACTTAAGTCTGAAATTACTACCCCTATTGATGAAGTAAAACTTTATTGGCAGATTTTTTTACATCTTCCAATACTAGAGAAACTACTTTTTTTATTAATGTTTTTATCGCCTTGGATTATCGGTAAATATAGAATTAATCAAAGATTTTGAAAACGAGGGCCAGAAGTCCTAATACACATCCTATTACTGATGCAACAATAAGAATAGTAAGAGTTCCGGCAAAAAGACCTATTGAGTCGATAATATATTTGTTAAGTGAAACAAATAATGCTCCACAAATAATTGAGATCATGATATATTTTGTGGATTTTTTATACAACAAAAAATCAAGTAAGGCAGATGAGACGAGATTATCTTCTATCCTATCAACTGTAGGTAGTTTGTTTTTTTCAACTCTTTTTGGTTTTTGGTTGTATGAAAAGTATTTGTTTCTATAAATGGCGCAACTAATATCTGTTAAGAGAATTCCGTATGGAGCGCGAACATCTTGCGAATATTTATGTAATTGTTTGACTAAGTCTTCATAGTCACCACCCTTAAATTTATCAACGCTTCCGGAAAGTTTTAATTCTATTACTATTAAAACTTTTGGAAATTCATCATCAGTACTAATGACAATGTCAGCACGATTTGAAAGACCATATTTGAAACTTGTTGTAGTTACCTCGGAGTTAATTTGACTGTTTTTAATTTTAAAAAGGGTTGTAAGTTTTGGAACTAAATCATTTCTGAACTCGTCTTCTGATTTGTAGTTTTTTCCGTCAATTAATTCTAAAATTTGATGTTTATAAATCCAACGTGACATTAGTAAAATTCTTACACTTTATTTGATAAACAACAATACTTAACTAAGATATATTTTATTTTCTTCACAAACTCATCTATTTTTGAGTCGTAGTTTTGATGGAGATCGGAGGTGGTGAGGCCAAAAAAAGCAAGGCAGTTTTGACCGGTGATATTTTCAAAAACAGTCACGGTTTTTTCGGGACCATCACCACCAGAGGTAACAAAGATGGCAGCTTTTTTTAGATCTTTTTTAAATTGAGTCAGATAGGTGCGGAAGGCGGGGGTAGAGGCACCGACCCAAACTGGAGTGCCAATAACAACAAGATCGTAATTTTTAGGATTTTTTTGAACAGAAATTTCGGTTAAGCTTTGTTTCATGGCATCGCGGCCACCAAGAAGCCAGCCTTTAATACCGCTTCTATCGGTAAGATCAATAATTTCATCAATATCGGCGCCTAATTTTTTGGCCAAAATTTCGGCGATTTTTTTGGTATTACCAGAGCGGGAATAAAAAACGACGAGAGTTTTCATAGGAAGATTATATATGATGAGGGCTATACTAAACTAATGATTAATCAAATACTTCACGTGTTTTTTGTTGTGGTGGATTGGTTCGTGAGAACTTTTATCATGCTGGTGAATTGGCTGTATGGATTACTGATGGGGATTTTTAGAGGCTAATTACCTAATCAGATTCAGTCCAGATTTTTGGAAACAGAGAGGGAGGAACTCAGCGGGGAGACCATAACGAAAAGCTGTCAGCGAGCCATTAATTTTTTCAATAAAAGTCATCTGATAAGTATCGGCAAAAGAAAAGGCGGCGGACCATTCGAGGACGGGGTTGTTTTTGACAAAGGTGTCAATCTCAATATCGGAGAGAACACGGAAAGAATATTTAGTAATAGTGGAGGTGGAAAATTTTATGTTTTTGGCAGTGTCGAGATAACAAAAACCAGTGTAACAAAGGGCGGCGTGTTTCGACTGAAGCTTTAACATGGTTTTGGCCTCGGCTAAAGATTTGGGTTTTTCTAAAACTACCCCATTACAGGCACAAAATGTGTCGGCGGCAATAATAATCCCCTGATGATTTTTGGCAACCGCTAAGGCTTTGGCAGTGGCGATTTTTTTGACCCTTAATTTTAGATTTTTATCGCGGATACTTTTTTCGTCGATGTCGGCGGGAATGACCTGATAGTCAAAACCAAAAGAATCCATCAGGATTTTTCTTTGCTTGGAGCCAGAGGCTAATATAATTTTTGGAGTCATGGGTTGATTATAAACTGAAATTATGGATTTCTTAAAATGAAAAATAGTATAAAATATAATAATATGAAAAAAGAAAACCCAATGTCTGAGTGCTGTAAAGATAATTTATTTACCAGAGGCCATGATCACTGCAAATGTGGTGGGCAATCAAATGCAATTTATGGACTGGGAGTGGTGGGAGCACTATTTTACTTCCTCCAAAACGCGACTACTTTTAGTTTGGTAATGGTGGGAATTGGCAAAGCCTTCTTCTGGCCAGCAATTTTGATGTTCGAACTACTGAGCTATTTGGGGATGTAAATTTCTCTCCCTGGGAAAATTTGGATCGTTGTTATAATGGGCTATGTTGTTTACAGAGCCGGTGTTTTTGTTCATTTTCCTGCCGGCAGTTCTTGGCATTTATTACCTACTACCGAAGTGGTGTCGAAATTTTTTACTGATAATTGCCAGTCTGTTTTTTTACAGCTGGGGCGAGGGAAAGGCAGTCTGGATATTACTGACAATGATTGGGGTCAACTATGTTTTTGGGCTGATAATTGAGAAATTTCGATACAAAAAAATTGCCTTGGCTGTGGCGATTATTTTTGATTTAGGATACATTTTTTACTTTAAATATTTGGTGTTTGCGCTGACGACTTTAGCGTCTCTTTTTTTAAAAATTTCGGACAAGTCGACACTGACAATTCCGACAATTGTGATGCCACTGGGAGTCTCCTTTGTCACCTTTCACTTGATTTCTTATGTGTTTGATATTTATCGAAAAGAAATAAAAGCCGAGAAAAATATTTTGAATTTTTCTCTATATATTTTGATGTTTCCCCACCTCATCGCCGGGCCGATTGTCCGCTACAAAGATATTGGGGTGCAAATTAAAAAAAGAATTTTTTCGACAGAGCTTTTTGCTGAAGGGATAAAACGCTTTATCGGCGGACTGGCGAAAAAAGTATTGATCGCCAATACGATGGCTAGTGTGGCGGATCAAATTCTAGTAATTTTCCCTCAATTCCTGTCGGGACAAATAGTGTGGCTGGCGATATTTTCTTATTCACTCCAAATTTATTTTGATTTTTCGGGATACTCAGATATGGCCATAGGACTAGCAAAAATGTTTGGGTTTAATTTTCGGGAGAATTTTAATTTTCCCTATATGGCGATATCGATTCAGGATTTTTGGAGACGATGGCACATTTCCCTATCCTCGTGGTTTAGGGACTATTTGTATATACCACTGGGAGGTAACCGAAAAAGCCAAATCTGGACCCTTGTCAATATTGCGGTAGTGTTTACCCTGACAGGACTGTGGCATGGAGCCAACTGGCATTTTATTTTTTGGGGAGCCTATTTTGGCTTCTTTTTAATTTTGGAAAATCTATTTTTGGCCAGAGTTTTGGAAAAAATATGGGTAGGCTGGCGGCGACTTTACACCCTGGGGGTGGTATTTTTTGGCTGGTTATTTTTTAGAATTGGCAGTTTGAGCTACGCTATATATTTATTAAAGGTGATGATGGGGATAAACCCAAACAAAACGACAGTCTACCAATTGGGATTTTTTATGACCAAGGAATATATAGTCATAATGATAGTGGCCATAATTTTGGCGACAGGAGCGGGACAAAAGATTTGGCAAAAAATTGCCAATAAAATTCCGGCTTTGGAAATAGTGGCTTTGGCACTATGGCTGATATTGTCGATAATGCAGCTATCGGGGGACACTTATAATCCATTTATCTACTTTAGATTTTGATGAAAAATAAAAATATATTTTTGATAATAGTCTTTGGAATAATTTTATTATTACCGGTAGCTTCCGGATATTTAAATATTGGTAAAAATTTAGTTTTTGATGAAAACCGGAATTTGGCTGGTAAACCCATGATCGGGATGTATGAAAGGTTTCCTAAACTATTTTCTAATTATTTTAGTGATAATTTTGGTTTAAGAAATTGGCTAATAGTGGCTGACAGGTGGATGAGATATGAATTGTTTGGAGTGTCGCCAAACAAGGCCATCACGATTGGCAAGGATAATTGGCTGTTTTATACTCCTGACATTAATTACATCGACTCGGTCAACGCCCAGGGATTCTCAAAGGGAGAATTGGAACAAATAAAAGCTAATTTGGTGAACGTCCAAAATAAATTTAAAAAGATGGGAACAAAGTTTTATTTTTTGGCGGCGCCGAATAAACAATCGATATACCCTGAATTTTTACCCGATTACATGAAAAAAGTCAGGCCAGAGTCCAGATTGGATCAATTGAGTACCTTTCTCGAGCAGGATAAAGAAATCGCCTTTATTAACCCCAAAAAAGAATTAATGGAAAAGAAAAAGATGGAGCCGGTTTACTTAAAATACGACACCCACTGGAACGAGACTGGGGCCTATATCGCTTACCAAAAATTATTTCAGAGAATTAATCTCGATTTTAAAAATATCAAAGCCATGGAAATGGCTGATTTTGCCATCAGACAGGCAGAAATGCCAAACAAGGATCTGGCCAAACAAATGGGGGTGGAAGGTAATTTTTCGGAAATGGGACCGGTGTGGCAAGGCAAAAAGGTGGCGGCAAAAACAGTGTTTGAGAATTGCCCCAAAATTTTTACTCTCTGTCCACTAACAATTCGAGAAATTCCAAATTCCAATTTACCAAAATTGGTGATGTTTCGGGATTCTTTTGGAGTGGGGCTAATCCCCTACGTGGCGGAGCATTTTCGCCGCTCTTATTTTTACTGGGGGTCAATACCCTTTTCAACTGAAATTGTGACCAAAGAAAAACCGGCGATAGTGATTATGGAATTGACAGAACGGGAATTGTGGCGACTAAAAGATAAAGTGTTTGAGTAAATTATTTTTTAATCAATAAGGGCAGTTAATTCTTCGGTCAAGACCTCTTCGGGTCTAAAGCCGATAAAATCTTTGACGAGTTGACCGTTTTTGAAAAATTTCATATTGGGAATACTTTGGATTTGATAATCAGCGGCTAAGCGTTGATTTTCTGATTGCTCGGTATCAACTTTGACGATTTTGACTTTCCCTTCCATTTTGGTGGCGATATTTTCTAAAATTGGAGCCATCATTTGGCAAGGACCACACCAAGGCGCCCAAAAATCGACTAAAACTGGGATATTTGATTTGATAACCTCGGTATTAAAACTTTCGGTACCGATAACATTAATTGGATTTGACATATTTTTTTATTTGAATCAATAATTTTTTATCTTCACTGGAAACTGATTTGAGACAGGTCTCAAATTTATTTTCAACCACGGAGTCCATGACCCCACTGATGGCTGATTTAATAGCCTTTAATTGAGTCAATACTTTAAGACAATCGACTTGCGAATCCATCATTTTTTTGACGCCTTCGATTTGGCCAATGATATTGTTCAAACGTTGTTGATTTGACTTCATAATAGAATGATACACTACACCCCCCTGGGGTGTCAAGGGGAATATATCAAAAACTAAAAACCCCCCGAGACAAGCTTAGGGGGTTTAGTTTTAATATGGTTATATTAATTAACGATTCATGGCACAACCAGCACCATTACCTCGTCCTTGACCATTACCCTGACCCATACCGTATTTGGCACGGAAGGCGTTGAGTAAAGTAGAATCACCTTTTTGAGCGGCTAATTGAGCCGAGGCAAATTCTTTGAAATTTGAT
>Ga0209373_10004872_pt1 | contig 11358 bp, 13 predicted proteins | sample Higcelweek5metaG_FD_187173 | JGI IMG/M metagenome (GOLD analysis project Ga0209373, IMG submission 187173) | Freshwater pond sediment microbial communities from the University of Edinburgh, under environmental carbon perturbations - High... | ecosystem: Environmental > Aquatic > Freshwater >... | reverse complement strand
GGGCGTGCGGCGGCGGTGCGAGGTGAGCGGGATTGGAGGGAGAACTGAGGGGAATCGCCTATTCTTCCACGACTCGCAGGGCAGCTCCTGCGGGGCGCGATGTATCCGACTACGCTTCGAATACGATTCGTGGTGCCGACTCGTGGGCGTACGTGGTGGCGGGACCGCTGCGGTGGCTGTTGCGCGAAGGCTTGGCCGATCCGGGGAAACAAAACGCCCTGCGCTGGCGGCGCCGCGGGGCGGAAAGATTTTTTAGGCGCGGTGGCTCGGCTCGTGTTGCGGTCAGACCTCGCGCGGGTCGTAGGGGCGAAGGATCGGAGGGCCTTGATCCCAGGATTGCAGGGGATGCATCTCGCCGCACTCGGGGCAGGCGATGGCGGTGTTGGCGGCGCCGCAGTGCGGGCAACGGCCGAGCGAGGCGAAGGGATCGAAGGGCTGGTGGCAGCTGTTGCAGGTCCAGAGGGCGGAGGCGGGAGGCGCCTTGTGGCAGCTCGGGCAGGCGCAGCCGGTGCGGCGCGGGAGCGCCTCGATCCGGGCGAGCTGGCGTGCGTGCTTGAGTCCGTTCCAGCAGTTGAGGAGGAGGAAGCCGGCGATGAGGAGCGGCCAGAGCAGGTTGTGGGGATTGAGCCAGAAGATGAGGACAACCAGCCCGGCTACGCCGAAGAATCCCAGGATACTGGCGACGAGGAGGCTGCGGGCGGGGCCGAGGAAGAACCAGAGCAGCGAGCGCAGGATCTGGCCGCCGTCGAGCGGGTAGACGGGGAGGATGTTGAAGAAGAGCAGGCCGGCGTTGATCCACCAGACGTCGCGGATGAGTTTGGCCAGATCGGGCGCGGTGTACGCCCAGCCGCTGGAGCGCGAGACGGCATCCAGAACCTGGAGCACGAGGAAGAGGACGACGTTGACGAGCGGGCCGGCGGCGATGCTCCAGAGATTGGCGCCCGCGCGCGGCGGGGGACTGACGAAGGCCACGCCGCCGAGCGGCCAGAGGACGATCTGCTCGGCGCGTCCGCCGACGGAGCGGCACGCCAGCGAGTGGCCGAACTCGTGCATGAGGACGATGCCGAAGAGGATGAGGTACTCGCCGATGTTCCAGGTGAGGGAGCTGTAGCGCTCGCTGCGACTCGACAGCTCGTAGACGGCGGCGATGAACCACGACCAGTGGAGGAAGACGTCGATGCCGGCGAACTTGAAAAGGTGGAACGAGCCCGATTTGGAGGCGGCCATGGTCGCGGAGGCTGGAGCCTGCCGGAGGGGGCTCAAGGAATTATCCTGAGTGGAAGCGGGGCGAGAGGAGGCGCACCGAGACTGTCATGTGGTGTACAACGAAAGCCACGGGCGGACAGAAGAAGGAGTAACCACTGATACACACTGATTCTTAGCGCGGTTTCGCCGCAACCGAAGGGGCAGAAAGCGGAGAATCTGGAACTCAGGAAATCAGGAAACGGAGGGGCGAAACTCCGATAAGGCCGACAATGAAGGCAGGACGACGTGGCGCTGGCCTCCGTGCCGGCGAGATCCGATACAGCAGGCAGGGACGCCTGCGCCACGTCCCGGGGCTTCGACGATGCACGTGGCCGAAGGGAAGCGTGCAAAAAGAGAGGTTTTGAAGAGATAGCTTCACACTGATCCGGAATCGGCGTGTGTGTGGCCTGCGAGTAGATCGGGCAGAGAAATGGGCCCGGTGCGGTCGAGGCGCCGTGTTACTTGGCGAGGATGGGAGTGAGCCAGTCGGCGGAGCAGCTCAGAGCGATTGGATCGCGCCGGCCATCACTTCGCATGCGCGGTCGAGATCGGCACCGGCGTGGGCGGTGCTGAGGAACGCGGCCTCGTACGGGCTCGGCGCAAGGTAAACGCCGTGGTTGAGGCAGGCGTGGAAGAACCGATTGAAGAGCGCGGCGTCACCGGTGAGGGCGGTGGTGTAGTCACGGACCGGTGTCGCCGTGAAGAAGAGGCTGAACATCGCGCCGCGTTGTGGGCATTGGAGCGGGATGCCCTTGGTCTTCGCGGCGGCAAGAACGGCGTCGTGGAGTTGGCGGCCGAGGGCGTCGAGGCGCGCGTACGGGTTCTCTTCCTCGAGGAGTCGGAGAGCGGCGATGCCGGCGGCCATGGCGAGCGGGTTGCCGCTGAGCGTGCCGGCCTGATACACGGGGCCGAGCGGCGCGAGGTGGTCCATGATGTCGGCACGGCCGCCGAAGGCGCCGACGGGCAGGCCGCCGCCGATGATCTTGCCGAGGGTCGTGAGGTCGGGGAGGAGGCTAGAGGCTAGAGGCGAAAGGCGAGAGGGCGGAGTGGCGGCGGCTTCGTCGGCAAGGAGACCTTGGACACCCGCCTTGTGGAGACGGAAGCCGGTCATGACCTCGTCGAAGATGAGCACGGTGCCGTGCTTTGCGGTGATCTCGCGGACGTAGGCGAGGTAGCCGGCATCGGGCATGATGAAGCCGACGTTGCCGCAGTACGGCTCGATGATGACGCCGGCGATCTGGCCGGGGTTGGCGGCGAAGGCGGCGTCGAGCGCGGCGCGGTCGTTGTAGGGCAGGACGATGGTTTCGCGGGCGAACGAGGCGGGCACGCCGGCGCTGTCGGGGTGGCCGTGGGTGAGGGCGCCGGAGCCGGCCTTGATGAGGAGCGAGTCGGAGTGGCCGTGGTAGCAGCCGGCGAACTTGACGATCTTGTCGCGCTTGGTGAAGCCGCGGGCGAGGCGGATGGCGGACATCGTGGCCTCGGTGCCGCTGTTGCACATCCGCACTTTCTGGATCGAGGGCACGAACCGCACGATCAGCTCGGCCATCTCGACCTCGTAGGGGTTCGGCGTGCCGAAACTGGTGCCGTTCTCGAGGGCGGCGGCGATGGCGGCGCGGATGCGCGGGTGGTTATGGCCGTGGATCGCCGGGCCCCAGGTGCAGACGAAGTCGATCAGCGTGCGGTCGTCGGCGGTGATGAGGTGCGCGCCCTCGGCGCGCTTGACGAAGAACGGCGCACCACCGACGGAGCGAAATGCGCGTACCGGAGAGTTCACGCCGCCCGGCATGAGCTGGAGCGCGCGAGCGAAGAGGGAGTCGGAGACGGACATGGGGGACAGGACGGATGGAACCGCTAATGAACGCTGATGGACGCTAATGGAATGAAACCAAGTTGCGGAGGGCTACTGGGTGCTCCGGGTTCGAGCGAAACGTTTCCATTCCAGTTTGGGACCGTGGCCGAAGTTGATGAGGTATCCGACTGGCTGGGCGGTGGCCTTCAGATAGTTGAGCAATTGCGCTTCGTGCTCGGCGGTGAGTGCCGACACCGCTTTGAGTTCCACGATGATCGCACCGCCTACGATCAGATCGGGACGGAACTTCTTCCGGAGCGGCCGGCCTTTGTAGAACACGGCGATCTCACTTTGTGCGAGAAACGCGATGCCTCGCTCGCTCAGCTCTGTCTCAAGCGCCTCCTGGTAGATTTCCTCGGTGAATCCGTGACCGAGTTCGTTGTGCACCTCGAAGGCAGCGGCCATCAGATCGTAGCCCTCCTGCTGTAGCGGTTTGTCGTTGGTATACATGGTGTCTTTCTCGTGGTTGCGGCAGGGGGCGGGGAAAGTGTCGAGAAAGCACAGCGTGGTTCGACCAGAAAAACAGAAGGGAACCGCTAATGAACGCTGATGCTCGCTAATCAAACGGTGCGGTCCTGATCTCGATTAGCGGTGATTAGCGTTCATTAGCGGTTCCCCCTCCCTTAGCTCACGTAGCGCTGGACGATGGGGTTTCGCCGGCCGGTGCCGAAGGCGAGGGGAGTGATCTTCAACCCGGGGGCGGCCTGCTTGCGCTTGTATTCGTTGCGGTCGACCTTGCGGCACACGTCGTTGACCACGTCGGCATCGAAGCCGCGCGCGATGAGATCGCGGCGCGGGAGACATTCCTCGACGTAGCACTGCAACAGCTTGTCGAGCACATCGTAGGGCGGGAGCGAATCCTGGTCCTTCTGATCGGGGCGCAGCTCGGCCGAGGGCGGCTTCTCGATCGTCGACTCGGGGATCACGCCGCCGGGTACGCCGAGCGTGCGGCTGTAGTCGGCGTTGATCCAGCGGGCCAGGGCGTAGACCTGCGTCTTGAAGAGATCGGAGATCACGGCGAGGCCGCCGCACATGTCGCCGTAGAGCGTGCAGTAACCGACGGCCATCTCGCTCTTGTTGCCGGTGGTGAGGAGCAGGGAGCCGAACTTGTTGGAGAGCGCCATCATCAGCACGCCGCGGGTGCGGGCCTGGATGTTCTCCTCGGTCACGTCGGGCGCGAGGCCGGCGAAAAGCGGCGCGAGCGCGGTCTCGGCGGAAGCGACGGCATCGGCGATGGCGACGGTGTGAAACGGTATCCGGAGGTTGGCGGCGAGGTCGCGGGCGTCGTCGCGCGAGTGCTGGCTGGAGATGGCGGAGGGCAAGCTGACGCCGGTGACGTTCTCCGGGCCGAAGGCGGCGGCGGCAACCACGGCGACGACGGCGGAATCGATGCCGCCGCTGAGGGCGACGAGGGCGCGCTTGAAGCCGCTTTTCTGCGCATATTCGCGCGTGCCGAGCACGAGCGCCTCGAAGATGTCCTTCATCTGCGGCTGGGAGAACGTCGGATCGAGATGCGGCGCGGTGAACGCCGGAGCCGGCGCGCCGCGGCCGACCGGGATCTCGACGATCTCGGCGGCGGCGCGGAAGGCGGGCAGGCCGGCGACGACGCGGCCGGCGGAATCGGCCACGAGGCTGCGGCCGTCGAAGATGAGCTCGTCGTTGCCGCCGATGGCGTTGCAGTAGACGACCGGGCAACGCAGGGTGCGCGCGGCCTCGGTGACGAGCCGGGCGCGGAGGTTGTCCTTGCCGTTATGCCACGGGCTGGCGGAGATGTTGACCATCAGGTCGCAGTGCTGTGACGCGAGTTTGGAGACGGGATCTTCGCCGCGGTACAGCTTGCGCGTGGTGACGGACGGATGGGTCCAGAGGTCCTCGCAGATCGTGAGCCCGATGTGCAGGTCGCCGAACTCGACCACGGCGGGGGCGGGGGCGGGCTCGAAGTAGCGGTCCTCATCGAAGACATCGTAGGTGGGCAGCAGACACTTGTGGCCGAGGCCGGCGATCTTGCCGCGGTGGCAGAAGGCGGCGGTGTTGAAGCAGGAGCGGCCGGAGCCGGTGCGGTTCGTCTCGATGCAGCCGACGATGAGCGGCACCTCGCCGATCTCGGCGGCGATGGCGGCGAGCGAGGCGGCGGAGTCCTCGTCGAAGCGCCGGCGCAGCAGCAGGTCGCGCGGCGGATAGCCGGTGAGCGCGAGCTCGGGCGTGACGACCAGCTCGGCGCCGCGGGCCACGAGGTCGTGGTAGGTTTCGAGGATGAGGCGGCGGTTGCCTTCGAGGTCGCCAACGGTGGTGTTGAGCTGCGCGAGTCCGATTTTCATCTCGGCGGAATTCCACAGGAGGAAACGACGGGAACCAAGACCGGAAAACGGGGCGGGGGGGGCGACACCGGTAATGCCGAGACGGAATCGACAGAAGGCAACGAAGTGCGAGTGGGTCGGGCTGCCGACAATCGGGCGACGATCCTCACTCGATATGTGGACAGAATTCAGAAGCGGCTCGAACCCAATGCTCCCGCTATCCATCCTGCCTTTGTTTCCTTCGTTACCTTCTGTCGTCAGGGGCAATGGACGGAAGCGAAGGGATATGCCGACGCGCAGGGGGCCGGTGCCAAGGGGGTGGAAAAGCGCTGGCGCAGCCAAGGCGGAGGGCTGTAACTTCGCCAGCTGGTCCTCCGTCCTCACTCCATGCATCAGCCGCTCATCTTGGCCTCCGCTTCGCCGCGCCGCCGCGAAATCCTCGCGCGACTCGGTTTCGTGTTCGCCGTGGTGCCGGCCGAGGTGACCGAGCACGAGCCGACGGCGACCGAGACCCCGCGCGACATGGTCGTGCACAACGCCGCGTTGAAGGCCGACTGGGTTGCGGCGCGCCACAGGGATGCCGTGGTGCTCGGCGCCGATACGACGGTGTTTCTCGACGGCTTCGTTTTCCACAAGCCCGTCGATCTCGCCGATGCGCGCGCGATGCTCCTGCGGCTCTCGGGCAAGACGCACTCGGTGTTCACCGCGGTGGTCGTGCGTTCGAAGCAGTGCAACGCCGAGATCGGCATCGAGAGCCGGGTGACATTCCGCGCCCTCGACGCCGCGTTGATCGACCGCTACTTCGCCGGCTGCCACCCGCTCGACAAGGCCGGCGCCTACGGCATCCAGGACGGCGGCGAGCTCATCGTCGAGCGCTACACCGGCTCGCTGACGAACATCATCGGACTTCCGGCAGATGAGACGAAACAACTGCTCGCCCGCGCGGGTCTGACTCCGACTCTGTGAGACTCGCCCGATGATCGACACGCTGCCGCAAACCCAGGAGGAACTCGACGCTGCGCGCACGCGCCGCGACGAAGCCGCCTCCGCACGCTGGCCGCTGGCCGTCGGCCTGGTGGGGACGATCCTGTTCCATCTGCTCGCCTATTTCGTGGCGGACAAGCAACTGCTGGGGCTGGGCAGCAGCTACGATATTTCCATTCCCAACGACGTGACGACGATGCGCGAGAAGTACGAGCAGCAGGAATTGACCTTCCTGCTCGCCGACGACGAGCCACCGGCGCAGCCGCGGAAATTTGTGGAGGTCAACCCGGAGGCGCCGGAGAACGATCCAGGGAAGACCGACAACTTCGGCGCGCGCAACCAGCAGGCCGCGCAGCCCGTGCCCGGCACCGACCACAGCGACCGTGGCAAGACCAGCGGCGAGCTGGAGGAATCGACGGCGATCGTCACCGGTTCCCGCGAACAGCCAGTCGAGGGTTCCATGATCTCCGGAGCCAACGGCCAGAACGGCATCGGCATGCAGGCCGTGGTCGTCGGCGATCCTACGCAACCGATGGCCACCGCACCACTGCCCGGTCTCGAGAAGATCACCGGCGAGAACCCGGACGGCATCGGCACCAACATCGGCAAGTCGCCCAATGGCAAGGCCGAGGACGACAAGCAGCAGGACGGTCGAAAGGAAGGCGAGAAAGCCGGACAGGCCATGATCGCAGTGAGCGGCGGTGGTGTGCCCGGAGCCCCAGGACGTCCCTCGCCGCGCCCACGCCCCAAGCTCCAACCGGTGCGCCCGGCGGTGCTCGCCAACCAGCCGCTGTCCGCCTCGAACGCCGGTGTCATCGGCGTGGATGCGAAGTTCAGCGAGTTCGGGGACTACCTGCAGGAGCTGATCGATACTGTCGACGCCCAGTGGCAGAAGCTCGTCGGCGAGATGACCACCTATCCGCCCTCGAAGTCGGTGGTGACGGTCACCTTCAAGCTCAACGCCGAAGGCGAGGTCCAGATCCTCGACGTGCAGGGCGAGGATGCCGCGGGAAGAGTCGGCACCTACACCTGTATGGATGCCATCCGCGCGCGTGCGCCGTATCGGCCGTGGACGAAGGAGATGGTTGCCGTGCTCGGTACGGAGCAGGAAATCCGCTTTTCGTTCCACTACTGGTGAGCGCGTTGCCCAAAGACTTCTGGGAAAAACTCCCGCTCGTCGCCGGTGTGGAGCCGCTCGGCCACGATGGCAACGGGCTCGGCGCACTTTCGAAACAGGCCGGTGTGCTCTCGCACCCCAATGATCGCGGCAAGGATCGCGGGCGGGCGCTGCTCGATGCCGAGTACGATCTCGAGGCTGAGTGCTTCGTGTGGACCGATGCGGCCAGCGGCGACGTTCGCCGGCTGTGGCTGCTCAACCGGCTCGATTCGGCCACCTCTGGCGTGATCCTCGTCGCGGCCGATGGGAAGCTCGCGGCGGATGTGAAGGCGCAGTTCCAAAGCAAGGCCATCGCAAAGACCTATGTGGCGCTCGTCTTCGGTGCGCCACGCGTGCCGCGCGAACTCTGGCGCGACCGGCTCGCCGTGGAGCGGAAGGGAGGGGTGGTGCGCTCCGGCACGGCCGGCGGCCACATCCCGGCCGAAAGCGAGTGCCGCGTATTGCGCACGATGCGCGGGCCGCAGCCGTTGGCGCTGTTGGAACTCAAGCCGCACACCGGTCGCACGCACCAGTTGCGCGTGCAGTGCGCGAAACGGCAACTGCCCATCGTTGGCGACCAGACCTACGGCGATTTCCGGCGCAACCGGGAGTTCGCGAAGGCGGTGAAGTCGAAGCGGCTGTTTCTCCATTCACTGGAGACACAGGTGCGCTACCGTTGGGCGGGCCGGGAATGGAACTTCGGCGCGAAAGCGGCGTTGCCGGCCGAGCTCGAGGCGGCGCTAGGCGGGTGAGCGTGAGCCAGCGCCACCGAGAGAGCGGACAGATACCTGCGACACGGGCCTACGCTTAGTGGGCCTTGCAAGACAAGGCCCCTACGGGATGGCCTCAAGCACGCGAAGCCGCGCGGACCTCAGCCTTCGATCGCCTTGATGCGGCGGACGTGGCGCGGGTCGTTGCTGAACGGAGTCTCCAGCCAGAGCTGCACGAGCTTCAGCGCGAGTTCGAGCGGCACCATGCGCTCGCCGAGCGCGAGGACGTTGCCGTCGTTGTGATCGCGGTTGGCGCGGGCGGTCTCCTCGCTCCAGCACAGACCGCAGCGGATGCCTTTGACCTTGTTGGCCACGATGGCTTCGCCGTTGCCGGAGCCGCCGAGTACGATGCCGCGATCGAACTCGCCGCGAGCCACCGCCTCGGCCGTCGGCCGGATGTAGGTGGGGTAGTCGCAGGACTCGGCGGAATAGGTGCCGAAATCGCGGACGGTGTACCCCTGGGCGAGGAGCATCTTTTTGATCTCTTCCTTGTAGCGGAAGCCGGCGTGGTCGGAGCCGATGGCGACGGAAAGCTTGGGCATGGTAATGAGCGGTGAAAGTTGCTGGCGCCCGACGCGGTTGGCAATGCCGGGTTGCAGGCGAACAATAGCGCGGATTGGATGTCGGCATCGGCGCGCCGTGCGCCGGCAACTCCGTTTCCCCATGACAAAACAACTCGCCCTCGCCGCCTTGGCGCTCGCACTGGCACTTGCCGGCTGCTCGACCCCCGATTCGCGCATCGAGAAGAACTCGGGCTCCTTCGCCGGTTATCCGCCAGCGGTGCAGGCGAAGATCCGCGCGGGCGAAGTCGACGTCGGTTTCACGACGGAGATGGTGCAGATAGCCTTGGGCAAACCGGACCGCGTGCTGCGCCGGCGGACGACCGAGGGCGAATCGGAGGTTTGGATCTACGCCGACAAGTCGCCGACGTTCGGATTCGGAGTCGGCATCGGTGGCGGCGGCCATCATTCCGGCGGTGGTGTGGCCGTGGGCACATCGACCGGCGGAGATCGTGAAGACCGGCTGCGCGTGGTCTTCAAAGCGGGCAAGGTGACGGCGGTTGAGCGCCGCGAGTAGGGCGCCGTGAGAGGCACTGTTTTGCCGAGCCTCACGGGTTGGACTCTGTGCCAGCGAACGCAGTCCTCAGTACTGCGTTAATCGATTTCGCAGGCACGGAGCAGGCCTGCGCCACGGGTAGGAACTTCGATGAAGAGCGGGATAGTTCCCATATACACAACGGCCGGCACCGATCTGGTCGGGGCCGGCCGAAGGAATGGCGTACGCAAGCAGGCTTACTTGCCGCGGAAGACCGGCGGGCGCTTCTCTTTGAAGGATTTGATGCCTTCGGCGTAGTCGGCGCTGTCGTAGACCTTGCGGCGGATGGCCTGGATCTTCTCGGCGGTCTCGGCGTCGAGCAAAGCCCCGCGGGTGAGCATGCGGAACTGGGCTTTGATGGCGCGAACGGCCAGCGGGGCGTTCTTGGCGATGCGGGCGGCGAGATCGTAGGTGAACTTCTCGAGGTCGTCGGCCGGCACGTGGTGGTTCACGAAGCCGTTGTTCCACGCTTCGGTGACGGGCGCCGGGCGCGCGGTGAAGAACATCTCCTTGGCCTTGTTCACGCCGATGTGGTTGATGAAATGGATCAGGCCGGAGGCGTTGTAGGGGATGCCAATCTTGGCTGGCGTCATGGCGAAGGTGGAGCCGTCGGTGGCGATGACCATGTCGCACGAGCAACAGAGGTCGCACGCGCCGCCCCAGACGGTGCCCTCGACCATCGCGATCACCGGCACCGGGCAGTCCTGGATACGCCGGAGCAGAGTCTCGAGCGGATCGCCGTAGGAGAGCGGATCGCGGCGCGGCTCCGGCAGCTCGTTGATGTCGTGTCCGGCAGACCAGACCTTCACGCCGCGGTGGGCGCGCAGGACGATGACGTTGACGCCGTCCTTCACGAGCTGTTCAAGGCCGCCCATGAACTGGTCCATGAGGAGATGGCTGAGGCAGTTCAGCTTCTCGTCGTGGTTGAAGGTCAGCGTGCCGATTTTGCCATCGAGCGAGCTGAGGATAAGCGCGGGGGCCGCGGCAGGCGCGGCCGTGTCGGAAGTGGTGGTAGTCGTTTTGCTCACGAGGGCCGTGACGGTAGGCATCGGAGCACTGGCGACAACTTGGAATGCGCAGCATCAAGGCTGGACCACGCCGATGGCGGGGTCACAGCCAAGAGTCCGGCACCTTTGCCATACTCAGTCTGGGCACCACGGAGAAATGCTGGTCGAGCGTGAGCACGCTGGCGCCGACGTGCAGGGCACTCACGGCGATGAGGATGTCGGTCGCGGGAATGACCTGGCCGGAGCGGTCGAGCGACCAAGCGAGCTCGGTGGCCTCGTCGTAGCGAGCATTTGTTGTCGGAACGAACTGGCAGACCGAGAGAAACGATTCCAAGTGCGCGCGCGCCTTCGGTGTCTTGATGCCGCGGACGACCTCAATCTTTACGATGCCGCATGTGACGACATTTAACGGCCCAAACTCATCCAGGAAAGCAGCGACTGGATCGATGCCTTTTCGGAGAAGTTGGATGTAGACCGAGCTATCAACGAGTACGCCGTTTTCCATATTCGCCCGCGGGTTCGGCGACGCGCATCGCCATGAGATCGTAGGCCGGATCGACGGCTTCGGCCAATTCGCCCTTGGTGAGGCCAAGTCCGTTCTTCATGAACTCCTTCAACCGGGTGCGCCGGTCCATCTCATTCAAGGCCATCTCCACTGCCTCCGTCTTGGACTCGCAGCCGTAGGCCTTCATGACGCGGTCCAGCAACGCGTCGTCGATGTGCATGGTCATTTTCATGCCATACCGGGTATGGCAACGGCGGACCGAGTCAAACCTGCCGGATGGTCGTGTTTGTAGCGAAAACGGCCGGCTCGTGGGAGCCGGCCGGGCGTAGGTCGCTGCTTTAGCACGACCAAGGTTGCGGTGTGCTGGGGCGAAGTGAGGAGGCGTGGTCTGCCGGGTCGCCCTGAAGGGACGACCTACGACGGATCAGCCGGCGAGGACTTCGGCTGATC
>Ga0209373_10004870_pt1 | contig 11359 bp, 11 predicted proteins | sample Higcelweek5metaG_FD_187173 | JGI IMG/M metagenome (GOLD analysis project Ga0209373, IMG submission 187173) | Freshwater pond sediment microbial communities from the University of Edinburgh, under environmental carbon perturbations - High... | ecosystem: Environmental > Aquatic > Freshwater >... | reverse complement strand
GACAGATCAGACGTTGAAATATTATAATAATGTTAAATTTGTATTGTCTTTAGGAGACAGAAATGATGGATTGTCTCAATCCGCAAAACTTTTTTCGGGGCTAAGAAAATTCGACGAATTAGGTGTTGATGTTGTTTTTGCAGAAGCCGTACCGGAAACAGGTGTAGGTGATGCAGTAATGAATAGAATGTATAGAGCAGCTGGATGTAATATTGTTGAGGTGTGAGAATTTTATGAAAAGTGTTATGTTTATTTGTACTGGAAATACCTGTCGAAGTTACATGGCAGAAATGATGCTTAGAAATTTACTACCCAATGCCGATGTTTATTCTGCTGGATTGTCGGTTCAGGAAGGCGGCGCTGCGTCAAGATATGCGGTTGAAGCGCTTTCGCGTTGCTACGACATTAAAGGTGACTGGGATGGACCCTCGCAAATAACATACAAAAAAATGTGTGACAGCGATATAATTTTAACTATGACCAAAGGACATAAATTAGTTTTAGACAGAGCATGGCCAGAATTTTCGGAAAAGGTTTTTATACTTAAAGAATATGTTTATAATGCGGAAGAATGCGGTGCAGATTTTGATGTTAACGACCCTTTTTGCGGAGGAGCGGATACGTACGAACAATGTGCTACCGAAATATATAAAGCAATTATGAAACTGGTGCAAAAGCTGAATGAAGAAGAACATTGAACGGGATACACCTTTTTTTAATATAGCAAAAGTTTATGTTGTGACGTGGCTTTTACTAATGTCATTGTCTTTTGCTGTGTGTTGTTTGCTGGCAAAAGGATTTTATTCTGATTTTTTTCGCCAACTTATCAGCCGCTGGGACTCTAATAGTTTCGCAAGAATAGCCGAAGAAGGATATACAGCTACGGGAGATTCTCGATTTATGTTGGTGTTTTTTCCGCTGTTTCCATGGATTGTGCGTCTCGTGCATTTAATAACGCGCATGCCGTATTTAGCAGCAGCAACGACAATTTCATATATCAGTACATATTTCGCTGCCGTGATGTTATATAAAATATTAAGAATAAATTTTAATCCTAGGACTTCAATGCGAGGGGTAAAATATTTTTTGATCTTCCCTTTTTCCTTTTTCTTCTTTACGGGTATGAGCGAGGCATTTTACCTGATGCTTCTTTTTTGTGCTATCTATTTTATCCGGAAGAGAAAGTATCTTTTGGGAGGAGCTTTTGGGTTTCTTCTCTCGCTAACTAGGCTACCGGGAGTAATTATTGGAGTTCTGTTTTTTGTGGAAACAGTTTTTTATATAAAAACGGTATTAGATAATGACGGGCATTATAAAGAAGCAGTTAAAGCCTGTTTGAAACCTGTTATCGGGATGTTTATGACGCTTAGCGGATTTCTTTCTTATTTATTGCTGAACTATATAGTTACGGGTGATGCATTCCGGTTTATGATGCTTCAAAAAGAAAATTGGGGACAGTATATGACCAATCCTTTGTATATGCTGAAAATTGTATTTGATCAGCAAATTGCCAGAAACGATTCATTGTTGTTTTGGGGCGTCGCAATTCCTAATTTATTGTCATTCGCACTCTGTGTGGTATGTTTTTTCTATTTACTTCGATTTATGCCTGCTTCATATTCTTTATACCACGGGGTTTATACATATATTTGTTATTCACCTTCATGGCTTCTAAGCGGAGGACGATATTCTCTCGGAGCGTTTGGAATTTATATAATGTTGGCAGGGATAACAAAGAAAAAATGGGTAGATGCTATATTAACGATAGCTTCTTTTGCTTTTTTGGTGTTTTGGACAGTTTTATATATATATTATTCGGCTTTATATTAATGCATTTGTTATGATTCTTAAATCGAAACATTTTAGTAACATGTATTGTTATGTTTGTTAACATGTGCTATAATTAGGCAAGGTTTTTATAATATCTATCGGGAGGCATCTGTATGGAAGAAAAAAGTATGTTATCAACGAAACCATTGGCGATTATTGCGTTTTTTATGGCAGTTTTATCGGTTAACTCGTTTAATGTATTTATGGTAGTAGCATTTATTGCCTTGTTTGTGTTTGCAGCACTTGTCTGTAAAGATAGAGTGGGCGTTTTATCAGTGCTTGATGCAATATTTTTGTATTTAGCTAATTGTTTGGTATGTTTTGCTTTTGCACAAATCCAAGGTATCATCAATTTCTTTTTAGATATAGCTAAAGAGGCTCAAAATCCGCCTGCAATGAGAATTACATTTGGGATTTTGTACTTTGTAATTGGTGCTGGTTTTGCTGGAATAGCAATTATTTCATTGTTTAACGTTCTTGGAGGTAAACCTGCTCGTACGTTAATGGTAGACGGTATTGCGGCTAAAGCTTTGGATATGGCAGCTCCTAGACAATATCAACAGGCGCCTAATTATCAAGCTCCTCCAAGTGCACCATATCAACCACAACCAACTCCACCACCACAACAAAACAACGCACCATGGGTATGTTCCTCTTGCGGAAGACAAAATGTCGGCGCTTTTTGTGTAGGATGCGGAAACAAAAAGGGATAATAAATTCAAGACACTCCCTATAATATTATTTAGGGAGTGTTATTTTTAAGTAAAGATTTAATGGGGAGGGATATATATGTTTTGCTCACAATGTGGAACAAACAATAAAGATGAAGCAACATTTTGTATAAATTGCGGAGCTGCGATATCAAATCAAGCAGCACAACAACCGCAACAACCAATTCAACAACCGGTGCAACAACAGCCGGTGCAACCAGTACAGCCAGTTATGCAACCGCAACAACCGGGGCAGCCAGTAATGCAGCCGCCTTATGGTGCACAACCTGGATATGGCGCACAACCAAATATGCAACAACCATACGGGGCACAACCTGGATATGGCGCACAACCAAATATGCAACAACCATACGGGGCACAACCTGGATATGGCGGGCAACCTTATATGCAGCATCCTATGCAAATGACACGCAAAAAAAGTCCTATCGGACTAATCATAGGATTAGCTTCACTAGTAGTCGTTGTCGCAGTGGTTCTTCTTATAATATTTGTTGGAGGAAAAAATTTCGCTTCGAATTTAACTCCGGAGGGCCCGGTTAATATGATTGTTAAAGCCATGAATAATGCGGATGCTGAACTATATTTGAAAGCTTTTCCTGAGAAGATAGCAGACAGTTATGGTACTGTAGATAGTGTAGAAACGTTGCTTGAAACTATGAAAGAGAACATGGATTCTCAATATGGCGATAATACTAAAATTTCTATTGATATCGGCAAAAAAACAAAAATTACAGGCGATGATTTAGATGAATTAAAAGAAATATGTGAAGAAAGTGATGTAACTATTACAGCAGCGTATGATATTGAGTTAACAATGACATACAAGGGGGCTGATGATAAAGAAACTGAAGATGGAAGTGTTACAGTAGTTAAAGTAGATGGGAAATGGTATATATACTCTTTAGAATAATGTAATGTAATTTAACGACTAATCACAGAATGTTCCGAAAATTAATATTTTCGGAACATTTTTTTGCATTTTACGCCTTCTATATTATGAATAACACATGAATAATGCGTTACTTTAACGATATTGACATACACTTTTATAATAGCTAGAATTGTAATAGAAAGAAATATTGGAGGATTTAATAGAGTTATGATTAGAATCAAAAAGAAAATTATTGTTTTTGTTATGTTGTTGGTTATTATTTGTGTGTCTGTATTTACAGGATGCAATAATGGATCGGGCAACCAAAACGAAACAGCTGAACCGAACAAAACAGTTAAACCTAGTGATACAGATGAACCTATCGAAACCGTTAACCCCACTATGGCGAGTGGCGAAAAAACATATATAGCAATATGCAGTGATATTCATATCGGCCAGTACGAAAAAGATGAAAAGAATATGAATTATGATATCGGAATGAAAAATTTGAAGATAGCATTACAAACTTACTATAAATTAACCGCATCGGATTCACTTGATGCAGTTGTATTTGCAGGAGATATTGTCAATAATGGATATCCAGTTGAATATTATAAATATCAACATGTTATAGAAACAGAAGTTAAGGAAGGTACAGCTCTTGTCGGTGTTATGGGAAATCATGAATGGTATACCGAAGGCTGGGGCCTTGATATTATTGGTAATGATGCAACAGAAAGATATCAACAGGAATTTGAAGCACAAACAGGATTTCCGGTTGAATCGGATACATCCGTAAACGGGATACATATACTTGCTGTATCACCAGATAATGAAGGAAGCTTATATCAACCAAGAGAAGCATTTTTGACAGAGCAAATTAAAGCTGCTGCTAAAGAAAATTCAAATATGCCAATTATAATAATTGCACATAAAGCTGTTAAAGATACTACCAATTCCTCTAACGAAGGAAACGTATATGCTGAATGGTCTCAAGAATTTTTAGATTTCATGGCAAATTATCCTCAGATCATTTATGTTTCGGGACATACACATACACCATTAACAGATGAAAAGATGTTAGTACAGAAAGATTATACGAATATAAGCGATGGTGCTGTTGGCGTAAATCCGTCACAAGGAATATTATTATCTGTAGATAGTAATTATGTAGTGAACGTTAAATTGTTGAATTTATCTGATGGTACTGAATATTCAAGTTATACAATAAATATTCCAGCAGTTGTAGAAAGCAAGGCTAATTTTACATATTTAGGATGATGTTAAATTGACAAACAACAAATTTCACGAAATCAATGACGGGGGGACAACCTTCGTCGCAGTCGCTAGTGATGCGCATGTTGGCGAGAAAAATAATGATACACTTAAAGCCGTAGCACACGCCATGGACGCATTTTACCAGTTGGCACCTAGGCTTGATGCCGTTATCTTCGGTGGTGATGTATCGGATAATGGCTATAAACATGAATATTGTGATTTTATGACGACGGTTAAAGCAAAAATCAAACCCCAAACAAAAATGGCAATAATCATGGGGAATCATGAGTGGTATCGTCATGGTTGGGGTTGCAATATTTTCGCGAATGAGTTTACAAAAAATTATCAGAGTTATTTCAAAAGATATACAGGCTTCGGAGTAGAAAACGATACTGTGGTAAACGGAATACATTTACTGTCGGTTTCGCCGGATAACGAAAGAGATTATTATATATCACGAGAAAATTTCCTTGAAAAACATATTGAAAAAGCGGCAAAAGAAGATAAAAATAAACCGATTTTTTTGATATGTCACAAACCTGTTAAATATACGATTAATACATCGGGAGAAGATCCAACAGAACCACCAGAGGATGTTGCGGCAGGTTGGTCTGATAAATTTTTGGAATTCCTGCAAAAATATCCTCAGATTATTTATGTTTCGGGTCATTCCCATTCACCGCTAAACATACCAAAAACTATATTCGATAATGGATATACGTGTATAAATTCGGGAGTAGTTAAAGGTCCTGCTTCCACGGCATTACTTTTTTCAATTTCACCTATAAACGGCGTAAATATATATCGCCTTAATTTAAGTGAAGACGAATTTATAGGCGAAACCTGGAATGTTCCGATTCGAACAAACTAACAATAAATTAAGAAAACATTTTTGCCTTAAGTTCTTTTTTCGGAAAACGTTCGGATTTACAGTAGCTGTATACTTCGGCGTTTGTGGCATAAACCACATCAACTCTGTTTGATATCATTTTGAAAAATTCTTCGGGCAAATTCCAATTGTTATACATTTCAAACTCATAAGAATGTCCCCAAACATTGAAAAGATAGGGGAGCTCACCATCTGCTGGTTCCGTATTCAGAAACTTATCCGTTAACTCAAAGAGTTTTTTATCCAAAATGCAACATGTAGGATGCCATTCCATAAATCTCTCGGGGAAGTTAAAATTATACTGATCGGCGATGGTTCTTGAATATCTTACTCCAGTATTATGTAAAATGTTTTGTATGACGGAATCATTATACCCAGATCCTCCAGGATAAGCCATTCCCATAATGTGATATCCGCATAATTTCTCAAGTGCGATTCTGTCGTCTTCAACTTCGTGTACAACACTTTCAGGACTAATTGAAGATAGTGACGGATGAGTAAGTGTATGAACCGCAACTTCGTGTCCAGCATACAAATTCTTAACTGCATCAGCGGTTATTTCGCTATGGTCACATTTCAAATCTTCGGAATAAGATAAATCATGTTTATTGCCGAAAAGACCTGAATTTAAATTAAAAGTACATTTGATGCGATATTTATTAAGTAATTCTACAAATCTATAATCGTGAATTGTACCATCGTCAAAACTTAGAGTGAGTATTTTTTTAATCATATTAATCAGCGCTTTCTTATAATAAAATTTAACAAAAAATCATTTTAAGAAAGTATAAATGAAAAAAGAAAAGAAAACAAGAATTATTTATAATATTGGCTACGTAACTAATAACAATCATGGTGGTTGCACAACTAAACACGTCATGTTATAATTGAAAAAGTTGGATTTTGATTCGAAAGTGGGTATATAAATGAAGCTGAAACGTAAATTCGGAGACAGATATGACGGATATAGGTGCAAAAATATAGACCCGTTTTTTTTCTTAATTCCTCATATTATGAAATCCAGAACGGATAGTCAGGTTTATTTTTCGGATACCATAGATATAACCAATCTTGAAGCTTTTGTAAGAGAACATTCTACAACGGATGTACTCGGACTCAAAACATACCATGTTGTAATTGCATCAATGGTAAGAATGATTTCACAAAGACCTTATTTAAACAGATTCATTATGGGCGGTAAGATATTTGCAAGAAATAATGTAACGATATCCATGTCAATCAAAAGAGGCAGCGCGCAAGGAATGAGCGCAGATTCAGAAACAACAGTAATAAAGCCAGAATTTGAACTATCAGACACATTACTTGAAATAGTTGATCGTTTTAACGAACAAGTTGATGCAAATAGAACAGTCGTTGACGAAAATTCAACCGACAGACTTGCCAAAATTCTAGGAGCTCTTCCTTCGGGGCTATTAAGATTTGTTATAAATTTTCTTACATGGCTTGATAATCGTGGACACATGCCCAAAATAATAAATAAATTAAGCCCATTTCATACCAGTATGTTTATAACAAATATGGGATCTTTAGGTATTAAACCAATATATCATCATATATATAACTTTGGTTCAACTTCAGTTTTTATTGCAATTGGCAAAAAAAGAACCATCCTAGAATATGACGATAATGGAAAAGCTAGCAAACATAAAGTTATTGATATTAAGGTTGTTGCAGATGAACGAATATGTGATGGATGTTATTATGCCTATTCCATGAGAATGTTATCAAAGCTTCTCAAGAATCCTGAAGTTCTGTTAACAAAACCGGAACAGATTATAATTGATGACGGGATAGTGCTTAAAGGAAGAACTGTCGAATTTTAATTAATATATCATATAAAAAAAGAGGCTGCAGTTTTTGCAGCCTCTTTGATGTTATAAACACATTATTTAATCAAATTATCTAGTCCGAAAGCAACAAAAACAAGTCGATCGCAAGGATATCTTCCAGGATCAGCTTCTTCATATATAATGCCTATATAATCTTTAGAAAGCTGAGCAAGTGAACTATAACCGCTAGGCCCTTCATTAATCAAATATGATTTATCATAATCCATACAACTATTTTTTGAACTTAATCTAACAGTCATCTTAACCCTGTCATTTTGGTCAGCAGGATTTGAGAAAATCAAAAATTGCTTTGCACCACGATAAAAAGTTATTTGAGAACCTTCACAACATGATTCAAGTAATTGTTCATTATAAAAAGGTTTAAGCCATGATTCTCCACCATTATAACTTAACGATATTGCACGATATCCAGGTTCATTTCTGTCGTTTCTTGTCAAAGTTCCATCAGGAAGTTCAGCAACTGTTAATTCGCTTGCAACTCCTGAACTTTTGCCGCCAACCCATGTTTCGCCGTGATTATTACTATAAATAGTATATCCGTTTGCTGGAATAACTAATCTTCCTTTATAAGGAGCTTTTCTCAGCTGAATTCCATTTCCAGGACCAGTGCCGTCCCAAAGTGTTCCTTCAGGTTGAACCCTATCAGAAATATTTACAGGGCTACTCCAAGTTGCGCCATTATCATCGCTAAACATATTCCAAACAGTGCGTTTTTCTTCGCTAATACCAGCTCTAATTTGATCTTCTGTATCTGTACCTTTATTTCTTGTTGCGAAAAGCCAAATTCTTCCTGTATCCGAATCCTGAACAGCAGCAGGATTTCCACAGGTATTTTCTCCATCATCCCATACTATTTGTGCAGGTTCCCAAGTAGCTCCAAAATCGAAACTTCGTTTAAGTAGCAAATCTATATCTCCGTGATCGGCACGATTAGCATGACGACCTTCGGCAAATGCCAGTAAAACTCCATCTTTTGTACATAATAAAGCAGGGATTCTGTATGTATCGTATCCTTCTTCTCCAGACACAAATACATTTTTTCTCATTGGTTTTGGTTGTGTGTGCATGTTTCAAACTCCTTAAATTTTTATAAAACACAAGATAAAGCCAAGTATAGCATATAAATGCTTACAGTGAGAAGAAAATTATATTAATTTTTTGTTTCAACTGTGTATTTTTCTATTAACTTTACTGGATGATATGACAATTTAGATGTACGAAGCCCCAAATCACCTGTATCATCTTCTCTGTTAATAAATTTAACCTCAGGAGTAACAAACTTTCCTGCAAACTGCGAAACAATTATTTGATACACACCAGGATAAGAAATATCGGCTTTTTCAACATGAATGTACATTGTATCGTTAATCGTTTCCCCGATAGACAAAGCAATAATCTTTCCGTTAACCTTCAAAATACCACCATACATTTTAAATATAGTCCAGTTATCCAAAACTTCGATAATTTTGATGTTTTCTTGAATCAAAGCCTCATTTTGTTTCGGACTCGACGCTAAATGATCGTTGCAGAAATTTTTAATCGCTTCAAAATCAGAGGTATCATCAATCACTTCAAAGGTAAAATCAGGATACAATGATTTAAATTTATTTATGTGATTTCGTTGTCCCGCGAACTTTTTGCCCACGAAATGAATCATATCTTCAGGGTTATAAACATAATCAAAAATATCACGTTTCTCCAATATCTCAACTATCTGCAACATGTCCAGAGCTTCTAGCTCATCTTTTTGTTCTTTAGTTACACCACAGAAATATAGTTTGTTTTTTGTTTCATGACAATATTCAATTATTTTGCCAACAGCTTCTTCTAAATTTCCACCTAAAGGATATGAAAAAGCAGTTATTCCGTGATACGAACAATTTATTTTGAAGAAAAGTGTTTCTCCATCGAAAGCAAATTCAGTGTTAAAATAATCACGCCAAATATATAATCCTCCGATAGTGTAATCACATGTTCCGATGTTTTGATTATTTAATAGTGAGGCGATTTTGTCTAAATCATCAAGTGTTAATTTTGAAAAAAACAGCATAATTCGCTCCTTCCCAAATCTAAATATTTTTGTAAATTTGTTTATATTATACACGTATAAACGTGAACTTGGCAATGCAAACATGCTCAAAGGGGTTATTGTAGAAATAGTGCCTCGTTTGTAGAATTGTGCATTGACAAAGAAGTCAAAGAGAACGATAATAACACTTAGCGTATTTTTGTAAGTTAACACTAAAAATATGTAACATTTTATTTGAAATCATCAGGAGGTATAACTATGGCAAAACTTAAGACCGGAATAATCGGTATGGGTTATATAGGAGAAAGTCATATAGAAGCTGTACGCAGAATAGGTTTATGTGAGCTTGTAGCGATAGCTGATACAAATGCAAACTTGGCAAAAGCTAAAGCAGAAACTTACGGAATAGAAAAAGTATATAACACCGTTGATGAAATATTGGCAGATCCGGAAATTGATGTTATTCATAACTGTACACCAAATTTTTTGCATGCAGAGATTAACAGAAAAGTAATAGAATCTGGTAAACATTTATTAAGCGAGAAGCCTTTAACAAAAACATATGAAGAAGCTCTTTCTTTGGTTCAGTTATCAGAAAAAAATCCGGATGTTGTTGTGGGTGTTAATTTTAACTACAGAATGAATCCTATGATTCAAGAAATGAAGTATAGAATAAACAGAGGCGATATAGGAACTCCTAGAATTGCAACCGGAACATATCAGCAGGATTGGCTTTTATATGATACAGATTACTCATGGCGTTTAGAGCCTGATGTATCGGGCAAATCGTGCGCTGTTGCAGATATCGGGTCACATTGGATGGATGCGGTTCAAACTGTTACAAACGGCAAAATTATTGAAGTAATGGCAGACTTAGAGACGGTAATACCTGTAAGAAAAAAACCTAAAGCTCAGACGGAAACTTTTACCAGTAAAGTTGCTACTGAATATGAATTGGTTGATATTGAAAATGAAGAATATGCTTCTGTTATGTTTAGAATGGATAACGGCGTAAGAGGCGTGTTCCATGTATCAGAACTTGCGGCAGGACATGGATGTTATTTTAACTTTGAAATCAACGGATCAAAAGCTTCATATCGTTGGAATCAGGAAGAAAATGATAGAATGTGGATTGGACATAGAGATGGAGATAACGGATATGTTATCAGAAATCCAAATACAATGGCTCCTGAAGTTAGACAATATACAGGACTTGCTATGGGACATCCTGAAGGATGGAACGATGCATTTAAAGGAAATATTGTAAGTTTTTATAAATTTATTGCAGCAGGCAAAAAAATGCATTCAGACAAGCCTGATTTTGCAACATTACAAGATGCGGCTTATCTAGTTAAGCTAACCGAAAAGATTGTACAATCCAGCAAAGAACGTCGCTGGATCAAAATTGATTAATATAATAACAAATATATTAAATGCACATATTTAAGAGGAGGATTTATCATGTCAGAAAAATTAGCAATTTATGGCGGCCCTAAGGCCAAAACTACAGCCAACTTCCCTATGTATCCAGGTGGATTGGAAATTGGAGACGAAGAAAAGAAGCAGGTTAATGAAGTTCTTGATAATAAGTATTTATTCAGATATTACGGACCTGCTAACTGTGAATCAAAAGTTAAGCAATTTGAGCAAGCTTTCGCAAAAAAGACAGGTGCTAAATTTGCATTAGCAACAAGTTCATGTACAGGTGCTCTTATCAGTTCATTAGTAGCATGCGGAATTGGCCCTGGCGATGAAGTTATCGTATCAGGTTACACTTTCTTTGCTTCATGTGCAGCAATTGTTGCGGCAAAAGCTATTCCTGTTATTGCAGAAGTAGATGAAACTTTAACAATTGATCCT
>Ga0209373_10004869_pt1 | contig 11360 bp, 11 predicted proteins | sample Higcelweek5metaG_FD_187173 | JGI IMG/M metagenome (GOLD analysis project Ga0209373, IMG submission 187173) | Freshwater pond sediment microbial communities from the University of Edinburgh, under environmental carbon perturbations - High... | ecosystem: Environmental > Aquatic > Freshwater >... | reverse complement strand
TATAGTGATATATCAACTGGTTTTTTATATAGTATTATGTTGCCGCATTTAAAAGAGAAAGTTATAAATGAGGTATTAAACTTAGGTTTAAAAGAATTAATTTTAGAAAATACTAATGATGAAGAACTAATTGATATCTTAAAAAACAAAAATGATATTGGTATTAATATTTCTAGTGAATACTTAGAAGATAAATATAATTATTTGTATAAAAATATTAATGATCCTAAAATTATTGCTGGTATTAAACATTTATTTTATTATTTAGTGGTTAAAGAATTAAAAGACTTAAGTCATTTTAATGAAGTGGTAGTTGTTAATCCTAATTTATACTTAGAATTAGATGTTCATACGGTAAGGAATTTAGAATTAGTGGAAACAATTAGGAATAAAGAACGTAATAATAGTTTGATTTGGTTACTCGATAAAACCAAAACGGCGATGGGTTCAAGATTATTAAAAAATTGGTTATTAAATCCTTTAAAAGATATTGGGGAACTTAATAATAGATATGATCGAATCGAAAAATTAAATAGTGAGTTTTTAATTAAAGAAACTTTGCGAAATAATTTAAATGAAATATATGATTTGGAAAGACTATGTGGCAAAGTTATTTGTGGTAATTTAAATGCTCGTGATCTCTTACAAATAAAAAGATCTTTAAGTGTTTTACCGACTATTAAAGATAATTTAATAAAATTAGACTTTAATTATAGTTTAGAAACCGAAAGCGATTTATTAGTTTTACTAGACAAAGCGATAGCTGATGAGCCACCTATTACTTTACACGATGGAGGTTTAATAAAACCAGGATTTAATAAAGAACTAGATGAATTAAAAAGTATTCGTCGTGGTGGTAAAGATTATTTAACCAAAATTGAACAAGATACTAAAGAACAAACGGGAATTAAAAATTTAAAAGTTGGTTATAATAAAGTATTTGGTTATTTTATTGAAGTCTCTAAAGGCCAAATAAAGAATGTTAATGATGCTTTTGGTTGGGAAAGAAGACAAACTTTAGCAGATAAAGAAAGATATATAACGCCAGAGTTAAAAGAAAAAGAAGCTTTAATATTAAATGCGGAAGAAAAGATTATTAATTTAGAGTATGACTTGTTTTTAGGAGTAAAAGAAGCAATTAAAAAACGGATTTTTGCTTTAAAAGCCATTGCTAAAGTAATTAGTGAAATTGATGTTTTAGGATCTTTATCTGAAGTAAGTGAAGAATATCATTTGGTAAGACCAATTTTAACTACAAAAAGAACTATTAATGTTGTTGATGGGCGTCATCCTGTAGTCGAACGCTTAAGTCATCAAGAATATGTTGCTAATAGTCTAGTTATGGATGAAAATACTCATACATTACTAATAACCGGTCCTAACATGTCTGGTAAAAGCACTTACATGCGTCAATTAGCTTTAATAGTTATTATGGCTCAAATGGGATCTTTCATTCCCGCTAAAGAAGCTCTATTACCAATATTTGATAAAATATTTACGAGAATCGGTGCAAGTGATGATTTAGTTAGTGGTGAATCTACTTTTATGGTGGAAATGAAAGAAGCCGAAAATGCTGTGCGTAATGCTACTAAAGATAGTTTAATCTTATTCGATGAACTAGGTAGAGGGACAGCCACCTATGATGGTATGAGTTTGGCAGAAGCCATCTTAGAATATATTAATAACAAAATAAAATGTAAGACTTTATTTTCCACTCATTATCATGAATTAACGGAATTAGAAAAAAGATTTCCGGGGATTAAAAATGTTCATGTTAGTGCTTTAGAAGAAAATGGCAATATAATATTTTTACATAAAGTAAAAGATGGCGCCGTTGATAAAAGTTATGGTATTCATGTCGCTAAATTAGCTAACATGCCTGATGAAGTAATTAAAAGAGCCAATGAAATTCTTAGTTATTATGAAAAGAATAATACAAAGAAAAATGTGCGTAGTGAAAAACAAATAGCTTTAGAGTTAGTAGAGGAAAAACCAAACTTAGTAAAAGAAAAACTAGATGCTCTTGATCCTCTTAAAATAACCCCTTTAGAAGCCATAAATATCTTATATGAATTAAAACAAGATAATAAATAGGAGGAATTATGAAAGAATTAAAAAGTATCTGGGGAAGAAAGTTAGAATCTAAAAATAAGAAACAGAGGATAAAAAGTTATTTGTTAGAATCTTTAATTTTTGCTTTAGTAATGAGTGCTTTAGATGTTATTGGGATTTTAGCTTCTAAAAATGGTGCTGTATTTTACTTTTTAGATAATTATACTATTAACTTTATTATTACGGTGATGATAGCTTTCATAATTCTATTTATAATGGCTTTTATTTTAAATTATTTAGCAACAGAAAAACAATTAAGAAAATAACTATGTTATAATGAAGTAGGTGATTTTATGGGTAAATCAAGAAGCGAATTAAGAGAAAAATGTATGATTATTTTATATCAAGCAGAACTAAGAGAAAAAAGCCATGTTGATTATGATATAGATAGTCTTATTAAAGATAATATTGATATTGATAGTGAGTTTGTTAAAGACCTTGTTTATGGGGTAACGACACATTATGAAGAAATTAATAGTGTTATTGATAAATATTTGAAAGACTGGAGTATCGATCGTTTGGATAAGACTGGGGGAGCTATTTTAAGAATTGCTACTTATGAACTTATTTATACTGATACGCCACCTATAGTTATAATTAATGAAGCTTTAAATTTAGCCAAAAAATATAGTGATGACGCCGTAAGAAAAATCATTAATGCTTCGTTAGATAGAATGAGAAAAGATTATGAACGATAAGTATTTAACAATTAGTGATTTAAATAAACATGTTAAAAGTCTTGTCGAGGAAGATACTTTTTTAAATAAAGTATATTTAAAAGGGGAAATATCTAATTTTAAATTTCATAGTAGTGGGCATCTTTATTTTTCATTAAAAGATAATGAAAGCAAAATAAATGCGGTGATGTTTGAATTTAATCGTTTAAGAGGTTTAGATTTTGAACCAACTGATGGTATGAATGTTTTAATTGAAGGCAAAGTCGATGTTTATGTTCCTAATGGTGCTTACCAAGTATATGTAGAAAAAATGACCCAAGATGGTTTAGGTAACTTATATTTAGAGTTTGAAAAATTAAAAAAGCAATTAGAGCAGGAAGGTTTATTTGCTGCTAGTCATAAAAAAGCTATTCCTAAGTTTCCGAGAATGATAGGTATTATTACTGCTCCTACTGGGGCAGCAATTAAAGATATTTTAAGTACTATTAAAAGACGTTATCCCATTTGTGAGACAATTTTATTTCCTACACTTGTTCAAGGTGAAGGAGCCAAAGAAAGCATTGTTAAACAAATAAAGGTAGCCAATAATTATGACTTAGATGTCATTATTTTAGGTCGTGGTGGTGGGTCTATTGAAGATTTATGGGCTTTTAATGAAGAAATTGTGGCCAGAGCGATATATGATAGTAAAATTCCGATCATTAGTGCTGTTGGTCATGATGTTGATTTTACGATAAGTGATTTTGTGGCAGATTTAAGAGCTGCTACCCCAACTGGAGCAGCTGAAATGGCCGTACCTAATATTATTGATTTAAAAAACATCATTAAACAATATAAAATTAGAAGTTATCAAAATATTAATAATTACTTAATTAGTTATATAAATAAACTAAAATCTCTAAAAGAATCATATATTCTTAAAAACCCGTTAGCTTTATATGAAGTAAAAGAACAAAAATTAAGTGGTTATATTGATAGACTTAATAATCACATGAATAATTTACTCGATAAATATCAGTTTAATTATCAAATTCTTTTAAATAAAATAACTTTATTGAACCCTTTGAATATCTTAGAAAAAGGTTACAGCGTTATATCAAAAGATAATAAGATAATTAAGTCGGTAAAAAAATTAACTAAAGATGATGAAATAACAATTAAATTATATGAAGGTAAATTAAAAGCTTCAGTAAAAGAAATCTTATAGGAGGATAATATGGAAACTAAGAATGAAAAATTTGAAGAAAAATTTCAAGAACTAGAAAAAATAGTTGGTGAATTAGAAAGTGGTAATACTGATTTAGATTTATCTATTGAAAAATACACTAAAGCGATGAAATTAGCTAAAGAATGTGGTGATAAATTAACAGCGGCTAGCGAAAAGGTTAATAAAATTTTAGATGAAGATGGAAAATTAAAAGATTTTGATATTACCGAATAAAACTAAATAGGGGGCTTTATGATAATTAAAAATACTTATAAAAAAAAGTCAGTAGGACTTCTTTTATATGACTTAGATGGAACTATAACTTATCATGATACTTTAAGAGGCCACTATGAGGCGGTCTTAAAAACATTAGGAATCATCCCTAAACCAGAATATATTGCTGAAATATTAAAAGCTGTAGCTGACTTTTTGGTTCTTCATAAAGAAGAAGGATTTACCTTAGAGGCTTTTTATAAATATAACGAAGAGCATTTGTCATTTTTAATTGAAAATGATATTAATGGGGCTTACTTTTCTCAAGCTGGTATGGGTTTAGAAGACAGATATTTAAAACTAAGCGCAGGAATGGATGTTTTAATAAGATATATGGCTGGTATTGGAATTAAACAAGCAATATTTACCAATTGGTTTAGAAATATTCAAATAAATAAGTTAAATAAATTTAATTTATTACCATATTTTAGTGAATTATATACTCCTGAAACTCTGCCTATTAAGCCCAGTTTAGAAGGCTTTAAAACTATTCTAATTAAAGAAGGCGTAAAAGAAGGAGCAGTGATGATTGGTGATTCTTCTGAAGATATGGCAGCAGGAGAAGCGGGATTCCATACTATTTTATTAGATCCAAATGGTAAAAAAGAAGCTTTGTATGAAATAGCTAACTCTGTCGTAACGGAAGCCAATGATATAAAGAAACTATTATTAAAATAAAAACACCTAACGGTGTTTTTTTATCCAACAAGATAAGCAATAACCATAGCAGCTATTCCAGCTACCATAATTAATAAAGCTATCCAGGAGACAATTTTTAATGTTTTTTTACTCATAATTCACCTCTAGTACATTAATAATTTACCACAATTTAGAGTTTGTGTAAATAACATAAAAATGATATAATCTTTTTCGAGGTGAAAGCAATGAAAGGAAAAGTCGTTATTGGCCTTAGTGGGGGTGTAGACTCTGCTGTGGCGGCTTATTTACTTAAAAAAGATGACTATGAAGTCATTGCTCTTTTCATGCGTAATTGGGACAGTAGTATTAATAATGATACTTTAGGTAATCCTAATTTAAATAATCAAATTTGTCCGCAAGAAGAAGATTATAATGATGCTGTAGAAGTAGCTAAAAAACTAGATATTCCTATCTATAGAGTGGATTTTATTAAAGAGTACTGGGATTATGTCTTTCAATACTTCTTGGATGAATTAAAGCTAGGTAGGACACCTAATCCAGATATTATGTGTAATAAATATATTAAGTTTGATTTATTTGTGAAAGAAGCTAAGAAGTATGGGGCAGAGTATATAGCAACTGGACATTATGCGATAACTAAGAATAACCATCTTTTTCGAGGTCTTGATCAAAACAAAGACCAAACCTACTTTCTTAGTCAATTAACTGCCCAACAACTTAATAATGTGCTATTTCCAGTAGGAGAGTTAACTAAAGAAGAAGTCAGAAAGATAGCTAGTGAAATAGGTTTAAATGTGGCTACTAAAAAGGATTCTACTGGGATTTGTTTTATTGGCGAAAGGCACTATCAAGAATTTTTAAAAAATTATTTAAAACCTAATCCTGGGAAGGTTATTGACATAGAAACCAATGAAGTAGTAGGGGAACATACGGGATTAATGAACTATACTATTGGACAAAGAAGAAATGTTGGGATTAGTGGTCAAAAAGATAAGCATTTTGTCGTTGGTAAAGATGTAAAAAGCAATATTTTATACGTAGCATTTAAAGAAGATAACAAATATTTATATTCTGATGCTTGTTTGATTGACAACGTTAATTTTATTAGTGATTTAAGACCAGATAAGTGTAGTGCTAAATTTCGTTATCGTGGGGAAGATCATCCAGTTAATCTTATTTATTTAGATAATAATCAGATATTAGTAAAGTACCCTTTGCAAGCTAAAGCAGTGACCCCTGGTCAAGCTTGTGTGTTATACCTAGAGGAAGAATGCCTGGGGAGTGGTATTATTAAAGAAATATATAAAGATAATCTTAAATTATGGTACTTATAAATACCATTTTTTATTGACAACATTTTGTTAAGTAATATATAATGGTAATGTAAAATAGAAAGTAGGGTATGAGACAACGTGAATAGATTAAATGACTTATTACAAGAATTAGGTATATCAAAAGTAAGATTAGCTAAATACTTGGGTGTATCTCGCCAAATGGTTTATAATTATTTAGAAATGGATAGTATTAATAAATGGCCTAAAGAAAAGAAAATTTTATTCTTTAAGCTTTTAGATATCCCCGATGGTAATGATGAAACCATCAATAAAATAAAAGTAACAACTGATTATTTAATGGCTGTGGAAACAAGGCTTAATCAAGGTGTTAAAGATCTAGCTGACTTAGATAATTATTTTGATTTTAAAGGCTTAAAAAAAGAAGAACAAGAGTTAATTGCTGATATTACTTATATATTAAAAGAAAAATTATTAGATGAGAAAAAGGGTAAAGAAAATTATTCTGCTTTGATTTATTTATATCATCTTTTACAAGCTTATGAAAATGTTCCAGAAATTAAGTATATTTTTGGTTATATGTCTAAAGCGACAGGATTTACCAACCCTAATACTTTTGTTTTTGATGAAGATAAGCAATTTATTTTTGAAGGTATTTTGTATTCCGCTTTAACATTATATAATAGTGGGGGAACTAGCAAGAGTCGTTTAATTGATTCTCATCGTCGTTTTGTACAAGAAATTGAACAACGTAATGAGGAAAAGTTATCTCGTACTGCTCAATTAACTAATATTTCTGCCCAAGCTTTAAAAGAATTAAATTATACATCATTTACGACTGAAAATTCTAGAGAAGTATTAGAGAAGATAGCAGAAATTGAGTCCAGAAAGGTTTAGAATAACAACATATAATATATATTATGTTAACCAAAACATATTTAAATAATTAAAATATCAATAAAAAAGAACTAAGATAATAAGTAATATTAGTTCTTTTTATATGTTATAGATATAAAATATTAGACAAATTAGTTATAAATTATATATTATTAATAAGTTTTAATTATCTAAATGACTGTGAGGATGATATTCATCATAATCATTTTTAAGTTGTTCATTGACTAAATGAGCATATATTTGGGTGGTAGTAATATCACTATGACCTAATAATTCTTGTATGACACGTAAATCAGCGCCATTTTGTAGTAGGTGGGTAGCAAAAGTGTGTCTGATAGTATGTGGTGATATATCCTTCTTAATACCTTTTTTAAGACATTCTAATTTAATAAATTTAAATACTGATTGACGACTTATAGGTTTTCCATAACGATTAAGAAAAACAAATTCTGTATTTTTATTCTTTAAAATTATTGGTCGATAGGTATATATATATTTATCTAAGTGACTTTTGGCTTCATCAGTAATGGGAATAATTCTTTCTTTACTCCCCTTCCCTAGAACTCTAATTAAATCTTCTTTGAAGTCAATATTACTAATTTTTAAATTTACTAATTCACTAATTCTAATGCCTGTAGCATATAAAAGCTCTAAAATGGCTTTATCTCGATAATCATAAGGATTTTCTAGTTTAATATCCAATAATTTATTTATTTCCTCTATTGTAAGATATATTGGTAATAATTTAGCTTTTTTAGGCATTTTAAGACTCATACAAGGATTTTTGTTAATTAAACCATCATCTAATAGAAAGTTATAGAAGTTCTTTAAAACAGTTATTTTATGACTTATAGAAGTATTTTCACTTTTAGTACTACTCTTTTGAATATATTTCTTAAGGTCATCATTAGTTATATTTAAAATGTTCTTGTTTTTAAAATATAATTGATAAGCTTTTAATTCATACATATAACTATTTATGGTATTCTTAGCATATTTACATTCATATTTTAAATAATCTAAATACTTTAAAATTAATGGGTCATAAACAAATACATCTTTCATATACATTCTCCATATTTATTATATCATTAAATAAAAAAAGACTAAATAAATTAGTCTTTTAACTTTATCTACTACCCATTTCTGGAGCCTCATCTTTAAATTATGTTTTTATTGTAAAGTTGGCCCACTCTCTCCGAGTTCACTTTGTACTTTAACAACAATTTCCATTACCTTTTGTTCTAGAAAATAATTCCGTGCAGCTTCTTCGATGTCATATTTTGTATAAAAGTGGCTATTAATAGGATTTGGGAATATATTTTCTAAATTTCCTTCTATTTCAGTGCCACAAACTCTTTTAATTTCTTCAATTGTTTCTCTTAACAACCTATCTAATTCATTTATATTATTACTTTCAGTATTATCTGTTTTTATTGTTCCAACTTTTTTTTGAAGTTCTTCCTGAAGATTTACAAATCCTTCGAATGATTCTTCACCATCTACTGTTGGAGAATCTGTTATGATATTAAAAAATCCAGCATTTAATTTTCCATTGTCTTTTTTTATGAGATTTACTTTTGTTTTTTCTCCAAGGCCCATACCTCTTCTTTTGGTAATTAATTCTTGCCATTTATCAGCTAATGGTAAAATAAGTTCTGTTTTTTCACTATTATAAGCTATACTAGCAAAAAGTGCGTTTTTAGGGTTAACACCATGCGTTATAACTCTTTGATATAATTCTAAAAAAGTTGCCCTTTCGTATGCATAATCACTTTCTGCTTCTTCAATAAAGTAATCCATGCGTTCCGTGATACATTCTTCACTATTTAGTTTTTTTAGTCTGTACCAAAAGGCTTTTTTATAAAAAGCCTTTTGAGCTTTTTCAGCCAGTTCGTCCCTTAAATCAGCTATATTAATAGTTCTTAGTTTTTCTATTTCTTGCTTCGCTAAAATAATTTGGGCTTGAATATCTTCTTCCGTTTTTTTGGCTGTTAAGGTCCTTATTATATCTTCATACTCTGCAATCAGCTTTTCTTTTTCATTGTTTATTTCATTTTCTGAAGTAAATTGAACTATTGTTCTTACTAATAATGGGGCAATAAAAATTAAATTATCAAAAGTTTGTTTTAATTTTTTAAGAGTCTCGCTTTTTTGACTTATAAAAATCACATGGTCACTAACAGTAGGCTCTCCGTTTTCCGCTTTTTTTTCTTCTTCTATTTCAATTTCTGCCTCAATCCCTTTTATTTCTGCTTCCAATTCATCATCATCATCATCTTCATCACCATCATCATCGCTTTGATGTTCTTCTTCAAAACGATAACGTTTTGCTTTAGCACTAATAAGACTTAACCTTAAATTCTGTAAATATACTTTTGACCGTTCATAAAATTCCTCTTCTCTAACTTTTTCTCTTACTGATTCAATTTCCGCTTCAAGCCTTCTTATTTCTATTTCTAATTCTTCTATCTCTTTTACTTTATCTTTTGCATATTCTTTAAAAAAAGAATATTTTGCTTTGTTTTTCTCAAGAAGACTTTCTAAACTTCGTAAATAATCACTTGAACATTTATAAAGCTCTTCTTTAATTGCTTTTATTTCATCAGCAATAACTTGTACTTCAACAAAAAACGAATTAGCAAATTCTTCTATTGATGGTTTGGCCGTGATTCCCAATTCTTTCAAAATTGGTAAATCTTGATCAATTGTTTCATTACTTCTCCCCATTAATTTAAAGCCTCCCTTATATTATGTTTACTCTTTAAATATAATACTTTTTTCAACAAATGTAAATAAATTTGTAAATTGATATCAACATAGCACTTTAAGTAGCGAACATTTATTTGCTACATAAATTTTATGTGATATAATAAATGTGGATGTGATAAAAATGGAATTGTTAGCAGATATTTTAAAACCCACTAAGTTAAGTGATGTTATTGGTCAGGATCATTTAATTGGTAAAAATAAGATTCTTAGTACTTTAGTTAAAGATAATAAGATGTTTTCGATTATTTTATATGGAAAGCCAGGTATAGGTAAAACAAGTATTGCAAATGCGATTGTTAATGAATTAAATAAACCCTATCGCTTTTTAAATGCAGTTATAAATAATAAACAAGATTTTGATATTGTTATTGAAGAAGCGAAAATGAATGGTGAGATGCTTTTAGTTATTGATGAAATACATAGAATGAATAAAGATAAGCAAGACTTACTCCTACCCTATATTGAAAATGGTTTAATTATTTTGATTGGTTTAACAACAGCTAATCCATACCATAAAATAAACCCCGCGATTAGAAGTAGATGCCAAATATTTGAATTACATGAATTAACTAGTGCAGATATTAAAAAAGGTCTTAAAAAGGCTCTAAATAGTCTTAAAGATGTATCTATTGATGAAGATTCTTTAAATTTTATTACAATTAGTTCATCAGGTGATTTTAGAAGTGCTTTAAATTTATTAGAGATGGCTTATTATGCGGATTCTAAACATCAAATAATAATTCCTTTATTAGAAAGTATTCATGCAAAAAAAGTCTTCTTTCATGATAAAGATCAAGATGGCCATTATGATGTTTTAAGTGCTTTTCAAAAATCAATTAGAGGAAGTGATGTTGATGCTTCGCTTCATTATTTAGCAAGGCTTATTGAAGCCGAAGATTTAGATAGTATCTATCGAAGAATGACGGCTTGTGCTTATGAAGACATCGGACTTGCTAATCCTGGGATGGGCCCTAAAGTAATGGCTGCTATTGAAGCCTCTGAATTACTAGGTCTTCCTGAAGCTAGACTACCATTAGCCGTGGTAGTTACGGAGCTAGCCCTATCACCGAAAAGTAATAGTGCTTACTTAGGAATAGATAAAGCTCAAAATGATATCAGAAAAGGTAGTACCGGAAATGTTCCTAATCATATTAAAGGGACTAGCATTACTTATAAATATCCTCATGATTATCCTAAGTATTATGTTAAACAACAGTATTTACCAGATTTAATTAAAGATCGTAAATACTACCAACCAAAAAACAATAAGTATGAAGAAAATTTAGTAAAAATAAATAACGAAATGAAAAAAGACTAATAAATAGTCTTTTTTATTTAAAATAATAAAAAAGTACCCAAAGGAGAGTACGCAGTGATAAAAACCCGTCCGCAAACAGGTGGGCATCACATTAATATCTTTAGGATTCTAACGCACTTAATGGGCTAGTATTCAACACAGATATTAAATTA
>Ga0209373_10004868_pt1 | contig 11360 bp, 6 predicted proteins | sample Higcelweek5metaG_FD_187173 | JGI IMG/M metagenome (GOLD analysis project Ga0209373, IMG submission 187173) | Freshwater pond sediment microbial communities from the University of Edinburgh, under environmental carbon perturbations - High... | ecosystem: Environmental > Aquatic > Freshwater >... | reverse complement strand
GGTAACCACTGAACTCATCATTACCGACGAGCTGACTCAATTTAAACTTACCGGCAACCACACCTGCTGGTGGATTCCCGGCGACTGGGACATTTACGAACATCTTTACAATACAACTAAGTTCACCGAAATCGACGCCACCAGCAAACGGAACCATCCGGCGCTGGCTCAGACTTACATTCCGGCAAATGCTGTCAACACACCACTGACCATGAAAACCAATGATGGGTTGTACCTCAGTTTTCACGAAGCCGACCTGACCGATTACGCGGGAATGACCCTGAAGATTGATGATGAAAAGCTCATGATGACCAGCGCGCTTGTAGGTTCCGATATCAATGGTTATAAAGTAAAACGTTCCCTCCCTTTCGAAACGCCCTGGCGAACCATCCAGGTTTCAGAAACTGCCGGAGGGTTGATCGAATCGAACCTGATCCTGAACCTGAACAATCCGAACGTGTTAGGCGATGTATCGGCGTGGGTAAAACCAACAAAATATGTGGGAATATGGTGGGATATGCACCTGGGAAGCAAAAGCTGGGATATGGCCAGCGGAAAACATGGGGCTACCACAGCATACACCAAAGAACTGATCGACTTTGCCTCTGAAAATAAAATAGGTGGCCTTTTGGTTGAAGGTTGGAACACCGGCTGGGAACACTGGATTGGCTTTGAAGATCGCGAAGGTGTTTTCGACTTTGTAACCTGCTATCCCGATTACGACTTGAAAGAGGTTGTCCGTTACGGCAAAGAAAAGGGTGTAGAGCTGATTATGCACCACGAAACCTCTGCCGCCCCGCGAACTTACGAACAGCAGTTGGATACTGCTTATTCGCTGATGCAAAGCATGGGCATCCACTCCGTTAAAACCGGCTATGTTGGCACCATCATCCCTAAGGGTGAATACCATCAGGGGCAATGGATGATCAACCACTTTCAAAAGGTGATCGAGACTGCCGCCAAATATCGTATTGCTGTCGATGCGCACGAAACGATCAAAGATACAGGGTTGCGACGTACCTATCCTAATTCACTTGCCCGTGAGACTTTCCGTGGTCAGGAATTCAATGCCTGGTCGCCCGATGGGGGAAATCCACCCGAACACCTTCCAATACTTGCTTTTACAACCATGTTGGCCGGTCCAATGGATTATACACCCGGAATTTTTAATATTAAGTTGAAACCCTACAAGGAACACAACCAGGTGAACACTACGCTGGCACAGCAATTGGCGCTTTACGTTGTAATCCTCTCCCCTGTTCAGATGGCCGCCGACCTGATTGATAACTACAAAAGGCCATCCGGCATTCAGTTTATCCGCGATATACCAGTTACATGGGAACAGACCAACGTGCTTAACGGTGAAGTTGGCGACTATGTTACTATTGCACGCGAAGAGCGTGAAACCGGAAACTGGTTTGTTGGCAGCATAACCGATGAAAATGGCCGTGAACTGGAAATCAAACTCGACTTCTTAAAACCCGGCGAGAAATACCAGGCTACCCTCTATTCCGATGGTGACAATGCCGATTGGGATAAAAACCCAACCTCGTACAAAATTGAAAAGATGGAGGTAGATAACACTACTTCATTGAAGTTAAAATTAGCGCCCGGAGGAGGGACAGCCGTCAGCATTATTAGAAAATAAACTTTTGGTCATTCCATTGTAAAAGACATTCAAAACAGGTAATTAATGTAGTTAAATTGTTTTGTATGAGGATTTTTCTTATTTCTATTTTGTTAATTCATTTATCAGTTTACAGTGAAAAGAACGAAGTCCAAACTGGGAAAGTTATGGTAAGATAGGGATCAATCAGGATTTATGGATGAAATAAAACAGCATGGGAACGACCTCTGTGGCTCTCTGTGGATTCTTTGTGGCACTCTGTGAAACAAAGAAAAATGACACAGAGAACCACAGAGTTTTCACAAAGTACCACAGAGAAAACATATTATTCGAGTAAATTTGACTATTTGTCCGGATTAGATGTTAAGGAAACTTTCTATTTCTATAAATTGAAGAAAATTAATCAGCTTATCAGCGAAAAGAACGAAGCCCAAACCGGGAAAGTAGTGGTGAAGTAGTACTTTGCAGGAATACTTATAATTACATTAAAGAACTTTAGTAATTTCTGTTTGATGGCATCAAACAAATTTGTATTCTGCCAAACAACAACATCATTAACAATCTTTAAATATCTCCATTCAACTTTTTCAACTCAAATTTGTCTTACTATTTTAAAGTTCAATATTAAAGACATTTTGAAATGATAACCCTTATAATCTTGTTAATGATGAGTAATCAAACTGGTGATTCAATTCAGTACAATAAGCTGACTGAGTTTGAGAAATATGTGATCGAAAAAAAGGGTACTGAACGCCCCTTTACGGGGGAATATACCGACCTTTTTGAAAGGGGAACTTATGTTTGCCGCAAATGCAACGCCCCCTTGTACCGCTCAACCGACAAGTTCCATTCAAATTGTGGCTGGCCAAGTTTCGACGATGAAATCCCCGGGGCAATAAAAAAAACTACCGATATGGACGGTCGACGGGTTGAAATTACCTGTGCAAAATGCGGTGGACATTTAGGACATGTATTTACAGGAGAAGGTTTTACTCCTAAAAATACCCGCCATTGTGTCAACTCAGTTTCTCTAAAATTTATTATTGAAAAATAGGGTCTGCTGATAATTGTTTCAACTTTTCATGATGAGCATTTCAAATATCTAATTATAAGGATAGAAGTGCACGTATTTATTTTTGAAGATTGGAAAGAAGTATACACTTGAAATTTGAGTTTGGTCTAAAATTATCCCAGAGGGATAAAATGCTTATAGAAAATTGAACGAACAACATGAAATGCGACCCCTATGGGGTCGAACCTCTTACGATCATTTTTTTCAATAAATATTTGACCTCTCTGAGGTCAATCCAAATCATCGTCGAGATTTTCAGCAATGTCTACTCTAAAAAAAAGTCGGAGTAATTCCAAAACAATTTTTGAAAATTATCTGTTTGATTCATTATGAAAACAAAATAATCATAGTTTTATCTATCTAAAGATTTTATCTTCGGTCTCAAACAAAAATCATAAGTTATGTACAACATTAATCAATTCATCGACGAGAATAAAGACCGCTTTCTGGAGGAACTGTTTGGTTTGATTCGCATTCCTTCCATTAGCGCTGAAAAAGAACATCATAACGATATGTATACGGCTGCCAACTACTGGAAAAAAATGCTTCTGGAGGCTGGTGCCGATAAAGCCGAAGTTTTCGACACCGATGGAAACCCTGCTACTTTTGCCGAAAAAATAATTGATCCTTCACTACCCACCATCCTTGTTTATGCCCACATGGACGTAATGCCCGTCGACCCGGTTGAACTTTGGAACACCAATCCGTTTGAACCCGTTATAATAGACGGCAAGATTTGGGCCCGTGGCGCCGACGACGATAAAGGTCAAAGTTTCATCCACCTGAAGGCATTCGAGTACATGGTGAAAACAGGAACACTGCCCTGCAACGTGAAGTTTATTATCGAAGGCGAAGAAGAGATCGGGTCGCCAAGTCTGGGTAAATTTTGTAAAGAACACAAAGAGATGCTCAAAGCCGACGTGATTCTGGTTTCTGATACCACCATGATTTCGGCAAGTCAACCTGCCGTAACATCAGGGCTTCGGGGCCTTACTTACTGGGAGGTAGAAGTAACAGGCGCCAACCGCGATTTACATTCCGGGCTGTTCGGTGGTGCTGTTGCCAACCCGATCAATGTTCTTTGCCAGATGATCGAAAAATGTACTAACCCCGATAAATCAATAGCCATTCCAGGTTTTCTCGACGATGTTGCAATCGTTTCACCCCTTGAACGGGAGATGCTGAACAAGCGTCCCTTCAATATCGATGAATATAAAAAATCAATCGGGGTTGAAGCGCTGACGGGTGAAGAGGATTATTCAACCATTGAACACACCGGCATACGCCCCTCGTTCGATGTATGTGGAATCTGGGGAGGTTACACCGGGGAAGGGACAAAAACCGTATTGCCTTCAGTTGCCCACGCCAAAATATCGTGCAGGCTGGTTCCCAATCAGGATCATAAAAAAATAAGTTCATTACTTGAGAAATATTTCATTTCAATTGCACCCCCCTCGGTAAAAGTAAAGGTTCAATACCTTCATGGTGGAAACCCGTATGTTTGTCCGGTCGATCATCCGGCATATATTGCTGCTGAAAAAGCGCTATTTGACACCTACAAGGTAAAACCAATTCCAGTGCGTAGTGGCGGTAGCATCCCCATCATAACTAGTTTTGAAGAAATATTGGGAATCAAAAGTATTTTGATGGGATTTGGACTTGAAAGCGATGCAATTCACTCGCCTAACGAAAATTTTCCACTTGAGAACTTTTTCAACGGAATAAGAACTGTTCCTGCATTCTATCGTTACTTTTCTGAAATAATCAAAAAATAAGTTTCAATATTGAAAGGATGATGGATTTACTTTTTCCATCATCCTTTTTTCATTTATTATCCCGAACCATTATGAAGAATATTTTGATTATCAAATGCGGCGAAACATTACCTCAGATCAAATCACAATTTGGTGATTTTGACGACTGGATAATCAAAATGGCAGGACTTTCTGCTGATAATTTCAGAATATTCAATCTACCCGGCGGAGATCAGTTACGACATCCCGAAGATTTTGCAGCTACAATTATAACCAGCTCTCATTACAATACAAATCAACGGTTTCCATGGATTAGCCAGTTAAAAAACTGGATTCTTACTGCCCGTTATAGCAACAACCCTGTATTAGGCATCGGATTTGGATTTCAAATTATAGCAGAAGCTTTAGGTGGTAAGGTAACCCCAAATCAAGACGGTCTGTTTCTAAAAACTTCATTCATTCATCTTACACCTGAGGGAATTAACGATCCATTCTTCAAAAATACAGGTAAAAGTTTTGAAAGTTATCTAAATCATACCCGGCATGTTTCATTCATTCCGCCCGAAGTAGAAATACTGGCGTCAAACACACAGGGAACACTTATGGCAATCCGTTCAAATAAGATTTATGGTATTCAATTTCATCCCGAGCTTACCGAAAAAATATTCAAAATTTATATCAAAACTTCTTCTTTACCTGTTTCTGCACATTTAGGGGTAAAACTGACATCAGAATACAAAAATCAATCTATCATCTCTAATTTTTTAAATATGTCTTTGAAAAAATAGGTTTTTTTGTAAACTTATCATTAAAATAATCGTCTTTTTTCATTTTATTTTATTTTTTAAAATCAGAAAACTTTGCAATCTGATATTAAAATGTAGTTTTGTGTAAAAATAGTTCAACTTAGTTAGTAAAATGATTACATTATTTAGATTTAACTGACGAACTGTTTGAATTAGTCCTGATTTATAAAATAAATTGAAATAATAACAATAAAAAACACTTTACTATGGCAACTTTTCGCTTGGCAGCTTTTGAAAAGCTATTAGAAAGAAAACCTATCGAGGTTAAAAGAGAAGCTAATTTAACTTCAGATTACTACGGGATGATGGTATTCGACCGCCCGAAAATGAAAAAATATCTGTCTAAAGATGCCTTCAAGGCTGTTATCGATGCTATCGATAATGGAACAACCATTGACCGCAAAATTGCCGATGGTGTTGCAACCGGCATGAAATCGTGGGCTCTGGAAAATGGGGTTACCCATTACAGCCACTGGTTCCAGCCATTGACCGACGGTACTGCAGAAAAACACGATGCTTTTATCGATCATAGTGAAATGGGTGGGGTTGTTGAAGCTTTTTCAGGAAAATTACTTGCACAGCAAGAACCCGATGCCTCATCTTTCCCAAGTGGTGGAATCCGCCAAACTTTTGAAGCCCGCGGTTATACAGCATGGGATGTTTCATCACCAGCTTTCATTGTGGGAACAACGCTTTGTATTCCAACTATTTTTATTTCATATACCGGCGAAGCACTCGATTACAAGGCTCCTCTTTTAAAAGCCCTCAACGCTGTCGACAAAGCTGCGGTTGATGTTTGCCAGTATTTCGATAAAAATGTAACCAAGGTTATTGCCAACTTAGGATGGGAACAAGAATATTTTCTGATCGACGAAGCTCTTTACCAGGCACGCCCCGACCTTTCACTGACAGGCCGTACCCTGATGGGCCACTCTTCTGCTAAAGATCAACAGTTGGAAGACCACTACTTTGCATCTATTCCCGAGCGCGTAAGCAATTACATGATGGACGTTGAAAACGAAGCCTATAAATTAGGAATACCTATTAAAACCCGTCACAACGAGGTAGCTCCAAACCAGTTTGAGTTTGCCCCGATTTTTGAGGAATGCAACCTTGCCAACGATCATAACCTGATGACGATGGATTTGATGGAAAAGATTGCAAGAAAACATGGATTCCGCGTTTTGCTCCACGAAAAACCATTTGCAGGAATAAACGGTTCAGGAAAACATAACAACTGGTCACTTTCAACAAATACCGGAGTAATTCTCTATTCTCCGGGGAAGAATCCAAAAAGCAACTTACAGTTCCTTACCTTCGTAATTAATACTATTCTTGCTGTTTACAAGCATCAGGATTTGTTGAGGGCATCCATTTTGAATGCCAATAACTCACACCGTTTGGGCGCCAACGAAGCACCACCGGCAATTATTTCGGCCTTCCTTGGTACAGAAGTAAACAAGATGCTCGATTTGATTGAGCAAAACGTTTCTGAAAAGAAGATGAGCCCTGAAGAAAAAACTTCATTGAAATTGAATATTGGCCGTATTCCTGAGATCCTTCTCGACAATACCGACCGTAACCGTACTTCTCCTTTTGCTTTCACTGGCAACCGTTTTGAGTTCCGGGCAGTAGGTTCATCGGCAAACTGCGCCTCGGCTATGATTGCTCTGAATACTGTTGTCGCTCAACAGCTCATTGAATTCAAAGCCGATGTAGATGCTTTGATTGAAAAAGATGTGAAGAAAGACGAAGCGATCTTCCAAGTGTTGAAGAAATACATTGGGCTCTGTAAGCCAATCCGTTTCGATGGAAATGGCTATAGCCAGGAATGGGTTGACGAAGCTGCTAAACGTGGATTAACAAACATCACCAACGTCCCAACTGCATTGGAAGCTTATCATTCAAAATCGACTGTTGAATTGTTCACCAAATTGGGCATCTTCAATGAAAGGGAACTTGAAGGCCGCGCTGAGGTTGAATATGAAAAATTTACGAAAAAAGTACAGATCGAAGCTCGAGTCTTGGGCGACTTAGCTATTAACCACATCATTCCAACTGCCGTAAAATATCAGACACAGCTTATCGAGAATGTAAAAGGGTTGAAGGATATATTTGGCGACGAATTCAAATCACTTGCAGGCAATCAGATTGAACTGATCCGTGAAATTTCGGACCATGTTAATTTCATTAAATCGAAAGTGGAAGAAATGGTTGAAGCCAGAAAAACAGTCAATGTGATTGAAGACGGAAAAGAAAAAGCGTATGCTTACGACAAATCAGTTCGCCCATATCTTGAAGAAGTTCGTTATCATATCGATAAGCTCGAACTGATCATCGACGACGAATTGTGGCCGTTACCAAAATACCGTGAATTGTTGTTCAACCGTTAATCGGTTACAACTAACAATATTTCCAAAACCACTCCGATTGCGGGGTGGTTTTTTTCATTTTAGCAGATATCCCTATCATTTTAGCAGGCACGAATCTGTTTGAAAAGGTTAATTTTGTTCTTTTCCAATATAAGCTGATCACTATGAAGACATTTTTCCTGATAATTATTTTTTCGATTTTTTCTTTGTCAATTTTTGCCGACAATAAAATTTGGTTTCAACAACCTGCTGATGTTTGGGAAGTAGCATTGCCCATTGGTAATGGACGATTGGGAGGAATGGTTTTTGGAGGTATTGAAAAGGAAAGAGTGCAACTTAATGAGGAAACTCTTTGGACCGGCAGCCCTAACCAGTATACCGATAAACCAGAAGCATACAAATTACTTCCCGAAATCAGGAAAATGTTATTTGAAGGGGAATATGCCAAAGCCCAGAATATCACCGAAAACGAATTCATGGGAATTGGAAACTGGAATATGTATCAAACACTGGGCGATTTGATTCTTACAACAAATCATCCCGGTATTATCATGGATTACAAACGGGAACTCGATGTTGATGAAGCTATTGCAAGGGTTTCGTACATTCATGATGGTGCATTTTTTACCCGTGAATACTTTTCGAGTGCCCCAGATCAGGTAATGATCATCAAATTACACTCTGATAAAAAAGGTAAGATCAACACTGTTGTAAAACTTACCCGCCCAAAAGACGCCACAACCTTTGCTGAGAATAACGAAATTGCAATGTTTGGGCAGGTAACAGCCGGAGGAATTGATATGATTGGCGTAAACCCGGGTGTAAAATATTACACGGCATTGAGGGTAATTCCAACCGATGGCGAAGTTCAATCGAGTGGAGACAGTTTGATTATTTCCAATGCGACAACCGCGTATATCTACCTCGTGGCCGCAACCAACTATTGGGGCGATGATCCGAAACAAAAAAGTAAGACAACGCTTGAAAAAGCCTGTTCCAAGAATATCGAACAACTGAAAGCTGATCATATCTCTGACTATCAAAAACTGTTTCGAAGGGTAAAACTCGATTTAAAAGGGAAAGACAAGCATAAAATACCAACTGATAAAAGGTTGGAAATGGTGAAAAATGGTGAAAAAGACAACAACCTGATTGAAACTTATTTCAATTTAGGCCGCTATTTACTGATAAGCAGCTCACGCCCCGGCGATTTGGCAGCTAACTTACAAGGTATCTGGGCCGATGGCCTTATACCTCCCTGGAGTGCCGATTACCATATCAATATCAATATTCAAATGAACTATTGGCCGTCAGAGGTCACCAACCTGTCAGAGTGCCATCTACCCTTTATTGCACTAACCGACAGCTTGCGAACCCATGGGCGCGAAACAGCCAAAAACATGTATAACAGCCGTGGTTTTACAGCCCACTTCGATACCGATGCCTGGTACTGGACAACCGCTGTTGGAAAAGCAGAATGGGGCATGTGGCCCATGGGTGCTGCCTGGTGTTGTTCACATATATGGCAACATTATCTTTTTACGCAGGATAAAGAGTTTCTGAAAAAGAATTTCAGCATTCTGAAAGAAGCTTCCCTATTCTTTGTCGATTACCTAACCACCGATCCAAAAACAGGATACCTGGTGACCGGCCCATCAAGCTCACCGGAAAATAAATTTCAAACCCCCGACGGGAAAATTTCAAATATCACCATGGGGCCAACCATGGATATGTCGATCACCCGTGAACTTTTAACAAATACGATTGCTGCATCTAAAGTGCTTAATGACGATAAAATTTTCAGGAAAGAGCTCGAAACCATTCTACACCGGTTAAGCCCTCTGAAAGTTGGCAGCGACGGTCGGATTATGGAGTGGACCGAAGAATTTAAAGAACCCGAACCCGGACATCGCCATATCAGTCATTTGTACGGTCTTTATCCCGGAAATGAAATCAGTCAGGTAACAACACCCGAATTTGCTAAAGCGGCCCGAAAAACTATTGACTTTCGATTAGCCAACGGAGGAGGTCATACCGGATGGAGCCGGGCTTGGATCATTAACTTTTTTGCACGGCTTGGCGATGGGGAAAAGTCTTATGAAAACCTGATTGCTCTCTTTCAGAAATCAACTTTGCCAAACCTGTTCGATACCCATCCACCCTTTCAAATTGATGGAAATTTTGGCGCTACTGCCGGTATTGCCGAGATGTTGCTCCAAAGCCATGCCAATGAAATAGAACTCTTGCCTGCCCTTCCCGCTGCCTGGCCCGATGGAAAAGTCACCGGATTAAAAGCCAGGGGCGCTTTCGAGGTTGATATGGAATGGAAAGCAGGGAAGTTAGTTGCTGCTACCATCAGATCGTTGAAGGGCAACCCTGTAAAGGTCAGATACAATGATCGCGTTGTAAGAATAAAAGGGAAAGCCGGTAACGTTTTCCAGTTTGGTGCAGAACTTTAGTATTTCGCTACCACATTGCCGAATTGCAGATCAGCGTTAGATAATTAGCACATTGTCGAATTGTCACATACCGAATCCTCATTTTTTCCGTTATAAACAGGATAAAAACGGTTTTTCGGGAATTGACCGAAAATCCTTACTTTTAAACCGTTTTTGAATAATTGAATATGAAGAGACATTTTCGCAACATTTATATTTTACTATCTGTTTTTATTTTTCTGACAGGTTGTGCCAGCAATTATTACAGCGCTACAAAAACGTATGATATTGGAGAATACTACGATGCTATTAAGAAATGCCAGGAGGCCTCCCGCAAAGAAAAAGACCCAAAACTCAGACTCGAATTAGATTTTAAACAAGCAAATGCATATTGGCATATAGGCGATTATAAAAAAGCAGAACCCCGTTTCAAAAATCTGATCACCAAACAATATCCCGATAGTTCACTGGTTCTGAAATATGCCCAGGCCCTCAGATTTAATGGCAATTACACTGACGCAATAAAATATTACAATCAGTTTCTCGATTCTGTCCCTGGAAATAAGGAAGCAATCAATGGCGTAGAATCGTGCAAAAAAACACCTGAATGGGAATCAAAACCTTCACGATATGTAGTGAAAGCCGAAAAAAACCTGAATACCCGCGATGCAGAATATTCTCCGTTGTATGTAGCTGGTATGAACAACAGTTTAATCTTCACCTCAACTCGTGAAGGTTCAAAAGGAAAGAAAAAAAGCGCCATCACTGGTCAACGAAATGGCGACCTTTGGAAATCAAATTTTGATATTCAGAAACAAAAATGGGACAAGCCAGAATTAATTGATGATGAGCTTATTATAAACACGCCCAACGATGAAGGGGCAGCTACCCTCTCTTCAAACGGGGATCAAATGATGTTTACACGTTGTCTTTTTGACAAAAAGAAAGCTATGGGCGCTCAAATTTTTGAATCTCAACGCAGTAAAGATACCTGGTCTGAAGCAACCGTAATCCAATTAATTGGCGACAGTCTTGTTGCAGCTCATCCTTCCCTTTCAAAAGACGGGCAAACGCTCTATTTCGTTTCCGATCAACCCGGCGGTTCGGGTGGAAATGATATCTGGAAAGTTGATAAAATGTCAGATAAATGGGGCGACCCTGTTAATTTGGGACCTGAAGTCAATACTCCCGGCAATGAAATGTTTCCGTATATCAGGGATAATGGAGAGCTATATTTCTCATCCGATTATCAGGTTGGTATGGGTGGATATGACATTTTTAAAGCAACTCA
>Ga0209373_10004867_pt1 | contig 11361 bp, 8 predicted proteins | sample Higcelweek5metaG_FD_187173 | JGI IMG/M metagenome (GOLD analysis project Ga0209373, IMG submission 187173) | Freshwater pond sediment microbial communities from the University of Edinburgh, under environmental carbon perturbations - High... | ecosystem: Environmental > Aquatic > Freshwater >... | reverse complement strand
GGACTCAATTCAAGGGGAAACGCCTGGCGATTATTCTGGACAACGCGTCCATTCATCGAAGCAAGAAACTGAAGCGGTTCCTTGAGAAATACCCAGATTTGAATCTCTTCGCACTTCCGGCATATGCACCGGAGTATAATTCCATCGAACAGGTCTGGCATTGGATCAAACCATTGGTCCACGGGGTAAAAACCATTGAAAATGGTATTGAGGAACTGATGCATCGTTTTCGGCAAGTTACCGCCGCATGGCTCAACGGCAGGCTTGCCAAATCACCCGCTGTCGGGATCGGTATATGGTCAGATTTACTTGTTAATAATTTATGACGATGTGCTTAGTGAATGCCGAATTCATCGAGAATGGCGATCGCGTCATCCTGCACGACAACTTCATTGAACAGCATGCCGCCGCCCCAGGGGCCGCCGCCCGGTGCGAGCTTGCGTTCAAAAATCGCGACCTTCACTCCGGCCTTGGCCAGATAGCGCGCGGCGACCATCGCCGAGGGGCCGCCACCGACGATGGCAACGTCGAGGCTCAGATGGTCCAGAAATTTTGCGTTGAAACTGCGAACAATCGCAGCCGAGATGACATTCTCGATGACAGGCATGTGTGTTTCCTTTCCAATACGTAATCGTTAAAACAAATTGAAAGGAAATTGCGAAAGCTTGAATCAAAAAGCAGAATCGTAATTTCCTACGCCGGCATTACCCGGTTCAGGTTCAAGGGTATGATCTCAGCCCCCGGTTTTCCGGATGGCACCCCTACGACAATTAATTACAATACCACCGATCCTGAGATTTTGCAAGCCTCAAGCCGAAAACAGATGCACAGGAATGTGTCTGAGTCTCCCGGTCAGCGGCATTGGCCGCTATTCCATTGAATCGCTTCCACTTTAGGGAATATATCGCCAAAGAATCCAGACTGAATCAGCGGAACACACCGTTGATTTGAACCGTCCCTACCGTCTCTGCCCCCCAACATCATTCTCTGTTCCTCCCAGTCGTCCGGGAATCCCTTGGTGTGCAAAAAGCCATCGCATTCCGACCGGGCGGAAATGGTATGAAGTCAACGAGTCAATTTACAACTCATTGAACATCAGCACTCCGTCAGGCCGCATTTTTCCCGGAATTTTGACGAACCATTCCGGTCGACTGCAAAAACGCTTTCTCGAACTTTTTTCATGGGTTCAGGTATGAATGTCATTGGTAATGTTTTAAAACTGAAAATGCGCCAGTTTCGGTCATTTAAAATATACTCCCCCTTGGAACGTCCTTTCGTTACGTCAGGTTCTCATGCATGGCAATTTCCTCATTCGCCTTATGGGAATTTCAACCCGAGACCTCTATTATCCGAGTGTCCATCGCTGTTGCAGTCACTGGAATGATGTCCAAAAATGCAAGAAGGTTCGATGTCTTCATGAGGCATCTCAATAATTTTCCGAAACAAAAACAAATGTTTAACCTCGGAACGGAATCCGCATCCTTGTTGGACAGGCAACCCGCCGGTATTGCATCGCACGTCAATGTTCTGGGGAAATTGGACAGGGAAAGCAGGACCGCTTCTGCATGCAAAGGGATGCCCTCCTGCGTTTGAAGGTAATTATTCAATGTATCCTGTGAGACTTCCCGGAGGATGCTGATTCCCCAGCGAGCGTTTTCCGGAACCATTCCGGAAGGTCCTGCCGGACATTGCCGTCATATATTCAGAAGGAGACAGGCTGAAATGTTTTTTGAATGTTCTGGAAAAATGAGCCGTATCCGCAAATCCCCAAAGGGACGCAGTTTCCTTGACGGTATATCTGCCGGAGGCAAGATCATCCGAAGCACGGTTGAGTCTGTAGTTGAGTTCGTAAACATAAAAACTCACCTTATATAATTTTTGGAAACATAGGTTGAAATATCCCCGGCTGAGCTTGCATTCCCGTGCGGCACGTTCCGTGGAGAGCGGCTGGACCTCATTGTCGGCAAGCAACTTCAACGCCGGACGTATCCGCTCATGAATTTTCAGTTTTTCCCGGGGGAAATCGATCGGGCCTATTTTCCGGAACATGGAAACGAACAACTGTTGTATTTCAAGCCAATGGCCGAGTTTTTCAAGAACGCTGTTCCTGTCGGATGTCACCGCAATCAAATGCAGATTAATCTCCTTATTCCTGCCCGCGACAATCTGTTTTGCATACTGGTGCACGATTTTTCCGGCCCCGGATTGGTTGAGCAAGGCCGTTCTCTTTTCGGGAGAAAGACAGTAGAGGGTTGCAAGCCTGTCCGAAACAGGCTGGAGGACATGTCCTAACTGTTCCGGATCAACGATCAGCGAAAGAAGAGACGTCTTTTCATCGACGGAATAATTTCCATGAATTTCCCATGGAGCGACAAGAAAGACTTCTCCCTTGCCGAATACAAAATCCGCACCGCCGATGCTGACACGGAAAGTTCCTGACAGAATCGTAATGAGATGAATTGCAGCATGCATGTCGAGTATGGGAAAAGCCGCCGATTCATCATAGGTTTGATAATCGAACAGGAAAGGAGTTTCGCCAGAAAGCTTAAAGTCAAAGTTCACAATCGCGTGTTCAGCCATTTCAGATTCCCGAAAAAGTAAAAATATTCAACATGTTCTTATGAATATACAACATAATACACTTGATTTCAAGTTTCATAAAGATAAGATTATTCAAGATTCAAAAAATCGGAAAAATCAAAGAAATACGAAAAATGAAAAAAATGATTGCAAAGTCGGAAACGCTCTCCGACCTGTATTATTGGATGTTCATCCTCCGGAAGTTTGAACAGAGGGCCAAAGACCTTTACCGGCAGGGAATAATCAAAGGAGCGCTGCATCTGTACATCGGAGAGGAAGCCGTGGCGGTCGGAGTCTGCTCCGTGCTGCGTGACGACGACTTCATCTTCAGTACGCACCGCAGCCATGGACATTACCTTGCCAAGACTCATGATCCTGAAGGCGCCATGGCGGAATTGCTCGGACGGGCTTCGGGTTGTTCCCGCGGACACGGCGGTTCAATGCACATGTTCAACCGCGCGAAAGGATTCATGGGCAGCAATGGCATTGTCGGAGGCGGAATTCCTCTTGCAATGGGAGCCGCTTTCGCCCGGAAATACGAAGGAAAGGATTCCATCGCGGTCGCATTTTTTGGAGACGGCGCGGCCAATCAGGGAATTCTTCACGAAACCTTGAACATGTGCGCAGTCGGCCGATATCCATTCCTCGCGGTATGTGAAAATAATGGTGTTGCCGCCACAACGCTCACGGAAGCGGTGACCGCCGACCCGGACCGCCGCAAACTGGCGGCGGCTTACGGCATTCTTTCCGAAGCGGCGGACGGCAATGATGCGGAAGCCGTGGCGGTCGCGACCGCCCGCGCCGTGGCTTTTATCCGCTCGGGGAAAGGCCCGTTTCTTCTCGACCTGAAAACGTATCGGATGGAACCCCACTGCGGCATCATCAAGGACACCCGCGATCGAAAGATTCATTGCGACTGGGCGGAAAACCGTGATCCGCTGAAAACTCTCGTCCGTAAACATCCCGACATTTTCCGTCCGTGTGTCATAGCCGGGCTCGAGGCAGAAGCCGGCGCACGCATTGAAAAAGTCATCGAAGCAGCGCTTGCCGCCCCGATGCCCGATGTAGAACTTTTCCGTAGAAATTTCGGAGTGTGACCCATGAAAAAACTTACTTATATCGACGCCGTGACAGAAGCACTCGTGGAGGAAATGGAACGCGACAGCCGGGTATTCGTCATCGGAGAGGATGTTGACATTGATGGTGGTGTCTGGAACGAAACGGCAGGGTTGCTCGAACGGTACGGAAAAAAACGGATTGTCGGCACTCCGATTTCCGAAGCCGGATTTACCGGACTGGCAGCGGGAGCGGCGCTGGCGGGACTGCGCCCGGTCGTGGAATTCATGTACCTCGATTTTGTCCATGTGGCAATGGACCAGATTGCAAGCCAGATTGCCAAGGCACGCCTCATGTTCGGAAATCAGGCATCCATGCCGATCGTGCTCCGGATGTGCGCCTGCGGTGTCGGCACGAGGGAAGCCGCCCAGCATTCCCAGCATCTCGAGGCATGGTTTACCCATCTGCCGGGTTTCCAGGTAATCATGCCAGCAACCGCGGCGGATGGAAAAGGCCTGATGAAATCGGCCATCCGGAGCAACAATCCGGTTGTTTTCATTGAAAGCCGGAACATTTATTATGAAAAGCAGGAAGTCCCGGAAGGGGAATATACGGTTCCAATCGGAATTGCCGAGGTTGTCCGGACAGGAAACGATATTACGCTCATTACCGCCGGATATGCACGCTACAAGGCTCTTGAAGCCGCGGCAAGACTGGAAGGGGAGCTCAGTGTTGAAGTGATTGATCTGCGGACAGTCAAGCCGCTGGATATGGAGACAGTTCTGGCTTCCGTCGCTAAAACAGGACGGGTTGTCGTCGCGCACGATGCGCCGATCGTCTGCGGTATCGGTGCGGAACTTGTCCGGCGTATTGTTGAAGAAGGATTCGACCTTCTGGATGCTCCGCCCCGCGTCGCCGCTTCGAAAGATGTTCCGGTTCCCTTCAGCGAAGTTCTGGAGGATTATGTAATTCTGCAAACAGAGGATATTGTGCGTGTCCTGCGGGATGTTTCCTGATAATAACATTGCCATAGAGGTGAAATCATGCATGAGGTTTTTGATCAGAATGGTGTAAAAACGGTTTTCAATGACGCTTCTGGCGTCTTCCCCGCGTACATCGAGGTCAACGGAAGGAAGGAATACTTCCATACGGAAATTCGGATGGTTCTGGAAGACGGTCTCGAATATCGTCCCGCATTTGACGGGATTCCGGTGACACGCCGTTCCCGGACGCCGCATTCCGAACGGTTCGAACTTCAGAATGTTATTTGGAAAAACGAAGAGGGGACAGTCGCGGCCCGTTTCTGTCTCGGGCTGCTCTACGAATTCGACTCGGCTGGAGCAACCTTCGTCAATGCCTTTTTCCATGCGGAAGACCGGAATGCCCCGGAAATCCGGTCCTTCCGGCTGGTTCATACACTGAATTTTGCCGCATTCAATGAAATCCGCTATGAAACCTTCCTCCGCCCGGATACCACCAATCCGACCGAGGTGATGCTGGTTTATCCGGAACGGTATCTGGAAGCGGGGACGGACCGGATATATCCGGATCAACTGTTGTCCAGAACCGGGTTCCACTGCTGGAAGGAAGGCGGCGAGGCGGCTTATCTGGAATTTTTTCTGGAAGGCGGCGGCTCCCTTCTTTGTACAAAGGAAAATGTTTCGTCTTCCATCACCTGGCAGGGACGGACGGCCGTGGTCGCATGGGATTTTTTGACGGCAGGGACAAAACTTTCCGGGCAGGTATGGCAATGGCGCAATCAGTGGGGCTGGATTGTATCCGGAGTTCCGGTAAAACGTCATCTTCCTCCCCAAAGGATGTTTCATTTCTTCGACAATTATCTGCACTATCCTTCCGACCGGCAATTGGAAAAAATGGCCCGCTGCGGGGGGGATGTCCTCCTCATGCATGAAATTTGGCGGCTTGATGTTCAAAATGGAGCTTTCCCATACAATCCCGTCGAATTGACCCGTACGGTCGCCAAAGCGCATTCACTCGGAATGCGCGTGGTGCTTTATGTCCGCGGGAGTGAAAAAGCCGTCGCGGAGGAATTTGTCGTCTGGTTCAACACGATTCTGGAAAAAGACAGGGACGGTCTTTACATGGATTATGGAAGCGCCCTGCTGGAACTGGAACCTCCGGGCGAATGGTTCCCAAGCGGAGCATTCCTCTTCCGGAAATATCTGGAAAAACTTTACCGAATCCGCGAACAGATCGGCAAGGATGGGCTTCTCTATTCCCATACCGGTCCGATTTTTTCCGCACTCGGAATGACTTCGGGACTGATCAGTATGTATGTCTCGGGCGAATGCGAATCCGGACGCATGATCCGCAGCCGGCGGGAACATGATTATTTCAGTTCCTCTCTCTGCGGGGCCGGGTCGCTGTGGACCGCCGCATTTCCGGAATACAGCACGGAAAAAGTGGTTCCGTTTCTGGCTGTGGCGGGACAATCGCCTCATGTGGGACTCGGCACGCAGTTCCGTTCTTCTTCGCTGACCCATTGCGGAGAACCGGGAATGGAGAGCCGTTCCCTGCGTCCGCTCTGGAAACTCTGGGGACTTTTCCGCAATCAGCGGGACATCGGGTTCTACAATCATTTGAACAGTCCGATCCGAAATGGTTCGCTGATGACCGCTTCCGACAGCAAGGCACTACTGATCCTGGCAAACTTTGAGGATCATCCAAGGACAGTAGCGGAATCCGTCGACTGGAAAAAATTCGGGATCGAAGCACATACCATTCTGAAGTTTCATCCGACGGAATTCTCGCCCGGAAAACCGGAATCCGCCGATGAAATCAGTGTCGACCTGCCGCCATACGGCATTGCCGGTTTTCTGGTCAACGGAGAAAATCTCACGGACGAACTCAAGGACTATGAAGTCCCTTACCCCGAAACAGACGATTACGACCGTGCATGGCTGGCGGAAATCGAGGAACAGCGGCGTTTGCGCAAACATGGCTGCGAATTTGAAAAGACTTATCTGCGGGTTTTCATCCCGCCGCTGGCACTGCCTTATGAGGACTCCCTGATGACCGACCTCTATGACAATGCGTTCGAACTTGGTTATCTGGATGGAAATAAAGGGTTCATTCACCTTGCCTGGATCACGAAAGAGGGGCTTTCCGGAGAACGGCCTTCCCGCAAGAATTTCATCCTGCCCGGCGATACCTCTCCATGGCTGGATATTTCCGCCTTCCGCCATGAGCACATGAGCATTCGGAGTCTTCACGGGGAAAATCCGTTCTATTCATTTATGGAACTTGAATTTTCCGACCATCCGGAAAAAACGGACAAAACTTATACAATCCTCTTCCGGAACGAACTGGAACCGGACCGATCCCTGATCCATTGGAAAAATCATTTAAAATAAGAGAAGGTGCACAAGTAATGAAAGGCTTAAGTGCTAAACGGTAAGATTTCTTAAAGCGGCAGGTCGAAAGCCCTTCCCCTTCGCCCTCCTAAAAAAACATTTTAAGAGGTTCCCTATATTCATTTAAAAGCTAGTGGTTTCAATGGCTGCCTTCATATTCGTCTATTCCATCCATAATGGCTTTGAAGTTTTGCAATATGCGTTCGCCTGGAACACTCTCCGTAATGCCGATAATGAAACCGTTGCCAGGGGCCGCCTCCTCAATTAATTGTATTGTTTTTCTTCTGATTTCTTCTGCAGACAAAATATGCCATGCGCACGGAAAATTCAGCCATAATACTTTTCCCGGCCATGCCTTGCGGGCTTCTTTGACAGGAGGGCTGAAGCCAACATCATAGGCATTAACGAAATCAAACCCTATTTCCCCTAGCAATTTCATATAGGGAGTATTGTTTCCGTCAAAATGACTGCCTATCAACTTGCCGCTTTTATGCATGAGATTAACCGCCTCTTCATAATTCGGCTTGAAGTATTTTATGAAATTTTCCGGACTGATAATCTGTGGATTGCAATTAGCGTCATAGATAACCACCTCATAGGGAGACTTGGCGGCGATTTGCAGCACCTTTCTTTTTAAATCTTCCAGCGCTTTATATAGTTTCACAATCTCATCCAAATTGTCAGCCCATTCATAGCAGAATTTTTCTGTTCCCATGTATTGATACATGATTATCGACAGTGGCGAATAGGCGGCAAAATCCACGGATAAAACATCTTCTCCTCTTTTAGAAAATAATTCTTGTGCATTTTCATACTGGGGAACCACCACGGTATCTTCAACCATGAATCGGAGTTTCCTGTAGTCTTCGGGAGATTTATAAAGATACTCAAGCGTCCATTGGGTATGATTAACATATTCAGCAAGCGTCGAAAGATTACCGTACGGCGTTGAATAAACAGTTCTAATAAGATAGCGTCCTGCGTCATCCGTATAATGTATGCTTTCTTTTTTAACATTCGGCGTGTGATAACTACAAGTGTTGTCCCATGCGCATATACATAAGCCACGGTTCCGCAACTCCCGCTCTGCCGTGCCCTCGGGGGCACGAACATCACTTAAAAAGGGAATCTTGTCCGGTCTTCCACCTCTAAGAGCAATTATTGATCGCTCCCGTGGGGTCATTGTTGTTTTTCTTGTTTTCATTTTTAACTCACAAAATTGGCTAATTTAAGGTCGGGATGGCTTGGCGAGCCGTCCGTTTTGAGGATGTGGTTTCGGTGAACCTGCCCAATCTTTTGCAATTTTGCAATTACCTCCGAAGTTTAAAAGTTTTCTTTTTGAGTTTTCTTAGCCAGGCTTGGTTATTACTACTATACATCTATTTGTATTGTCAGAAACATATTTCTATGATACCGGAACCTTTCAGCACCCACTCAAGCTTGCCGGGATCCATCTTGCGGGGTTCAATACCGGCACCCGAGTATGTCACGGACTTGGACTGCTTCGTAAACCCGCCGCGCAACTTGGCAATATCGGCATTCGACTCGAGCTCGATGCGTGCGACAGAGCCATCCCATATGGCTCTCAGGATGCGGATACCTTCCCAGTGTTCTACCGTTTAGTATCCCTTTTCTGAAAGCGGCCATGGTCTCACGGTTGATTTCCGGAATATGCGCACGGAACGCTTCGAACAATTCTGGACAGATCGCGTCAGAGGTGAGTAGCGAGATGCCGTTTCTGATAAGTCGGTCTGCACCGAGCGTAGGCTTGAACTGAAACGCCGCGAACGGGCGGTATTCCTCCGGAATGTCGCGGTGACCATACCATGACTTTGTATCGAAGAACTTGTAAAGATAGTGTCGCCCCTGCACGTAAATGGCAATGCGCAACGAAATCATTTTTGCCGCTATATAAACTTCATATTCATGGGTATCTCTGTCGCCAACTGCTTCCGCCATGTTTGATGGACAGGTGAATGCGCAATAGTTTGCACCTTCGACCCATAGTGTGGCTTTCTCCCCATAGCCGACGCCCATGTCGATAATGCCGATTTTCACAATTCTTTCATTTATCATTTATTCTCGCTCTGCTTATTTATTTTAATGTTTCTAAATAAGGTTTTAAAGATTCAGCAATCCGGGGAGGAACAGGGCGACTTCAGGATTGTCATCAATGATTTGCTTTTTCTCGGTATCCGTCTTCATCTCAAGCAGTTGCTTATCCAACTGGAGCCTCCAATTCAAGAAGAAGCTGGAGTCAGGCCATGCCCCGTTCACGCCGTCATCCGATTTGTTGCTCTTGTCAAGCAGTTCGATCAAACGCTGCTCATGTCTGGCGGTAGCTGTTATATGCTCCCTCACTTTTCCAGCATTGTTTTGTTCGAAGGCCAGGACGGCTAACGCCCTTTCATGCCAAGCGGCAAACATTATCTCCTGGTAGGTTATGAACGAGACGATTGCTTTAAAACGTCTTGGCGGAACTCCGGCTTTCTCGCCTTTTTGCCGAACCAATTCAAGCATACGGCGGAGCATTAAGAAATAATCTAGCGCCTCCTGCCATTTGTCTCCAGTAAAGTCTTTTTTGAGTGTCGGCCAGTTTTGCCACAAAGGCCATGGTGGAGGCATATTCTGCTGCACGATCGGAATCTTTTCCAAGGCTTCAAACAATGGCAACACGTCGTCGGTAACGACATCGTAATACGCATGGCAGTAATCGGACAGCAATTCCTTGACTGAGGCATTGGTGTTCCACGAAAACTGTGTCGTGAAATAAAGGTTCAGCGAGGATCTCCACCAAGTGTCGATCCCTATATAGAAGGGAATGATTCCTCTTGATCTTATCTGTTTAGCGTTAATACAATCAGTCTTCTCGAATCGCAACGGCAGATTGGCCCTTTCTGCGGTATTATCGGCAATATGATAATGAAGTTGATACACTCCGCGTCCTCCTGCTGCATCAGATTTTTTTAGCCATTCCTCGACCATTCGAAAGTTTGCGACTAATGTGGCTATGTTGTGTCTCGGCAAAATTTCCGGAGGCACATCGCTAGTCTCCTTGGTATATGACAGATATTCCACAGTCAAGTCCGGTCTTATTTTTTCAATTCGTTCGGCAATTTTATTCACAGCTTTAAGAACCCCGCCGGGCTCTCTGCATCGTTCACATTGGCAGAATCCGTAACCGTCCTCCGGCCATGTTCCGATTATATCTACCTCTGTATGCTCCTTTGCGTATTTTGCATAATTCTCTACCAGATGTAACACGGCTTTCGGATTGGAATAGCATATTTGGCCAGACGAAAAACGTTTTCCATCGGAATTCATTGCAAACCATTCGGGATGTTTCTTGAAATACGATATCGGGAAAAAATATCTGCCTGAGTGTCCGCTGAGATTCAGAACAATTCCCCTTTTCTGAACTTCCGGCAATAGCTGATCACTTACTTGTTCCCAATCGCCTACCCAGCCCAGTTTTCGATTTTCTTTGTAAAGTATGGATGTCATCAGCATATTAATTCTGTTTTTGCCCATCCAGTCTATTATCTGCCTCAGCTTTTTCACATTTTTCTGATCCACAGGATATATATATATGCCTCTGAATTCCAGATCGGGGTTCACAATTCTTGTTCCAACAATAAGCGACAGTGCTGACAAGTCTGGAACTATTTCCTCTCTTTTTCTAGGATAGACCCAGCGGAAACCCCATTCATGAAGCAGAGAATAAATGCCGTTGAGTGTTCCTCTCTGATTGTTGCCTAATATTAATATCTTGTCTTCACTAATATGGAGAATAAATCCATCATGTTTGATTCCGACCTTAATTTTATCGCAATCAGGTAAAAATTGAGAGGCAAGCTCTCCTATAATAATTTTAAACTTACGCATTGACACACAACTGACAATGGGAATTTTTATTCCGGTCGACTTATGCAGATAATGTTGCATTTCACTGGCGGCAAATTTTTCCGTTGCCAATGCACTTTCGGAAGTGACAATTTCGGTATTCCGCCAAGTGTCTTTTTTAAATTCAGGAGTAACTGATGCTGTTTTCATGTGTTCAAAAACTTCCCATATCGGAAAAACCAATTGACGGATACCTTGATTCTCCCCGGTTTTGACGGCATTCTCGGTGTTCCTGGAATCAATACCGCATTACATTTCCTTTCAGATGTTGCGTTTGTTCCCGTTTTTTTCCACATCTGTTGGATTTGGAACCTAGTGTCTTGTCAACATTGATTTTGCAACAAAATGGTGTATATTATCACGAACAACCAGAGGAGTTCGTGATATGCCGACGATTTCATACCGGGTTACATTAACGAGAGAGGAAAGAATAAAGCTTCATGACATA
>Ga0209373_10004866_pt1 | contig 11363 bp, 8 predicted proteins | sample Higcelweek5metaG_FD_187173 | JGI IMG/M metagenome (GOLD analysis project Ga0209373, IMG submission 187173) | Freshwater pond sediment microbial communities from the University of Edinburgh, under environmental carbon perturbations - High... | ecosystem: Environmental > Aquatic > Freshwater >... | reverse complement strand
TTCTGGTGCGCCACGCGGGCAAGGTGGTGACGCACCGCCAGTTGCTCAAGGAGGTGTGGGGCAGCGCGCGCGAGGACCAGTCCCACTACCCGCGCATCTACGTGCACCAGTTGCGCCACAAGATCGAGCCCGACCCGGCCCGGCCGCGCTTTCTGCGCACGGAGACGGGCATAGGCTACCGGCTGGAGGAAGGCCTGCCACCCCCGGCACAGGGCAAAGAACAGGCTTGACCGCCGCAGCGCACTCTCCTGTCCGCACGGTCCTGGTCGTTCTTGCGCTGGCGATGGGCCTTGCGGGCTGGCGTTTTGAGGCCCGCCTTGGCCTGCCCCCGCCCCTTCGGCGCCGGGACGCCGCCCTCCCGATTTTTCAGCAGGGCCGCTGCCCTGCGCCCTCCCAAGCCCCGGCTGCGCCCTAAGCTCTCGCCGTATTCACGGCATGCCGCGGGGTTCGCCCCTCGCGCTGCTTACCCGCCAAGCCCGCTCCACACATGTTCCGCCATGGGCGCGTAGCCTTTTTCGCGCGCCTTGAGCTCCAGCGGCAGCATGGTCAGCGCGGCCACGTCCGGGTGGGGAATGTCCACCATCTCGCCGGAGTCCAGGCAGAGCACAAAGGTCTTGCAGCGGTCGCAGGCGTCGGCGCGCTCAAAGGGCCGGGCCGGGTCGCGCAGCACCACGAGCTCGTCCGGCTCCTCGCAGCCGCAGGACGGGCACGACACGCGCTTGTGCGTCCACTCGCTGGCGCAGCAGGAGCAGCGCAGGAAGCGGCGGCCTCCGTGGGCCTGAATGTACTCCGCGTCGTCCTGCACCCGGCGCAGCACGCTCATGTTCGGGGCGCCGCCGCACACCGGGCAGACCTGCTGCCGCCAGGGCAGCTCACGCGCATGGTCCAGCAGATCGGCCGCCTGCCGCTCGATGAAGGGCCGGACCAGCTCGGCCGCGGCCAGGCTCAGGGCATGGACGCTGACGCCGGGCACCGCCGGGAGCTGGCCGAAAGCCGCGGCCCAAAGCTCCTGCGCGGGCAGGCTGCCGCTGCGTATGGACTCGGCCAAGGCGTCAAACTGCCCGGCCAGGGCCGGAAAAGAGCGCGCAAGGGTGGGCAGAAGGGTTGCGGCGAGGCCCGGCAGCTCGGCGCTGCGATCCTGAAAGCCCACCCCGGCCAGGATGGGGGTGCCCAGGGAATAGCGTTCGGCGTCTATTTCCGGTGGCGGCCCGGTCCAGCCGGGCGCCTGCGCGCGGTGCGCCTCGCGGGCAATGAGCATGGGCCCGAAGGCCTCTATGAGCGGCAGCAGGGCCGGAAGTTCGTCCGTGGCCCGGGCAAGGGCAGTTTCAATCGTGGGGCTGGGCATGGGGGGGGCTCCTTTGCTGTGTCTGCGAAAAGGGCGGGGCCGCCCGGTTCTGGAGAAACCGGACAGCCCCGCGTCACTCAATGGAGGCGAGTGGTTCCGTTATCCCTGAACCTGCTTGGCGGCCCTGCGCAGGGGCTCGAACATGCCGGCGAACAACTCCTTGCGGGTCATGCCGGGAGCGCCCTTCATCGCGTCAGACGCGTCGGCCACGGCGAACTTGTGGTACTTGGCCGGTTCGTCGACTATCAGGTAAATGACGCTCACGCTTTCCATATCGCACAGCTGGGCCTTGGGGAAGTCCTTCTGCACGGCCACAAGGCGTTTGGCGGCCAGGGCCAGCATGTCGGCGCGGTCGCCGAAGTTCATGGCGCCCATGGCGCAGCTCTTGACGCACATGGGCAGCAGGTTGGCCCGCACACGGTCGATGCACATGTCGCACTTGACGATGCGCCTGGTCTTGGGGTCCAGCCGGGGAATGTCGTACGGGCAGGAGGAGCGGATGGCCTCGAAGCTCTCCTTCACGGTCTTCTCGGTGTAGATCACCGCGCCGGTGGCCTTGTCGATGATGATGGAGTCTTCCAGGCTCGCGCCGGACTTGCACGGGGCCTCCAGGCAGTGGCGGCACTGGTCGGGGAAAAAGTTCCAGGTCACCTTGCCGCTTGCGTCCATGTGCTCGGCAAAGCGCACCAGCTTGAAGTTGTAGTGCGTCAGGTCGGGCGGGTTCTGGTGCGTGCCGCGCTGCTTGGTGGGCACGGCGGGGAAGTTCTTCCATTCCTTGCAGCCCACCTGGCAGCCGCGGCAGGCCGTGCAGCGCGTGGTGTCTACGAGTATCGCTTTTGGCATGATGATGCTCCTTTGCTCTTAAGGTCTCGGACTACAGCTCGGTCACCTTGGTGGCCTTCTTCACGTTCACCAGGCAGGCCTTGTATTCCGGAATGCTGGTGTTGGGATCGCCGATGGACACGGTGACGCGGTTGGTTGTGTCGCCGCACTTGGGCTTGGTCCAGCCGAAGCAGAAGGGCATGCCCACCAGGTGCACGGTCTTGCCCATGATGGTGAAGGGCTTGACGCGCACGGTGACCATGGCCACGGCCTCGGTCTTGCCGCGCAGGCTTTCCACTATGACCACATCGCCGTTCTTGATGCCCTTTTCCTGCGCCAGCTGCGGGCTCATCTCCACATACTGCTGGGGCTCGGCCTCAAGCAGGGCGGGGCCGTTGCGTGTTTCCGAGCCGGAGCACCAGTGCTCGGTAAGGCTGTAGGTGGTGAGCACGATGGGGAAGCGCGGATCGCCGTTCTTGGCCAGTTGGTCCATGTCGCTCTTGATGACCTTCATGACCGGGTTGTGCATCTGCCCGAAGGGATTCTTGGTGATGGGCGTTTCCGCCGGCTCGTAGTGCTCGGGGAAGGGGCCGTCCTCGCGCCCGGGGCCGAAGAGCTGGGCATGGCCTTCCGTGTGCATGATGAAGGGGTACACGCCGCCCTTCATGGCCATGGGCGGCTGTCCGCCGTCGGGCACGTCGCCCACCCACTTGCCGTCAACCCAGGCGATGACCGCCTTCTCCGGGTTGTAGGGCTTGCCGTTCAGGTCCACGCTGGCGCGGTTGTACAGAATGCGCCTGTCCATGGGCCACACCCAGCTGAACTTGGGGTACAGGTGGATCTTGGCCTGCATGGGGGTCTGGGTCAGGTCGCGGCGCTTGGCCAGGTTGCCCGCTTCTTCTGTGTAGCCGCCGCAATACACCCAGCACATGCTGGAGGTGCTGCCGTCGTCCTTGAGGTTGGCGAAGCCGGGCACCAGCTGGCCCTTCTTGTAGAGCTTGCCGCCAACCTCGACATCCCTGGTGAAGTAGCCGTTGACGCGCCGGGCCACGGCCTCGGCGTCGAAGGTGGCCGGATAGTCGGACTTGGTGATGGGCTCGGGGAAGGTGCCGCCTTCTTTCTTGTACAGGTCGCGCACGCGGTTCATGATCTCCACGAACATCTCGCCCATGTTGCGGCTTTTGCCCAGGGGCTCCGCGCACTTGTAGTGCCACATTTGCCACCGGCCGGAGTTGGACACGGTGCCGGCCTTTTCGGCGCGGTAGGCGCTTGGCAGCAGGAACACCTCGGTCTTGACCTTTTTGGGGTCAACGCCGGGCCTGCGCCAGTTGTCCGTGGTCTCGTTGTGGAACACCTCGCCGATGACCAGCCAGTCGAGCTTGTCCCAGGCCTTGCGCACCTTGTGCGAGTTGGGGACGGTCTGGCAGGGGTTGTGCCCGAAGCACAGGCCGCCCTTGATCTTGTCCTTGTACATGCGGTCGAAGATGTACAGGTGCGAGTAGTCCTCGCCCGGGTCCATCTTGGGCACCCAGGAGTAGCCGAAGTCGTTTTCCTTGGTGGCGTGCTCGCCATACCAGCTCTTCAGCAGGCTGACGATGTACTTGGGCCGGTTCTGCCACCAGTTCACGCTCATGGGGTCCACGCTCTTGGGCGTGTAGGTCTTGAGATAGTCGGCCAGGGCCGGGAGGTTGGCCGTGGGCGTATTGTGGTAGCCGGGCAGATAGCCGTAAAGCAGGGCGTGGTCGGTGGTGCCCTGAACGTTGGGCTCGCCGCGCAGGGCCGCAATGCCGCCGCCCGCGTTGCCCACGTTGCCCAGAAGCTGCTGGATGAGGCCCGACATGCGGATGTTCTGCACGCCGACGCTGTGCTGGGTCCAGCCCAGGGCGTAGACAAAGGCCCCTGCCTTGTCCGGCTTGCCGGTTTCGCAGAACTTCTCGTAAACCTGCAGCAGGTCGGCCTTGGAAACGCCGGTGACCGAGGACACGGTGTCCAGGTCGTAGCGGCTGTAGTGGTCGCGCATCACGTTGATGACGCAGCGCGGGTGGGCCAGGGTCTTGTCGCGCTTGACCATGCCCGAGGCGTCCTTCTCGAAGGCCCAGGCGCTCTTGTCATACTTGCCCTTGGCCGCGTCGAAGCCGGCGAACATGCCGTCCTTGAAGCTGTATCTCTCGCCCACCAGGAAGCTGGCGTTGGTGTAGTTCAGCACAAACTCGGCGAAGTATTTCTTGTTCTCCAGAATGTACTTGATCATGCCGCCCAGCATGGCGATGTCCGTGCCGGAGCGGATGGGCACGTGCAGATTGCTGCGGGCGCTGGTGCGGGAGAACTTCGGGTCCACGTGCATGACGTAGGCGCCCTTCTCCTTGGCCTTCAGAATCCACTTGAAGGTCATGGGGTGGTGTTCCGCGCAGTTGCTGCCCATGATGAGCACCGCGTCGGAGTTGGCGAGGTCGGTATAGTGGTTGGTCATGGCGCCGCGACCAAAGCACTCGGCCAGGGCCGGAACCGACGGGCTGTGGCAGATGCGCGCCTGGTGGTCGAAATGCACGATGCCGAACGCGCGGATCATCTGGTGCAGCACCGCGGCTTCCTCGTTGGACACCTGGGAGGAGCCCAGATGGAACACACTCTCCAGCCGGTTGACCTCGGCCCCGGCGGCGTTCTTGGGCACAAAGTCCTTGTCGCGCTGGTCCTTGATGCGGCGGGCGATGCGCTCCATCATCCAGTCCCAGTCCTTCTCCACCCATTTGGTGGCGCCGGGGGCGCGGTACAAGGGCTTGGTGAGGCGTTCCGGGCTTATGTGCAGGCTCTTGAGGGCAGCGCCCTTGGCGCAAAGGCCGCCACCGCTGATGGGGTAGTCCGGGTCGCCCTCGACATTGATGATCTTGCCGTCCTTGGCATGCACCAGCACGTTGCAGCAGCAGGAGCAGAACGGGCAGATGGAGATGGACTCCTTGGCCCCTTCAATTTTCAGCCCGGCGGCGTAAGCCTGCGTGGGCGCAAGGTTTATGCCCAACTTGGAAAGCCCGAGTGCGGCCGTGCCCGCCCCAAGCAGTTTGATGAATCCTCGACGTGATACGCTCATGCTTCCTCCTTGGTGTTTAAACGGCTCGGCCCCGCCAGCGGAGCGAACCAGACCTGTGAGAATTGATTGTGGCAAGAATGCCATAGGCACGGGCATGAGCAATATTTATCTAATTATTTTAAAGTATTTTCTAAAGCACATATCCAGCCTGCCAATTGCTTCCATCACGATTTCAGAATGTTACAGGCTTGTGTCAAAGCCGGGATAGGTCGGGCTGTGTAGCCACGGCTTGTGGCAAGAGGTAGGGAGGCTATACTGCGACAGGATTGCCCCGTGCAGAGGTTTTTACGTGGAGAGGAAAGGAGGGAGCCGCCTTGAGCATGCGAACAGGAAAAGTGCCAACCCTTGCAATGCCGCCCCGGGTTTCCGGGAGGCAGGCAGGAAGGGGGTGCGCCGCATGACAGCATCCATTTCCCCGTCCGGTTCGGACGGGCCCGACACCTTCCCTGAACTAGAACAGCTCAGGGTCGAATCATCCAAACGCCCCACCCTGCGCCTGCACATCTGGCTGGAAGACCAGGGCGAACTGTTCTTCGGCATCGGCCGCGCGCAACTCCTGTTCAATATCCAGAACTACGGCTCCATCAAGAAGGCCGCCCAGAGCATGGGCATGAGCTACCGCGCCGCCTGGGGCAAAATCCAGCAAAGCGAGCAGGCCCTCGGGGTGAAGCTGGTGGAAAGCCGCGGGGCCAAGCGCGAGGGCCTGCGCCTGACGCGTGAGGGGGAGGAGCTGGCCGACATGTTCCAGGCCTGGTTCATGGCTGTGGAACGCTGCGCGCTTTCGCAGGCCAACTCGATCTTTCCGTTCCCCGTTGCCGGCTTTGACCACCCCGACGGCTGACGGCGCCCCAGCCTCGCGGCGTGCCCGCGGGAGTTCCCGGAAACCCTTTGGCGGGTATTTGCGCGTGCACCCTCCGCCTGTGCCATGTGCTGATCGCTTTGGACGGTGTTGCCCCATTGCGGGATTTGTCATATGGTTCCCTGATTCGAGCTATCACAATGCCCGCTAAGACATCAGCTCAACTCATGAACCACACAGGAGAAACCCCATGCGCAAACCACTGCACCCCATGCTTTTCGCATTCGTCCTTCTCGCCCTCTGCGCCCTTCCGGTTCATGCGGGCGAACTCGACGCCTTTGCCGGGAAGACCGGCAAGATCGACATCGCCGGGGGCACGGCTCACATCCCGGTGATGAAGGAGGCGGCCAAGCGCATCATGCAGAAGGCCCCCGGCATCCGCATCACCGTTGCGGGCGGCGGCTCCGGCGTGGGCGTGCAGAAGGCGGGCGAGGGCCTTGCCGACATCGGCAACACCGGGCGCGCCCTCACCGAGGCCGAAGTGGCCAAGTTCGGGCTCAAGTCCTTCGCATTCGCCATCGACGGCGTGGCCGCCGTGGTGAACCCCAAGAATCCCGTGGGCGCGCTGACCCACCAGCAGGTGCAGGACATCTTCGCCGGCAAGATCACCAACTGGAAGCAGCTTGGCGGGCACGACGCCGCCATCCACCTCTACACGCGCGACGAAGCCAGCGGCACCCGCGAGGTGTTCTGGGAAATCATGCTCAAGAAGGGCGCCATAGCTCCCGGCGCCAACGTGGTCGCCAGCAACGGCGCCATGAAGACCGCCCTTGCCGGCGACGCAGACGCCATCGGCTACGTGTCCATCGGCCACATCGACCAGACCATCAAGGCCCCGCTTCTTGACGGCGTGGCCCCCACCCAGGACAACGCCAAGAGCGGCAAGTATCCCGTGCTGCGCAAGCTCTACATGAACACCAAGGGCGCTCCCCAGGGCATCGTGGCCAGCTTCATCAGCTACATCCAGGGGCCCGAAGGCGCGGCCATCACCGCCTCGGATGGATACATCCCCACAAAATAGCGCATGGCGGACGCGCTTTTTCTGAACGGCGCGGGCGGCGGAGCACAATCCGGCGCCAGCGCGGCGAACCGCATCGGCGAGCGGGCCGCGCTGGCACTGCTCTCCGGCGCGGCCGGGGCGAGCGTGCTTTGCGTGGCGGGCATCCTTGGCTTCTTGGCCTGGTTCAGCCTGCCGCTCGTCTTCTCAGAGCAAGGGGGGCCGGGCCAGCTCGCCTCTGTTATTTCCTGGACCTGGCAGCCCACTTCCGGCCACTTCGGCATTCTGCCCATGGCCACCGGGTCGCTGCTGCTCGGCGCATCCGCCCTGGGTCTGGCCTATCCCCTGGGGCTGGGGCTGGCGCTCTTCGTCAATGGCCTTGGGCCGGGCTGGGCCGCACGGCCTTTGTCCGCCCTGGTGCGCCTCATGACCGGCGTGCCCACGGTGGTCTACGGCCTGGCCTCGGCCTTTTTGCTGGTGCCGCTGGTGCGCGCGGGCTTCGCGGGCACCTCGGGGTTCTCATGGCTGGCGGCCGCTTTGGTGCTGGCACTGCTGGTGCTGCCCACCATCGTGCTGCTGCTGGACGGCCAACTGCGGCTGGTGCTGCCCGGGCTGGGGCTCACCGCCGCGGCCCTGGGCCTCTCACGGGGGCAGACCCTTGTGCGCCTGGCCCTGCCCCTGTGCGGGCCGGGGCTCAAAAGCGCCGCCGTGCTGGGCTTCGGCCGGGCCGTGGGCGACACGCTCATCCCGCTCATGCTCTCCGGCAACGCGGCCCAGTTGCCGCATTCGCCCCTCGACGCCCTGCGCGCGCTCACCGCGCACATCGGCCTGGTGCTGGCGACCGACAGCCAAAGCGCCGCCTACGGCTCACTCTTCGCCTGCGGGCTCTTGCTCTTCTGCCTCAGCCTGGCTGCGAACACGGCCCTGCGGGCCTTGCGCCCGGCTACGGGGCGGGTGGGCGTGCGCGTTCACCTGGGCCCCGGCCTGGAAGCGGCCGCAAGCGCCCTGGCCTGGACCGCGGCCGTACTGGTGCCCGCCGCCGTGAGCGCGTTGCTGGGTTTTCTGCTGCTGCGCGGCGCACCGGCCATAGGCCTTGCGCTCTTCTTCGGCGACACGCCGCCGCTAAGCGCGCTGCTGCATGGCGCGCCGGTGTTCGACGGCCTCTGGCCCGCCTGCCTGGGCACGCTGTGGCTGGTGGCGCTGGCCTCCGTTCTGGCCATACCCGTGGGCATCGCCGGGGGCATCCACCTGGCGGAATTCGCTACCGGGCGCGCGGCGCGGCTGGCCGCCTTCTGCGTGGATTTGCTGGCGGGCGTGCCGTCCATCCTCATGGGGCTTTTCGGCTTCGCCCTGATTTTGCTGCTGCGCCGGACCTTCTGGCCCAGCGCCAACACCTGCCTGCTGCTCTCGGCCCTGTGCCTGGCGCTGCTCGTGCTGCCCTATCTGGTGAGCACAACGCACTCCAGCCTGACCGGGCTGCCCGCCGGGCTGCGCCTCACCTGCGCCAGCCTGGGGCTTTCGCGCTGGCAGGCGGTGCGGCGGGTGCTGCTGCCTGCCGCCCGCCAGGGCATCATGGGCGGGGTGATTCTGGCCATAGGCCGCGCGGCCGAGGACACCGCGGTGATCCTGCTCACGGGGGTGGTTGCGGGCGCAGGCAGGCCCGGCGCGCTCACCGACAAATTCGAGGCACTGCCCTTCACCATCTATTATCTGGCGGCAGAGCACCAGACCCCGCAGGAGCTGGACCTGGCCTTCGGCGCGGCGCTCACGCTCCTGGCGCTCACCCTGGCGCTGTTCGCCCTGGCGCGCAGGCTGGGCGCGACAGCCAAGGCCGTCGGGAGGCCCGCCGCATGACGGCCATAGTGATCCGCGATCTTGGCGTTTCTTTCAACGGCCGCAGTGTGCTGCGCGGCCTGAACCTGGACGTGGCCGCAGGCGGCCCCACCGTGCTGCTGGGCCGCTCCGGCTCGGGCAAGACCACCCTGCTGCGGGCCATCAACCGCCTGAACGAATGCCTGCCGGGCTGCGCCACCACGGGCTCGGTGCGCCTGCGCCTGGACGGGGCACTGGTGGAGGCCTACGGCCCGGGCATCCGGCCGGAGTCCCTGCGCACCCGCGTGGGCATGGTATTCCAGACGCCCAACCCCCTGCCGGTGGACATTGCAGGGAACATTGCCCTGCCCCTGGCCCTGGCCCAGGGCCTGCCCAAGGCCGAGATCCACGTCCGCGTGGAGTCTTCGCTGCGGGAGGCTGGCCTGTGGGACGAGGTGAAGGACCGGCTTGATGCCCCGGCCTGCTCGCTTTCCGGCGGGCAGCAGCAGCGCCTGTGCCTGGCCCGCGCCCTGGCCGCACGGCCGGAGGTGCTGCTCCTCGACGAGCCGACGGCCTCGCTGGACTACCAGGCCTCGCGGGGCATTGAGGACCTGCTGCTGGAACTCGCCCCGCGCTACACGCTGCTTGTGGTTTCGCACAGCCTGACCCAGGCCCGGCGGCTTGGGCGCGATGTTCTCGTGCTGCGCGCAGGCGCTGCGCTGGAGGCCGTGGACCGTGCAACCCTGGCCGACCCGGAGCGCTTTTCACGCCTCATGGATGAGCTGTTCTGAGGCGCGCGGCAGCGTTCCCCGCCCCGGCGGAACGCGTCAACGCACTGAACAGGGTGAAGTCCCTTGACAAAGTAGGTGCTCACAGTTGAAGTATCGTGTTACAGCACGAACTGAACTCTGGAGGACCTCATGCGCAAATTGTTCCTGAGCCTTGCCTTGATTTTCGGCCTTGCCGCGCCCGCCCAGGCGGAGAACGTGGCCGCGCCCATCCGCCTCGGCATCGCGGTGGCCACCACCAGCAACGTGGCGCTTTTCGGCGAGGAACAGGTGAACGGCGCGCGCATCGCCGAGGCGTACTTCAACGCCCAGGGCGGCGTGAACGGCACGCCCATCAAGCTGGTGATCCAGGACACTGGCGGGGACGAGGCCGGGGCGGTCAACGCCTTCCAGAGCCTCATTTCGGCCAAGGTCGTGGGCATCATCGGCCCCACGCTGTCCCAGCAGGCCTTCGCGGCAGACCCCATCGCCAACCGCGCCAAGGTGCCCGTGGTCGCCCCCTCGAACACGGCCAAGGGCATTCCGCAAATGGGCGAGTTCATCAGCCGCATCTCCGCGCCCATGACCGTCGTGGCGCCGAAGTCCCTGCAAAAGGCCCTGGCCATCAACCCCAAGATCAAGCGCGTGGCCGTGCTGTATGCCCAGAACGACGCCTTCTCCACCTCGGAGACCGGCGTGTTCCAGGAGGCCATCAAGGCCGCGAAGCTCAGCATCGTGTCGCTCCAAAAATTCCAGACCACGGACACGGACTTCACCACCCAGGTGACGGGCATCCTGGGCTCCGCGGCGGATCTGGTCGTCATCTCCGGCCTGGCGGCCGATTCGGGCAACCTGGTGAAGCAGTTGCGCCAGTTCGGCTACCGGGGGCTCATCGTCGGCGGAAACGGCCTCAACTCGCCCAACATGTTCCCGGTGTGCGGCCAGCTTTGCGAGGGCATCCTGGTGGCCCAGGCGTATAGCCCCCAGGCGGAGCTGCCCATGAACCAGGAGTTCGTCAAGCGCTTCACCGCCGCGTACAAGAAGTCCCCGGCGCAGTTCTCGGCCCAGGCCTTCGCCTCGGTCCAGGTCATGGTGGAGGCCCTGCGCAAGGTGGAAAAAGACGCCAAGAAGAAGATCACCGCCATGGACCTGGCCCAGGCGCGCAACGCCATGAACAAGGCGCTCACCTCGGGCATGGGCTTCCAGACCCCCCTGGGCGAAATCAGCATCGACCACGGGGGCGAGGTGAACCAGAAGCAGTTCTACGTGTCGGTCATCAAAATGAACCCCGGCGGCAAGACCGGCGCCTTCATGCTGGCCAAATAGTCATCCCGGGGGGGGCGCTGCTCCCCCCCTCTTCTTTTGCTTCCGCCCGCGCCCGACACCTTTTGCTCAAAGCGATGCGCCCATGAACGATGGCCTGACCCTCGCCTGGCTTTTGCAGAATCTTCTCAACGGGCTGTCCATCGGCAGCGTGTACGCCGTGTTCGCCCTGGGCTACACCCTGGTGTTCTCGGTGCTCGGCATCATCAACTTCGCCCATGGCGCGGTGTTCACCCTGGGGGCCTACCTCACCTATGTGCTGGCCGTGGGCGAGTTCGGCCTCAACGGCCTGCTCGCCGGGGTGACGCTGCCCTTCAAACTGCCCTTCGCCCTGGCCCTGCTCGTGGGGGCGC
>Ga0209373_10004865_pt1 | contig 11364 bp, 12 predicted proteins | sample Higcelweek5metaG_FD_187173 | JGI IMG/M metagenome (GOLD analysis project Ga0209373, IMG submission 187173) | Freshwater pond sediment microbial communities from the University of Edinburgh, under environmental carbon perturbations - High... | ecosystem: Environmental > Aquatic > Freshwater >... | reverse complement strand
AAGCTGGGGATCGTGCTCAAGCGGGCGCGCTTCTTCCTGACCTGCGGGGGACGACTGGCAGAGGGTGTTGTCTTCTCGCCCGAGGCGGTGCTTCGCGGACTTCTCTCGAAGAATGATCTGCGTATGCTGCCCTCTGACCGGGGCGAACAGATGAGCTTTGTTGACTTCGAGGACAGACCACAGATCACGGCGGGGGCAATGCCGGTGCTTGCCTCGCTGCCGGCGGAAAGGACAGACAGATATGCCCCGCGATACGAATTTGGTTTACCTGTATGACGGAACCCTTGAGGGTTTTCTGTGCTGTGTTTACGAGAGCTACGCACGCCGGGAGGAACCGGCGGATATAAGGACGAGAGATGCTTCCCAGGCGATGCTTTTCGAGGAGACGACCTGGATCACGACGGACCTTGAGCATGCCCAGAAGGTGTATGTGTCTCTTGACCGGAGAATCTGCCTCGAGACACAGGACTTTATTCGCAAGGCTTTTCTGACGTGTGACCCGCAGAAGGAGCTCCTGATGTACCGGTTTATCCGCCTCGGGTATCACTTCGGGCGCGCGGTCTTTGACCGCCTGACAGACGATACGGTGCACCGGCTCAACAAGGCCGTGCGTTACCTCGAGCGCGAGGCGCACAACTACATGGGCTTTGTCCGGTTCACCCAATATGACCGGGTTCTCGTCTCCTGTATCGCGCCGCAGAACCGCGTCTTGCCGCTTCTCGGCGAGCATTTCTCCGATCGATATCCGGACGAGACGTTCCTCATCTATGACCGGACACACAAGATGGCATTGGTGCACAAGCCGGAGGGGACGCTTCTGACTTCTCTTGAGAAACTGGAGCTGCCGGATATTGAGGATGCCGAGAAGGCCTATCGCGCGCTCTGGCGTTGTTTCCAGACGACCATCGCGATCGAGGAGCGTAGAAACGCGCGGTGTCAGATGAATCATATGCCCAAGAGATATTGGGACGAGATGACGGAATTTCTCGCGGACGAGTAACGATGCAAGAGCCTTCTCCAGACAAAGGGGAATTTCTCGGTAATTCCTGATGTGATATACTTATGGGCAATTATACCTTGCAGGATGCCGAGAATCGGTATCTTCCAGAGATTGCCCGGAGTGACACATGAACAAGAAGCGCAGTGTGATACTGATCGGCATGCCCGGGTCCGGGAAGAGCTCTGTCGGGGTTCTTCTGGCCAAGGCTTGTTGCATGCAGTTTCTTGATACGGACATTATGATTCAGCGCAGGGAGAAGATGCCGTTGCAGCGGATTATCCGCGAACGGGGACCCGCTGTTTTCTCCTCATGCGAAGAGGCGGCTGTGCTGTCGATTCGCCAGCGAGGTCAGGTGATCGCCACGGGGGGAAGTGTTGTCCTAAGCCAAGAGGCGATGCGACATCTGAAGTCCCTGGGTACGATTGTGTATCTCGATGTGCCGGCGAATATTCTGACCCGGAGACTCTGGAACCTAAAGACACGCGGCATTGTGATGAAGCCCGGACAGACGATCGAAGATCTTTCGAATGAACGCAGACCCTTGTATGAGGAATATGCGGATATCGTTGTTCGACCCGGACGGACGCGCATCGAAGAAGTCGTACAGATGATTGCCGATCAGGCAGGTCTTACGCGTTGCGATGTGTGAGATTAACGTCCGCTACGGCGACGCAGGCGGGGACTAGATCCCGGGACTAAGGAAGCGGATCGCAAGGGAATGTAAGGAGAGAGAACGATGGATGTTATTCTTGTATCGAATTATATAAATAATCGACGGATGTTTACCATGCTCGACAATCTGGCACGAGAGACATTTGGAATCGAATTGATGCAATGGAAAGAGGCCGGCCTTCTTGGGGATAACTATATTCCGTACTCCTACGTGTCAGACGGCAAGATTCTCGCGAATGTCTCGGCGAATCTCTATCATGTTCGCGTGGCCGGACACGAGTATCCCGTCGTCCAGATTGGCACGGTAATGACGTCCCCTTCTGCCAGAGGCCGCGGCTTGTCGGGCCGCCTGATGCGCTATGTCATCTCTCTCTACGAGAAGGAGACCGCATTTATCTTTCTTTTCGCGAATTCGAGTGTTATGGACTTCTATCCGCGCTTCGGCTTTACGAGCATCGCACAGAAACGCTTCGTTTTCCTGGCGTCGGATATTGTTGCCGGTGAGAGTGACCTCGCTCCCGTATCGTGGCGTAAGGATGAGGATCGCGCGATGATTCTCTCGGTCGCGGGTAACCGCGTACCTGTCTCGGATCAATTTGCCCTTCTCGGCTCGGTCTCGCCGCGGACGATCATGCTGTCGGCCGAAGATTTCGAGGGGATGCTCTATTACTCCGCGTCTCTTGATGCCATCGTTTGCATGAGTACCGCAGAGGATCGTTTGCTCGTTCATGGATTGTTCCCGCGCATATTGCCGGCGGGTGAGGGCCTCCCGGCATATGCGGATCGATTCCTCGCGACACTGCCGCTTGAGGGTATTCGCGAGGTCGAGTGTGAGTTCACGATCGACGCGTCTGTTCCGAATGTCGCGTCAGGTCTTGTGAATCCTCATGAGGACGGATTCTTCGTTCGCTCCACGGAGCCGATCCTCATACCGGGCAACAAACGCCTGATGCCGCACGATCCTGCCCGCGAACGGCGTGCGCCGATTGACCTAACCGGTCTGCGACTTCCGGAATTCGACCATACCTGAGAAGACGAGTAGAGAGAATTCTCGAAGGCGAAGAGATGACGCGCTGCTTTGGCTTACTTAGCCGTGCCCGTCGATGCTTTCCGGTTGCGCAACCGGATCACGATTTTCTGCGCGAAAAACGTCATGGACAGTAGAATCAACTCGGTGAGAAGCTTCGCCGGAACCAGATAGAGCCCGAAAAGATGCTTAAACACGAGCATCAACAGGATGTTAGCCAGAAGAAGGAGCGCGAGAACCGAGAAATAGCGGATTGCGGATCGCAGGCGGCTCTTGCTGGGAAATTTGTCGAAGACGATCTTGCGATTGGCGGAGATCTTCGTCGTCGAACTGCAGATGCGCGCGATGATGATCGAGAAGATCAGGTTTCCCGTGAAGTATTCGATGAGAATAAGCGCGATGAAGTCAATAATTGAGGCGGCGAGTGACCCGGAACCGAAGCTCGCGAGGGGCCAGACGAAGCGCGCCGAGTCGATCATCGGCCGGAAATGGGAGTCCCGGTTCTTCTCGTGGTATATGGTGTCGATATGGATCTGAATAATGTCATACTCGGCGCCGATCGCTCCGAGGAGGACGTTGAGCTCATAGTCGAAGCGCTCTCCCTCAATCTCAAGAAGCCATGGCAGAAGTTCCGGCGGATATCCGCGAAGTCCCGTCTGGGTGTCCGGCACAAGTTGGCCGGTAGCAAGGAAGAAGCTGATACAAGAGAGACGGTTCCAGATGTGACTCTTAAACGGAACACCGCGCTTGAATTGACGCGTACCGAGAACAATATCCTCGTCGTCCGGATCGATTGCCCTGGCAACCGCAAGTATATCCGCCGGCTTATGTTGCCCGTCACAGTCCGCGCATACGATTCCCTCTTCTTCTCCGATGGTGTGGATATAGGAGAAGCCGGTCTTCAAGGCATGTCCCTTGCCGTAATTGCGATCGCTGCGGAGCACCGTCGCGCCGAGGGATTCGGCGGCAGAGAAGATCGGCGCACATTCAGGGTCGCTCCCGTCATCGACAACGACGATCGAGTAATCACAGGTCTTCCGGATATCCGTCAGAAGCTGCGTCAGACGATCGTCCGGATTGTAGGCAGGGATTACTATGACCATCTGAGACCTCCTGTCATTCATCGTTAACTATACTTTACCTTCTCTGTTCTTCTGAGACAACACTTTCACCGCGAAAACCTTCTCAATTCTCTGTCGAATGCCGCGAAAAGCCGTCCATGAGAGATAAATCATTATGTCTATTCTGACAGTGGTCGCGAGTGGCCAGAGAGTGCCGGATTTTTTAAGATTTGACTAAGGTTTCCCGTGGAAAACGGCGTATAATATAAATATTTGGCGCGATACGTTTCGTGCTATAGCGAAGCAGGAGAGATATATGTTACACATCGAGAATTTCACGAAGATATACCCCGGCGGCACCAAGGCGGTTGATAACCTTACGCTTCACGTTGAGGCCGGTGACCTCTACGGATTTATCGGACATAACGGCGCCGGAAAGACGACGACCATACGTTCAGCCGTAGGCATTCTGCCTTTTGAACACGGAGAGATCACGATTGACGGACATTCGATCAAGAAAGAGCCGGTTGCTTGCAAGAAGCTACTTGCGTATCTTCCCGACGATCCGCAGCTCTACGAGGCTTTGACGGGAATTCAGTATATTAATTTCATTGCGGACCTCTATAGTGTCTCGAAGGATGATCGCAAACGTCGCACACAGAAGTATGCAGAGATGTTCGAGATCGAGGGCAACCTTAATTCTCCGATCTCGTCTTACTCACACGGCATGAAGCAGAAGATCGCGCTGATCACGGCTTTTGTACACGAGCCAAGACTTTTGGTTCTTGATGAGCCGTTTATCGGGCTTGATCCGAAGGCCTCCTTTACCATGAAGTCGATCATGAAGGAGTTCTGTGCGGAGGGCAACGCCATCTTTTTCTCGACACATATTCTCGAAGTTGCGGAGAAGCTGTGCACCAAGATCGCGATTATCAAGAACGGTTCGCTGATTGCCAGCGGAGACACAGACACAGTACGTGGCACCCAGACGCTGGAGAATCTTTTTTTGGAGTTGACTGACGATGAGTAAGTTTTTCTTATTGGTACGAACCAATGTCTTGGTCCTTCTCGGAACGATGCGGAAGAACCGTACTCCGGGCCGATATATTCTGTCGGGGATCTTTCTGGCCTTTGCGTTCATAGCCGTCACCCTGTCATTCGGAGGGCAATCCTTCGTGCAGCAGATGTTGCTTCGCAAGAGCGGAGTACCAGAGCTTGGAATTACCGTCGCACTTGTCACCGCGCTCTCGTTGTCGATACTGATCGGCCTCATGCGTGCGGCGACTATGCCGCGCAGCAACGATGCAGATCTTCTTCTGTCGATGCCGATTTCGCGAACGACGGTCATCGCGAGTAAGATTGTGACCCAGTACCTGTTCGACGCTCCATTCATTATCATGATCTTCGGTTCGTCGGTCATCGCGTATCGGGTGTTCGGCGGCGATCTGAGTGCGCTTCTTCGCGGTCTGATGCTGACCCTTCTTTTGCCATTAATTCCTGTAACGCTCTCCTATTTCCTCGGTTCGGCGATTGCCGCGCTGAGCGAGCGTTTTCGTGGCGCCAAGCTCGTCGCAACAGGTTTTCTGATGCTTCTACTCGTCGGCTACATGTTTATCAACTTCTCATCATCTGCGATGTATCAGAAGTTCGAGGCGATTTCCCGCGAGGAGGGACTTGCGCTGATTCATGCGATCGCTCCGCTGGGCTGGATGACCGAGTTCGTTACAACCGGCAATCTGCTGTCGGTCGCGCTCACATTGGCGCTCCTTCTTATCCCCTTTTACCTCGCACTTCAGGTCTATGCGGTCTTTTTCGGGCGGCAGGGCGGCGCGTATCGCTCCAAGGATAAGAAGGTCATCTTTGGCGTGAAGTCTCCGCGAATGGCTTTGTTTGATAAAGAGGTCAAGAGATATCTCAGTATGCCTCTTTATATCTTTAATACCGCGTTCGGCCCCGTTCTTCTCGTTGTTTTTGCGGGATTCATCACGGTGCTCGGGCCGGATAAGGTTTTCGAGTCAATGGGAATGACGTCGACGGAGATGAACATCATACCCGAATGGGTCATTCCGGTTCTGGTGTCGGTCGTGCTCGCCTTTATCTGCTCAATGACGTCCACGACAGCCGCGTCCATTTCGTTGGAAGGTAAGAATTTCTGGATCCTTCGCGTTAGCCCGGTAACCACGGGTGACATTTTCTTCGGCAAGTGTCTCCTCAATGTTGTTCTGATCGTTCCGATCGGCATATTGTCCGTCATTGCCATTGGACTTCGCATCGGGCAGGGCTTTCCGGAGATCTTTTTCCATAGCATTGCATTGGCCGTTCTCGGTGTCATGTTGTCGTGTGTGGGGCTCATCGCGAATCTTTTGTTTCCTAAACTCAAATGGGAGAGCGAAGCGCAGGTCGTAAAGCAGGGAATGAGTGTTGTAATCAATATGCTTTTCGCACTCATCCTGACCGGACTGCCGTTCCCTCTGATGGCAATTCTGCTGCCGTCAGCCGGGATTGCCTATTTCTATGCGGCGCAGGCTGCAATTTACGGGCTGTTTCTGGGCGCTTCACTGTTGTTTCTTAAGACTGCTGGCAAGAAGATGTTCGAGGCATTGTCCTAGTTTTCCATCCTGAGACTTGCTATATTGTAAGGGGCTGCCTCAAAAGACTTGTAAGAAAGTCAGATGAGACACCCCCTTTTCTTGTTCGGATAAACTCGATACACCGGCAAGAACCGCGACCTTCCGCGGCGCCCTCGTCGAAGACACGAGGACCCGGGAGCGAGCCCAATGCGAGCCAACCTTTTGCGTGGGAGCGTGCGGTTAGCGTATAATGAGAAAAACATGTTAGATATTCGTGTCGTTTCATGCGAGAGAAGCAAGAGACACCTGTTTTTATGGAGGCAAACCGATGGATATTTTCAAGAGCCTAATACGGGCATTGGGGGGCAAGACCAACGAACTGGAGAAGCCGGTTTTTGCTAAGCCGTATGCGGATAAGACGGACGATTTACTCGAGCTCGTCAGTCGTCTTGAGACCGCTCCGGAGGAAGCTAAGCCGATGTTTCGCGATGCCGTCACGTCCTTGCGCGAGAAGATCCGTGCGCATCGGAATATTTTCGAGGTGTTGGATAAGAGTGATCTACCGATCGTTGTGCTGTACGACGTACACCTGTTGACTCCGATCGGATCGGCGATCATCGACTATGTGGTTATTTCGAACCGATTTGTTCTCGCACTATCCTGCCCGCCTCTTGCCGACGAGCCCACACCGGAAGAGATGCGGGCTACGGCATCTCCGGGCGGGCGTCGACGCCTGTCCCTCTCCGAGCACGCGGCGCATATCCTGACGGGATTGCTGCGCGAGGAGAAGATGTTGGGGAAGAAGGAACTCTCCATGATTTGGCCGGCAACAGTACTGCCGGACGAGATGGAACAGAAGGTATTTCCTGAACAGGAAGGCGCCTTCTCGGACGGAGGCGGCTATGTTTATGGCGAGGTTCGCACAGAGGCATCGCTGAAGGTGCAAGAGCTTGACGCGTTTCTTCGGCGCTTGTTCAAGATGGACGATAAGTTGAACTGGATCAGCAATGATAAGGTGTTCGCGATCGCATCTCTCTTACAGAAATACGACACGACTACGGAATGCTGAATTCCGTTCCGGCGACGTGAAGAAGGTTCACTTCTGGCCTTGTCGAATCCGGCGGCGACGAATCTCGCCGGCAATCAGCGTGATGAATCCTGCGAAAAGAAAAAGAACACCGACGACAACGGCCGATGTCGTTAACAAACGATAACCCATATAGTACTCGACCAGTGCGTGGGACGCCAGATTCACGGGCAGTCCGAACATAAAGAGAGATACGGCAGCGGCGCGAGAACGATATCCCTTTCCGCGGCGAAAAAACCATGCGACGGCAAGTGCCGAGACGAAGAGAACGCCAAAGAGCGGGAGAGCTAAGGGAAGGACCCATCCCTTGGCGGGACTTAAGTGCTCAATCAGGAATAGGTAGGCGATCGAACTCAGGGTGAGGCCGGCGACAGAAAGTTGGACGCGAAGCCTTTTCGCGAGAAAAAGCGGTGCGGCTGTAAGCCAGACAAGGAGCGCGCCACCAAAGGGGAAAAGAGACCAGGAAAGACCTCTCTCAATCAGAAAATTCACAAGAAAGCACGTGAGAACGCCAACAAGCAGAAGGACCGAGACCGCGGCGAACGTCATTCCGGAGGTCTTCAAGGTCGAGACGCGTTCGGCATACGCGATCATATCCCGGACAAGCGCTTCCTCTTCCGGTGTCGCGACGTAGTCCTTGGGGTTGCGCTCGCCATTAATCAGCTCGACCGGTGTCACGCCGAGAATCTCGGCAATTCGAGGCAAGACGGTAAGTTCCGGATAGCGCCTGCCACTCTCCCACAACTCGAGTGTTTTCTCAGAGACGTGGAGATCCGACGCCAGCTGTCTGGCGGAGATACCCTTCTCGCGTCGTATGGAGGAGAGGAATATGCCGAACCTACTATTGATCATGCGAAGCCTCGTCTCACCGGATGAATATTCTTATTATACATGACGATGGCCAAAGTAGTGCCCGCAAATCATGAGATGCTGACGCCGGAGAGGAACGCCTCCTCGTCATCGATGAAGGAGGGCCACAGATCGGAAGTCTGGGAGAAGACAAAGGAGAAAATGCGATCGCCCAAAACGACGTACGAGTAAGAAGAGGTCGTTGGCACACCGTTAATCGTTGATGTCAGGATGAAACGGCGACCGTCGTGTCCGTCGATCGAAACATTCGCAACATCGCCATCAAGTTGGGCGTTCTCAAAGACGGCGAGCAGAGTCGTTGTCGCTTCCTCCACGATGGAATCAAGATCTGTGGAGGAGAAGAATGATTCCTCCGCTACCAGAAAAAATGCGTCACCCTTCGTAAATCGCGCGATAAACGTAGGACTATTATCCTCAATCCAACCACTCGGAGCGGTGACTTCAATACGGCTCTCGACCGAAACAGCGGTTCCTGAAGTCTCCGCGAAAGACCCGACGGTCGTCTCGATGGCAAAGGTCTCTTCGGAATACGTTGGCGCTTCAAGGGAACTCGTCGGGATGCTGGTAAGGATTTCCGTATTCGTCGCCAAACGTGTTGTAGTGGCACCCGACGTGTAGGGTTCCGATGCAGTGAAAAGGGAGCAGGACGCGAGCACGGAAATGGTTGTCGCAAAGAGGAGAACAAGGATGGGTTTTAAGAAATGCTGCATCTGAATCCTCCGGGGAGTGTATTCGGCTTCGCACAGGGGGAGCGTACGGCGAAAAGCGATGTGAACGCTGTCGTGCGCGTTCTACCCGAGAAATAATTATACATCGTTTGACATGAAAAGACCGCCTCTATTCGGAAGATCCGTTAGCGAGCGGTCGTGTATTCAGCGCCTCGATTACTGATATCGGGAAGATAGCTCAGTTCATGTAGGATCTCGAGATAGCATAGATGATGCTATTGTGAGAATCGACAAATTCGGCAGCTGTACGAGTGTCGTTGATATATGAGCCTACGCCAACAAACATAACAGCCGCGAGGATGACGATGATCGCAATAACCAGTACCATCTCGATAAGGGTAAACGCCTTCTTGCTCTTCATTGTCCTCTTCATATATCTGTCCTCCAAAACTCTAAAAGGCTGTTGATGATTTCATTCTATCAGGAACTGTACAAAGCTCAATAGCAAATTCATCAGAATCTGAACAAAATGTAAACAAACATTGAACAAAATGTTTGTACAGACTGCACAAACAAGCAACTTGACGAAAACAAACGATGTCAATTGTGCATGTCAAACAAAGCTAAACGTTTCGCTAGCCTGATTAGAAAAGACGAAGACGAAACGAATTGTGAAGTAAATGTGAAGGTAAGAATAAAAAACACCTTAATAATTAAGGCGCCACGAGGAATGATGAGGATTCATTGGGAAGATGAATGGGGGAACGAGGGAAGTACCATGAAGAGAGGCCAGACAATCACATTGATGCGGAGGGGGGAGTCTTTCCCGTGTCAAACAGAAAAAACAAAGACGCTCTCGTCGACATCTGTGTCTCCGTAGCGATCCGTCCGGATACGGTGGAAGTCGCCGCCTTGTTTCGTATAGAAGTCCGAAGCAGAGTTTCCAACAAGACAATTGACGACAAATTCGCTGTATCCCTTATCTGCAAGCTCTTTGCGTGCCGCGGAAAAAAGCGCGCCTCCGATGCCAAGTCCCTGAAATCCAGTCAGAACATAGAGTGCATAAATCTCGCCGGCGGCTTCATAAAATGTGTCGCGCGAAGGGCCCAGGCAGCAGAAGCCCACAACACATCCATCCGATTCGGCAATCCAATAGGATCCCGTCTCTTCGATTCGGGTCCTTACGGTTGTAGCCACATCGCGAAGGCTGGCGATTCTGTTGTCAATCAGTGCATCCGGCATCAGACCTGAGTAGGCTGTTTTCCACGTATAAACCGTGACAATCGCAATCGCAAGGGCATCCGAGGACTCTGCGTGACGTAATTTGTACATGATTCTGTTTCCTTCCCGTGTAATTTACATATTATATCGCAGGTTGTTTCTCTGTGGTTTAAAAAATGAGGTGGAGGAAATCAAAGGGGGTGGAAAGACTCGAGAGGCAATTTATCGCTTGACAAGTTACCAATTATTCCATAAAATGATTCATAAGGGAACAAAAAGGAACAATAGGAAATAATTAGGAAACAAAGGAGCCCGAGACAAGAACATTCTTTATTGGGCGAGGAGGCAGAATATGCAAGAGAAGTTTTACTCGGTAGAAGAGATCGCACAGATGCTCGATATGCATCCGAAGACGATAGCCCGCTATATTCGCGAGGGCCACATACGCGCACAGAAGTTCGGGAAGGCATGGCGAGTTGCCGGTCACGACCTGAGTCTGTTTGTCGAAGGATCGAAGCAGACAGAAGCAGCACAGCTCGATCGTGCTACAGGAATGCAGGATGTACTCGAGCGGGTCATGGAGGAAATCCGTGTCTCGGCTGTGACAGATATCCCCGTACGGAATCAGGAAGAGGCCTCTCTCATCATGAACTGGCTGACCGCGACGGTTCATGCCGACCGTTCGTCACATACAGAGCAATCGATGAACGCGCAGTACATCTCCGAGACCGGAGTTCTCCGTGTGAATCTATGGGGGGGCATCGGTTTTGTTGACGCAGTTCTCGCGTCATTGAGCTTGCGATAACCATTCCATCACGACAAGTAGAAGCAGGCCCATTGAGATCAATCGCGATGGGTTAGGGGACCTTTGTCTCCAAAGAAGAAGGAGGCGTACCTATGGGACGCGAAAAGAACCAGAAGAACAATAAGCAGGTCATTTTCAAGTCAGAGGAGGGAAGACAGGAGATCCATAACTTCTACAACAAGATCCTCGCGCAGAATGATTTTCCATACCAGGAGAAATACGTCGACACATCCTACGGGCGGACGTATTTGCTGGAGTCCGGGAGTCCGACAGCTCCCGTTCTGGTGCTGCTTCACGGCTCAACATCCAACAGCGCGGCATGGTTCTCGGATATCCGCGAGCTTCACAGAGAGTACAGAGTGATCTCTGTTGAACTGCTCGGG
>Ga0209373_10004863_pt1 | contig 11371 bp, 9 predicted proteins | sample Higcelweek5metaG_FD_187173 | JGI IMG/M metagenome (GOLD analysis project Ga0209373, IMG submission 187173) | Freshwater pond sediment microbial communities from the University of Edinburgh, under environmental carbon perturbations - High... | ecosystem: Environmental > Aquatic > Freshwater >... | reverse complement strand
AATATTATTTTTATAATGCACTATCTGATTTTGAATTAGGAATTGAATATCCAGATAATGTTACACAGGACCAAAAAAATGATATAAGATCAACTTTTTGGACTACCAAAAATTCGGATGGAAAAACACCTGTTGATATCGCTATGGACATAGCACTTGAAGAAGTTCAGCTGTATAAAGCTTCGTATGTAATATCAAAAAAAGCAGGTTATGCATTGTCTTCTTCAGAACAAAAGACCGTCAAAACAAGTGTTGATGCTACCATTCAAAATTATTATGATTATTATCAAGAACAAGAAGAAAAATACGGAACTTCTTATACATATGAGCAAATAAAAAATATTGTATGTGGAATGTTACCCGTAGATCAATATAAAGAAATTTCAATTAAACAGTCAGCAATTGAAGCATATAAAGAAAAAGTTCTAAAAGCATCATATGATTTGCTAGAATCGGATTTAAGAAATAAATATGAAGAAGACGTAAATGCATATAGAACGGTGGAAATTAGAACGCTTCAATATAACAAATTAATTGAACCGACTAAACCTACAAAGAACGACGGTTCTGAAATCAATATTAATGATTCCGATTTTGAACAGTACAAAAATATTTATGAAAATTATGTAATTGAACATAATGAATATCTAATTAAACAACAAAATCTTATAAACAAAGTAAATTCAATATGTACTCAGATAAATTCAACAGGAACTTATACTGAACAAGCCATAGACGAAGAAACTGGTACAGTTTATTATAAATATCAAAATTCTGATTTTGTTACATTAGTTAATTCTGAATCAGATGAAACTGATGTTTCAACGACAGCGGGTTTATTTGAAGTAACTTCTGAAACGGAACATGAGATATCAGAAATAACAAATTTCGCAAAAACAGCAATATACAATGATAATAGGACGAAAATTACATCGGAATATAACGGACAAATTATCGGCCCCTCTGTTAAACAAGGTTCTATAGCTTCTCAGGTGGTATTGATTGAAAAAGAATCAAAATATTATATTGTACGTGTTGAAAACATAATTGATTTTGACAACAGTGTAGAATCTGAGCCAGATGCTGCCGACAGTATTAAGGATATTATAAAAAAGAATTTAATAGAAGAAATGGCAGTTGAAGATTTAAAAGAACTGGCAAAAGATACAAAATATCAAATAAATGAAAAAAAAGAAAACACAATAGAAGAAATCAGAAAAGAAATGATTAAGACATATGGGTTATATTAAACAATGTGTATTCATCGAAATTAATTAAAACAGATTTTGGTTGTAGATTATATTACCTGGATTTGTATAGAACAGCTTCTCTGATATTTCATATCCGAAATGTTTTGTTATTATTTTTTCTGCGCGTTCAAGCATTGAACCACCGATAAAAGCAGCGGTGTTATTTTCTATTAGTTCAAATGCAAAATTTCTTGTAATTATACCTTGTTTACCGCATATTGAAGCTCCGTCAACTAAAAATAGAACACCTCGCGACTTAAGTTTGTGAAGTTCTTCAGGATTTTTCTGAAGATATGGATGTGATTCAGCGCCGACAAATATACAAACAATACCACGTCTACCTAACTCGCAAATGGAATCGTAAATAAATGAAGGAAGAATATTTCCAACTAACTTAACCAGCAGATACCTTGAATTAGCTATAGTGAATCGTATATCAACAACTTGTGTCAAATCGCAATCAAAAGAAAAAATAGCACCAGTAAATAATTTAATGGATAAGTTGTTTTCTAATGAAGAATAATTTATGGAATCAACAATAAATGACAAATCTTCAAAAGTAGGAAAAGGCTTTCCTAAAATAAAAACAGGGGAAACTACGGCCATTTCACAAAAGCGTGAAAGTTTTTTCAAGTTTCTCATCGAACTCCCTAAATTAAGAGGTTTATCTAAATCAATAATAGAAGGAGTATATAAATTTATCATTAATTAACTCCTTAATATGTCATTAAGTTCTTTTATGCTAGGAAGTATATAATCTGGTTTTTGATTTAATTTAGCGCTATTTGCTTGCTCTATGGTAGTCTCTCCTGATAAAACACATATTGATGTAACTTTAGCGTTTATTGCCGATAAAATATCGGTATGTAATCTGTCTCCGACAACTGCAACTTCGCTACGTGAACAGTTCATCTTTTCAATAATCATATCAATCATGCATGAATTAGGTTTACCAGCAATAAAAGATGGAGTCCTGCCTGTTGCTGTCTCAAAAAAAGAAATAAAGGCTCCTGCATCAGGGGTGGAATGTTTACCGTCAACAGGACAAACAACATCCGGATGAGTTGCCCAATATGTTACCCCATCAGACAGATAATAACTGGCTATCTGGAGTTTCTCGTATGTAATACCAGTATCAAATGCAAGAATAACATAATCCGGACGTAAATTTATATCTTCTGTATATTCAGTAACTATAGTATAACCAGATTCTTCAAGATATTTTCTTAATGATGGTGTACCGAGCAAAAACAGCTTTTTGCCGCCATCTTTACACAAATCCAAATTGTATACAAGAGCTTGAGCGGAAGTACAAAAATCCGTCTCTGATGAGCTTATTTTTAGGCTTGATAATTTGTCGACATAATCAGTTACACTTTTAGATGAATTATTAGTAATATAAAAAACACGTTTGTTTTGTTTTTGTATAGTATCTAAAAAATCTAAAGTGCCCGGAATCAGCGTGTTATCAAGATAGATAGTACCATCCATATCAAGCAAAAAATATTTAATCGATTTTAAATTTATTAAATCCATATTAATCCTTTCAACACATTATAATAAAATTACATTTTCATCCTGAATTAAGGGCGTAATTCTATTATGACAAGTAGCGACAATAATTTGACATTTATTATGTGAACTATAATTTTTGAGTAACGAAACAGCATTGGCGAAACGTTTTTCATCATATTGGACAAAGGGATCATCCATAAAAATTGTATAATTTTGATCTTTCGGTAAAATGTTTTTGACTAACGCTAACCTAAACGCCAGATATATCTGATCTTCCGTAGCACCACTATAACACGAACTGTCATGTGGCATAATATCATTGCTACGTATTGAAATATCAAAATCTCTGGAAACATTCACACTATTGTAATTTCCGCTTGTAAGCATAGAAGTAATAAAACCTGTTTCGTCATTTAAAGCCGGACCAAAAGAGGCTTGGACTTCATCAAAAGCCTCCGATAAAAAAGTTCTTGCGGTACATAGAGCATTGTATTTTTTTTCATATTTAATAATATCTTGTTTAACCAAAGGAAGTTGTGTGTAAACATATTCGTATGGAAATTCAAAAGATGAATCCTTCATACTATACAAAGTCTCTATTGAAGCGTTAACAGAAGATAATAAATTCTGACGTTCGCGAAGAGCTAATTCTGCCTCATCTTTTTTTTGTATTAGAGATTCTATAGAACATATTTTTAATTTCAAATAAGTTTCATTATCAAGACCCGAAGAAACAGCAAATTGAATTGCTTTCTGTTTTGCATGTTCCACATCTTTAAGTGAATCATTATTTAACATTTGTTCCAATAAAGCTTCCTGTTTATCTAGTTCGTTAACGGTATTCTGGAAATTTTTATAATCAGAAATACCACCGGAGTTTTTTCTTTTTGAAGCAGTTTTAAAGGCTAAAATAAAACCAAGAGTCAAAAACACGGCGGACAAACCGTAAAATGAAGAAACAATAATCATATCAGCGAATTTTTTTAGATATATATATGTTGAACCTCCAAAAGAAGCAAGAGAAAAAAGAAAAATTAATATCGTCATGAAAACATTAGTCCTGTTTTCTTTCTTTTTTTTCTTAACACACTTATCGTAGATTGCTTGATAGCTGTCGGAATATAAACCCGCAAGCATATCTTTAAGATCCTCCGACATAAAATTATCCAGTTTATTATGTAACAAATCGATGAGTTTACATTTTTTCATTATATTTTCGTATCTTAAAATAACATCGTAACCTTTTCTTAATGAAATAAACATTTCATACCGTAAAACTTTATCCCTAAGTTTCTTTTCTTCCGTGATAAGTTTATCTTTATTCTCACTATAAGCACAAGCTTTATCATCAAAAGCTTGCATCTGAATATTTGTATTTGTTAGTTTTTCGTTTTTTTCATATAATTTATCTAATATTCCGTTAGCGCTTCTCGGAGCTTTAACAGAATCAATTGCATTTTTAATAATTTTATCAGCCTCGGCAAAGGACGCTTCGTTATTATAATAACCAGAAGCCGTAGAAAGCTTATTAACCAACATTCCTGTTTTGTCACGGGAGATATCGAACTTTGACGAAAGTTGACCAGCATAAAACGAACAATCAAAAGCGCCGCAGGTAAGTTCAAGAACATATTCACCGATGGTTAAATTATCAGGAACGACAATCTCAACACCTGAAACATCATTATATAATTTGATCGAATCAACTCTTCTTGAAACTCCAAAATTTCCATCTATTCTATACTTAAGTCCATTATGTTCGAATTTCATAGTGCCACCAAAAACAGCACCATCCGTAGAATCAGAATAACTTAATTTCCAAGGTGTATATTTTTTTCGTGCATTATCCGTTCCTCTTCCATCCAAACCGTAAAATAAAGCACGAATAAATGCAAAGACGGTACTTTTGCCACTCTCGTTTTCTCCAACAAGAACATTTACTCCATTTGTAAAAGAGAACTTTTTGTCGCATAATTTCCCGAAGGATTTAATATAAATCTCAGATATCGTCATTGCAATCACCTCCGTTTAATGCTTCAAGGCCATATTTCAAAGCTTCTAAAAGCTGCTCTTTCTCTGTGTCATTAGCATTTATAATTTTTTCGTTAATCTTTCTCACGAATATACCTCTTAAAGAATTTTCTTTTGATAATAAATCCGAATTTATACTAATTTGTGTATTGTTTATTATTTTGATATAAAAATAATTATCAGCAAGACGTGATTCTAATGCCGAAGTTTTTATGACAATATGATCTTCTAGTGTTCCGGTTAATAAAACTTTATAAAGATTATCATCAGGAGGACATTCTCGTAATATTCTTTCACAAATTTCATCAATATTTAAACAACCTGATATATTTATATTTTGAATGACATATTGTCTTCTCGAAGTCGGAACAAAAGAAAGTGTACATTTATCTCGACCTATCTGACCTGATAATATCCCACATAAACCGCTTTCGTCAAAACCGCGTCCCTCTGGAACACCGCTATATGCGTAGGGGGTAGTTCCAACATATTTAACCCCGCTGAACTTATGAACGTGACCAAGTGCGCAATAATCAAAACCAAACTCGGCAAGATCGTTCAAGTCAATAGGATTATAAACAGAAGGTGAATCAATATCACCATGCATAACTAAAATATTTAAGAACGTTGTATCAATAATAAAATTACTCTGTTTTGTATCAAGAAGACTTTTTTTAGAAAAATGACCTTCAAAACCTGCACCATATATACGGACATGAGATTTTTCGTAAAATGTCAGATTCTTACCAAAAATATGTACATTCTCCGGCCATTTAATGGTTGAATATGGTGAATCAGGCGTTAATGGATCATGATTTCCCGGTGTAATACAGATTTCCGTTTCGGGGATTGTTTTGAATTTATTTATCAAAAAAACAATGCTTTCAGGGGTTGCTTTTCTGCTATCAAATAAATCACCTGCAATTATAAGAAAATCAATATGACTTCTGCTGACATAATCAATTATATTTGAAAATACCGCTTTCTGATCTTCTCTCCTTGTAATCGCACCTGATGATGAATATGTAAAATTGGAAAATGAGGAATCAAGATGTAAATCGGCACAGTGTACAATTGAAACCGGTAATAATCCCAAACGATTGATTTTATGACCTTCCATAACAATTTCTCCTTAGTAAAATAATATCAAAACATGGCATAATTCTATCATTTTGCCATAGACAATGCAATAAAAACAACAATATATTTATCACTGTGTAGGTGATTTAAAGTGCGCAGCAACCAACATTTTTTTGATTAAAGGTGAAAGAATAATTGCCACAATAATAGAAACAATATCTTTTGGTAGATACATTGTTGAGAACAAAACAATTGAGCTTAGAAGGGTCATCGAAGAAATAAATACAAATTGTGCTACACCTAACACATAACAAATCAAAAGTCCTAAAAGTCCAACTAAAACAGCAGTCCATTTGTGTTTGCATTTTACCGATAAACCACAGAAGAAAGATAAAAATAGAAAACCAAAAAGAAAACCTCCGGTCATTCCAAACAACACTCCGAAGCCTGCTCCGAAATTCGAAAAAATCGGTATTCCAACAGCTCCCAGCAAAATATAAACTAATGTCGATGCCAGACCTTTTTTCCAACCAAGAACAAATCCTGTAAGAGCAACTGCGAATGTTTGTAAAGTAATGGGAACGCCACCAACGAAGGGTATTGATATTAAAGATGAAATTGCTATAAATGCAGTAAACATCGAGCATATTACAATTTCTTTTGTTTTTCGCATATTAAATTTCTCCATTCGGAATAATTGAAATTTCTCCTGATGACAAAGTATCAAAACTTTTGTCTTCGTATTGTACTAATAAATGAGCATCGTCATCTATATCAAGGACTTTGGCTTTTTTTGAAGTTCCATTAGGTAAAATGACATCCACGTTCTTTCCAATCACCATTGATTTTTTGCGATATTCACTCATGAATGTTTTCTCTTTAAGATTATAATAGTAATTCATGAAATTGTTAAGTATTTCCGCAATTAATTTATTGTAAATATCAAACGGGCAGGGTTTCGTTCCATAAATGGAAGCAGCAATATTTCTAATGTCATCGGGGAAATCGTTGTCCGGGTTGGTAAGGTTAATTCCAATTCCTAAAATCGCATAATTTATTTTGTTTGATTGATTATTAAATGATGCTTCTGTAAGTATTCCGCAAATTTTTTTGCCGTAACAATAAATATCATTAACCCATTTTATTGAAGTTTCAACATTGGTAACAGACTTAACAGCCTCCGCAACACTAACTGCAGCTGCGGTAGTTATAAACAAAGCATCGGAAGCATTCAAGTCTGGCCGAAGTAAAATACTCATATAAATACCAGTGCCAGAAGGTGAGTAAAATTTTCTTCCAAGTCTTCCTTTTCCTGCGGTTTGACTTTTTGATATAACAACTTTTCCTTCGGGTATATTTTCGTTATCTGCGATTTTTTTGAGATAAATATTTGTTGAATCAACGGTATCTAAAATTTCCAAGGAAAACAAATTTTTATTATTTAGATATTTATTTATTTCCTGTATTGAAAACATATTTATCACCGCCGCAATCATAAAACATTATATAAATTAATAGGCAAATTCTATCACAAAAGGCTAATACCGTCAAATGAAGATATGGTTTAATATCTTATAATATGCTATAATTATTTTCATTATATTCTTGGAGGTTGTTGTATCTTTGTCTGATTATAAATATTCAATTATACGTTCAAAACGCCGAACAATGTGTTTGGAATTAAAAAAAGAATCAAATCTTATTGTCAGAGTGCCTTTTTGGTGTTCAGATAAAGATGTGGAAAAATTTGTTTCTGATAATGAGAGATGGATTGACAAAAATTTACGCAAGCGTGAACAGAATAAGGCAACAGAAACTCAATCATATAAAACTTCTATAACAGATGAAGAAGCAAAACATAAAGCAAAAGAAATTTTACCGCAAAAAGTTGAATTATACAGTAATATTATGGGACTTCATCCAATAGGAGTTAAGATTACTTCCGCAAAAACTCGCTTTGGAAGTTGTAGCGGTAAAAATAGTATTTGTTTTTCTCATATGCTTATGAAATATCCAGAAGAAGCTATTGATTATGTTGTCGTGCATGAACTTGCACACATTAAACATAAAAATCATGGGCCGAAATTCTACGAATTAGTAGAAAAATACATTCCTAATTATAAACAAATAAGAAAAACACTTAAATAATATAGCATTGACATACCTTGTATTTATATGATAAGCTAAAAAAAATCACCAATGGAGGCCGATATGAAAAAGAATATTTTTTTAGTATCTATTATTGTAGTTTGTTTTCTTATGCTAATAACTGCATGTGATACAAGTAATAAAAAAGAAGTAACACCGACTTTAACACCAGAGGAACAGGAAATTCAAAAAAAGAAAGATCTCGTTAATCTTTTTGACACTGCAGACAAATATACATTTGAAGAAGCAAAACAAATAGATACCTACGAAACACAAAAAACGACTTTTACTATGGACGAAATCGAGCATGTGCAAAATTATTCCGAAACAACGAAAAAAAACATTACAGATGATGCGACGAAATTTTATAAAGATCTTGTTTCATATGGATCCGGTTATTCGGAAACAGAAAAAATGATTTATGAAGGACAAACCGGTTATTATTCTAAAGATGAAGTAATGCTAAAAAAAGAAATCTCGTATTCAGATTTTATACAGTTTTGTAAAGAAATTGAATATCCGGAGGATGCCCCAGAACAAGATTTCGGATACACAGATTATAATGATTTTTCATATGAAGAATTAGCCGAAAAATATATTGGTAATTTCAGCAATCCTGATGATAAAATCAAAGAATATTTTAATGATATGATTAAATCATCTTTCGAAGACGAATCATCAGAAGTTCAAACATGTAATATCAAATCTATTACAGAAGAAGTAATAATGAATAAAAAAGGATATATTGAAAGATGTACCGGAAATGCTGAAATTTATATTGAAATGAAAATTAAAGGTTCTGATGAAGTTGAAAAATTTACTGTCAAAATTGTAGATACCCTTGAAATAAATAAAATAGATGAAACAATCGATATTAATATACCTGATTTAACTTCATACCTCGGTGTTGATAATTTAATGTTAGCAGCTACAATTGATGATAAACTTGATGATTTTATTAATGTGAATACTTACGGTAAATCAAATATTAATATGACAAGAGATATTAATTTTGGAGGGATACAAAACTATAAGTATAGTGATGAAATAAAATTTGCATACGAATATAATGATGCAAACGAAATTATTTCATATGCAGAACAAGGGAAACAAAGTTATGATGGAGAAACAGCTACTTATTCAGAGACTTACAAAGATGGAAAGATTTATCATTCAGATGATTCGGAAGAATATTCAGTAGAAATGTCTTCAACTGAATTAGATGATTATATTTCAACATGTATAAGAGCACATTGTTCCGCAAAAGATTATACTAAAATAACCACAGGTAATTTAGGAGCAGGTAATGTACTAACTGCGGATATTGATAATCAATATGCTTCAAGTTTATCATATGGAATATTATCATTGTTGTATACTAATCCTGATGAAGTTTGGCAAACAATTACTGATTTAAACTGTAATAGTCTTGTTGTAACGATAGGATTTGATGAGAATGATAATATTATTTCTATCGCTTACAAAATGGATGTAGTGTTAGCAACAGAAGATGGTGATGTTACACTTAAATATTCATATACAGTCGAAAGAACACAGGTTTCCTAATTGAATAAATTCAATTAGCCCAAAACAAATACAATATAAAGAGGGTGTTGCAAATTCATATTCAGAATTTGCAACACCCTCGATTTTTTGTCTTATGATAAATTATTTAGATGATTCATCATTCCACTTAAAGGCAAGTACTCCGATTCCGTTACTGTTTTGAACGTTACATGTACGTTGATCGGACATTGTATTTTTGCCGTATACAATTTCATAATCATTAGCGTTTAGTTTCTTACCGCTTCCTGAGGAAAGAGTAAGTTTAATACAGTTCTTTTTGTAAATCGTTGCAACTGTCGTAGCACCGTTTATATAGAAACCGGATAAACGAGTGTCATCATTAGCAGCACGAAGACCATCACCAACATTTTCAAAATATACATATGCACTTCCGTCTTTGATTTCAACATCAATTACTCTAGGACTTCCATAGTCAGCCATTTTGAATTCTTTTTTATTATAAATATTGGCAAGTGCTAAATATCCTAATCTATCGCCTATATGTTTTTTGTTTCTTGGATGAGCCCAGTCATCGTCAAGAGAATTTGAACCAAAATCCATAGCACATACAACATAATAATTATCAATCATATTCATAACATCTAACTGTGCGTATCTAACATTACATAAACCAATCCATTTATCTTGTTGATCGGCATGCGATGTGATCTGAACATTGTAAAATGCCATTGACTGTCCGTATATTTCTCTCATCATATTTACATAATCTACGATATTCTCTGCATAAACATCAGCATCAATGATATTTGCTTCGCCTTGATAAAATAAAATTCCAGAAATTTTTGTGTTTTTGAAAGGAGACATCATCATATTATAAATATGACAAGGTTCGAACTGACTGTCACCTTTAAGATGTTTATCTGCAACGTATTTATCAGGTGGCATGAAATCGCATAATCTTGCGCCTCCGGCAACAACCTGAATCATACCAATCGGAACATCAGAATTATCGGCAACTTTTTTTGCGAAGTAATATCCTACTGCAGAGAAACTTTTTGCGATTGTAGTATCGGCAACTTTCCAGCATACTTCATTAGAAACTGAATTTGGAATATCTTTAAGAGGCTCTGGTATAAGTCCTGGATAATCCCAGAACCATTGAGTGAAAACTCTTATATTATCGTTAGCACTGATTGTTTGTTCGAATTCTGGGTTATTCTTAAGAGTACTTTCTAAAGAAATTTGAGCATTCGACTGACCTGCAACAAACCAGACATCACCGATTAAAATATTATTAAATTCTTTGCTTTCACCATGTTTTGTATAAACCTTTAGCGTTTGTGCTGTTGTATTTGCAGAGCTTGGCGAAAATTGAAGGAACCATTGTCCGTCAGAATCAACAATAGCATATCTAGTATCACCATTAAAATCAGCATATACTACACCGCCAACTTTATCAGAAAATCCCCATATGTTAATATATTGATCTCTTTGAATAACCATATCGGAGGTAATTGTCCGACTTACGGTAAAATCAAAGAATTCACCAGTATCTTTGTCTCCGATAGATTCCTGCTTAGCTAGTGGAGCAGGGATTTCTGCTGGTTTCGGAGAGGGTGATGCAACGGAATGCTTGTCACAACCTGCAAGTATTAAAATTGTAGCAATTATACACAATAAAAAAGTAATTTTCTTTCGCATTTGTTAGTATATTCCTTTCTGCTTGGACAGCTTTATCAGTTATGTCCATAATATTTAATATAATAATGCTTTATACTCTCTTCTGTCAAGTTGTTCATAAGCCACAGGCATTGCACTGA
>Ga0209373_10004862_pt1 | contig 11375 bp, 5 predicted proteins | sample Higcelweek5metaG_FD_187173 | JGI IMG/M metagenome (GOLD analysis project Ga0209373, IMG submission 187173) | Freshwater pond sediment microbial communities from the University of Edinburgh, under environmental carbon perturbations - High... | ecosystem: Environmental > Aquatic > Freshwater >... | reverse complement strand
AGGGCCATACAACTATAGCTTGACAACAACTTCGGGGTTACCAGTTACAGTAACTTCTGAAAATAATTTATTGCTTGAACCCATTGGTCAACAGCTAAAAGTAAACGGAGTTGGTGACGTTATCTTGACCCTTACACACGAAGGGGATCAACTGTGGAAGAATTCCTCAAAACAAGTTACAGTTGATATTCTGCGTGGGGATCAAAAAGTAACGGCCGAAAATTTGGTTGAAAAGCATTATGGAGATGAACCATTTCTACTCAATATTGCTTCATCATCTAATCTGCCATTGGTGCTTGATGTTGTGAATGATTCTGTTGCCAATGTTGTAGATGGGATGATTCAGATTACAGGCGTAGGAGAAACTAAAATTCAGTACAACCAAACAGGTAACGACCTGTGGAACCCAATTTCGGGCAATATTTCACTTTCGGTTTTGAAGGGCAAACAACAACTAACATTCGGTTCTTTTGGTAATGCTACTTATGGCGATGGCAAAATTGAAATGACGATCAGTTCAAATACTTCGAACGAAATTGTTTTTCAATCGTCCGATGAGCATATTGCAACAATTGAGCAAAACAAATTGGAGGTTAAGAATGCTGGTGAGTGTACAATTACAGCAACTCAGGCAGGGAATGATTTGTGGGAAGAAGCCCGTGCGTCGCAATCCTTTGTGGTAAACAAAGCGGCTCAATCCATAACCTCCACTATTCCTGCATCACTTTTAACATCTGATAAAATCATTTTTGCCCATTTTGAAACTTCATCGGGACTTCAGATCGATAAAATCACTTCATCAAACGAATCTATTGTTAAAGTTGTTGGTGATTCAATTCAAATTGTAGGAGTGGGAAATGCCGAGATTTCAGCTTCTCAGAATGGAAACGAAAACTATCTTTCAGCTAATTTAACGGTTCCGGTTGAGGTGAGTTATCCTGTTGGGATACAAAATTTTGAACGGTTAGAATGCTCGTTGTATCCAAACCCTGCTTATGGCGAAATCAACATAAATGTTGCTGGAGAAAATAATTTCCCATTAACATTGAAAATATTCAATGCTTTGGGCGAGGTGGTTATGGAAAGAACACTTAACAAACCAATAACCACATTACAAACCAACAAACTTCGACAAGGTATTTATGTTGTTCAGGTTGGAAATGCCGGGAAACATTTCAGTGAAAAATTAATTGTCAAATAACAAGAAGGCTCCGTTTGGGGCCTTTCTTATTTTTATCAGACTTATTTAATTTTGGTTTTTATTTAGCTTTAGGATTATTGTTTTCAGATTAGACTGCCGAGCAGAACTCGCATGTGTTTATTATCTCTCTTGTGGTGATTGACTGTAATCATGCTCGTTTCATCATTACGTTTTTTAATATTGTGTATATTTATCAGACCAAATTTTAAGACTATGATCATCGACGAGATTTACCTTGATAGTGTAGAATTACTGAAGAAACTCATTAAAACCCCATCATTATCACGCGATGAAGGTAATGCTGTGGTTGTTCTTCGCGAATTTCTTTCGTTACACAATATTCAATTCAAAACCCTTCAGAACAACACTTGGTGTTGCAATACCTATTGGGACCGTTCGAAACCTGTTTTATTACTCAATTCCCACATCGATACAGTGAAACCTGTAAGTGGATGGACGTACGATCCTTTTGGTGCAACTCTCGAAGAAGATAAACTTATTGGGTTGGGAAGTAATGATGCTGGGGCTCCTTTGGTGAGTTTGCTGGCAGTTTTTCGTTTTTTCTGCAATCAAAAATCGTTGCCGTTCAATCTTATTTTTGCTGCCACTGCCGAAGAAGAAAGTTCGGGTCCAAATGGAATGGCCATTTTGGTGAATGAACTTGAAAGGGTTGATTTTGCCATTGTGGGCGAACCAACTCAAATGAAACTTGCAGTTGCCGAGAAAGGACTGGTGGTGATCGATTGTTTGGTAAAAGGAAAAGCCGGACATGCTGCCCGCAACGAAGGGATAAACAGTATTTATTTGGCAATGGACGAGATTGAGAAAATCCGCAATTTCAAATTTCCAAAAGTGTCGTCCCTTTTGGGTGAAGTTAAAATGACTGTTACTCAAATCGAAGCTGGATATCAGCATAATATAGTTCCAGATACCTGCAAATTTGTAATTGATATGCGCACAAACGAATGCTATTCAAACGAAGAAGCAGTAGAGCATATCTGCGATTTGTTAAAATGTGAAGTTACCCCGCGAAGTTTGCGTTTAAACTCTTCGGGTATCGAAATGGATCACCCGTTCGTAAAAAAAGTACAGTCGTTGGGGATCGAATGTTATGGTTCGCCAACCATTAGTGATCAGTCACTTATGAATTACAAGTCGGTAAAGATGGGTCCCGGTGATTCTGCACGTTCGCACACTGCCAACGAGTATATTTATTTAAACGAAATACGCGAAGGCATTTCCCGATATATTGAACTGCTATCAGGACTTGAGCTTTAAAAACCGTAAATAATTGAAGAATTTTTTTTTAAACGCGAGATTAAACATTGTCTCAATTAAAATGAGTGTGGTTATGAGGTTAAAATTTTTTTCACTTTTACTACTACTATTAATTTGTTTTTCAAATTTAATAGCTCAAACCCGGGTATTGAAAGAGCTGGACTCTTGGAAGTTTTTTAAAGGAGATAATGAATTGGCATCGCGTGTGAATTTTGATGATACCAAATGGGAATCGGTTATCGTTCCTCACGATTGGGCAATTTATGGTCCTTTTGATAAGGAAATAGACAAGCAAATTGTTAAAATTGAACAAAACAACGAGAACGTAGCTACTGAAAAAACAGGCAGAACCGGCGCTTTACCTTTTATTGGGGTTGGTTGGTACCGAAAAACCATCGACTTGCCTGAGTTTACATCCGAAAAACAAGCAATTATAACTTTTGATGGAGCCATGAGCAATGCCGAGGTATTTGTCAATGGGCAAAAGGTGGGCAACAGGCCTTATGGTTATAGCTACTTCTATTTCGAGATTTCAGAATACTTACTGGTAGGGAAAGTGAACATTATTGCAGTGCGTCTCGAAAACCAGCCCTTTTCTTCCCGATGGTACCCCGGAGCAGGTTTGTATCGCAAAGTTCAACTAATAATAAAAGACAAAGTGAGCTTTGCGCAATGGGGAAATAACATCACCACGCCATACATTTCCGAAAATCTGGCCAAGGTTACTATCCGGTCAAAGGTTCAAGGAGAAAATCTTACCATAAAAACCAATATCAGTGATGCACAAGGGATTGTTGTGTCCGAAAACGTTTCATCCGAAAGGTTTGCTAATGTGATAGAACAAAACATTGCGGTTAAGAATCCCAACTTGTGGAGCCCTGAAAACCCTTATTTGTACTCTGCTGAATTGAAACTTTATCAGGGTGATGTTTTAAAAGATATAGAGGTTGTTCGTTTTGGCATTCGGGAAATCAGATACAGTGCAGCAAAAGGGTTTGAACTCAACGGAAAAGTTACAAAATTCAAAGGTGTTTGTTTGCATCACGATTTGGGACCAATTGGCACGGCTGTTAACAAAGCAGCGCTTAAACGGCAATTAAGTATCCTGAAAGATTTGGGTTGCAATGCCATTCGCTCGTCGCATAACATGCCATCGCTCGAACAACTGGAATTGTGCGACGAGATGGGCTTTTTATTTCTTGCTGAGAGTTTTGATGAATGGAAAAAGCCCAAAGTACAAAACGGATACAACCTGTATTTTGATGAATGGGCTGAAAAGGATGTTGTTAACTTGGTACATGCCACCCGAAATCATCCTTGCATTGTGATGTGGAGTGCCGGGAACGAGGTGCCCGACCAGTGGGGAAGTGAAGGTGTGAAACGGTTAAAATGGCTACAGGACATCTTTCATCGCGAAGACCCAACAAGGCCTGTAACTGTCGGTATGGATCAAGTGAAGGCCGTGATGGAGAGTGGGTTTGGTGCTATTTTAGATATTCCAGGGTTAAATTATCGGTTAAACTTATACAATGAGGCAAACCAAAAATTCCCTCAAGGCTTCATTTTAGGCTCTGAAACAGCTTCAACTGTTAGTTCACGTGGAGTCTATAAATTCCCAGTTGAAACTGCTTCCGGCAAAGAGTATGATGATTTGCAGTGCTCATCGTATGATTTGGAATATTGCGGGTGGTCGAATATTCCCGATGACGATTTTGCCTTGCAAGATGACAAACCTTGGGTGATTGGCGAATTTGTATGGACCGGTTTTGATTATCTGGGCGAACCCACACCGTACGACAATTATTGGCCATCGAGAAGCTCCTATTTTGGAATCTGCGATCTTGCTGGATTACCCAAAGACCGGTATTACCTGTATCGTAGCCGTTGGAATAAAAATGTTGAAACTTTGCACATTTTACCCCACTGGAATTGGGAGGGTCGTGAAGGACAAGTTACCCCCGTTTTTGTTTACACAAACTACAACAGTGCCGAATTGTTTATTAATGGTAAAAGTCAGGGCATTCAAAGAAAAAGCGATCAATCGAAGTTAACCCGCTACCGGTTAATGTGGATGGATGTGAATTATGAGCCGGGAACCCTAAAGGTGGTTGCTTACGATGATGAAGGTAGAGCTGTTGCTGAAAAGTCTGTCGTTACTGCCGGTGAACCACATCATATTAAACTTGATGCTGACCGGAAAATCATTAGTGCCAACGGAGAAGATTTAAGTTATGTAACCGCTACAATTGTCGATAAACAAGGGAATCCTTGCCCAACAGCTTCAAATAGATTATCGTTTGAGGTAAAGGGCAACGGTAAATACAGGGCTGCATGTAATGGCGATGCGACCTCTTTGGAGGTATTCCATGGATCTACTATGAAAGCCTTTAATGGGAAGTTGGTAATTTTGGTTCAGTCGTCTACCCTAAAAGGAGACATTGAATTGATTGTTTCAGGTGATAACCTTCGGAAGGAAAAAATAACAATTTCTTCGGTAGAATAATCGTAAAAACATGCTAAACAACAGCGCAAAGCTGCTACTGTATGCAACAAGGCTGAGAATTTTATTCTGAAACGTGCATCAGGTACATTTTGTCGAAAGCAGCCCTACGGGTTTTTGGGTTGATGAACCTGGCCGACCTGCGCAGGTTGAAGTGTTCAAGTTTCAATATTTTGTCGTAATTCGAATGAATTTCCAGCAGCTCTTTTTTCCCTTTCTCATCGGTAAAAATCCAGGCACCTGCATTGTTTAGTGCAAGGTTTCGCTGGTTTGCATTTTCAATATGGATGATTGGCTCATTGCAGTAAAACATCAGTTCGTAGTTTAGGAAGAAATGCTTTTCGTTGGGAGTATTCTCAAAATCGGATAGCGAGTCGGGTTTTTCTTTTGAGTTGATAAGTCTTTTTCGTTCAAGAGCAGCAACATCGTAGTTGTATACTTTTTCGTTTGGGGCTATTTCTTTGTTGATAATTCTTGCTGCTTTGGGTTGAGCCTGAAAGCCAAACATTTCTTGTAAAACATGTGCGTTTAATAGTGTTCCAAGTGCAAGCAATGTGTAAATGCTCCGTAGAAAAAAAGCTTGTTCAGATTTCCCAATTACAATAAAAACAACAATGAACAGGAACAACAACGTTGGGACAATATACAACGATGATGGTTTGATAATCAAAATGAGAACAGTAAGAATCAGTACCCAGCTAGCAACAATCAACACATATTGAGCTTTTCCCCATTGCTTCGAGTGTTCACCACTAAAGCTTTTCTCCCAAAAATTTGCTGTAGTAAGAGCAAGTAGTGGTATTACCGATTGGATGTAGTTGGGCAATTTGCTCATCGAAACACTTAACAAAAGAAAAAACACCCAAATTCCCCAAAAAACAAACAAATCGGGTGGAGATATTCTCCGCCTGAAAAAAGATTTGATTTGTACATAAGCCCCTGATAAGAGGAAAACAGTCCAGGGTAAAAACAGGTATAGGAGGTTGTGAATATAAAATATTGGATCGATTTTAGAACCCATGTAGCTGCCGGTTACACGCCCTACATTATTCTGCCAGAAGAAGAACCATAAACCATCCCATCCGTTTTCAATGTACTGGACAATCATTGCCGGTGACGATACGACTAGCACAATGATTAAAATGAACAGCCATTTCATCGAAAAAATTTCCTTGATTCGATGTGTTGATATTAAATACCCTGCAACAGCAAAAAACGGGACCAACACGCCAAATGGACCTTTGGTGAGGATGCATAATCCAAGGGCAACCCCGCTACCGATCAAGTATTTTAACGAATGTTTATTCAGAAAACCCCATAACATCCACGTTGCTAATGAAACGTTGGTTTGCAGCACCACATCGGTATGGATATCTGAATTGTACAAAACTCCAATTATTGAAAAAGCAACGATCGATGCGGCAATGATGCCCGTGTTTTTTGAATAAAGTGATCGCCCTAAACGGTACACCGCATAATATCCGATAATTGAATAAATGATTATAGGAAGCCTGAATACAGCATTAGATACACCAAAAACCTTGAACGAAATGGCTTCGAGCCAGAAAAGTAATTGCGGTTTTTGTAAGTATGGTTCACCTTGAATGTGCAGAGAAAACCAATTTCCGGTCTGAAGAATTTCTTTAGCTATGTAGGCATATTTGGCTGCATCGCGCGTAACATCTACAAACATGCCAGCAAAATAAACCGCCAAAAGCAACAGTAAAGCAAAATAAAACAGCAACTTCTCTTTTCGGGTGTCGAACATTCTTTAGTAAAAAGGTGATGGGTAAAAATAGCATAAACTTGATTGGCAACAAATAGTCGGGTTTTTTTTCCAAATTTTTCTGACTTTCATGTCAATAGTCGCATCAAACAATTTCTATACCTGTGGTTTCGAGGTTTTGTTTATTTTTGTAGCAATTTAGAAAAGGAACGATGAATAAAAATAAACCAAACCCTGAGAAAATCTGGGAAAAAGGAATCCCTGTTGACGAGCTTATTGAAAAATTTACAGTGGGCAAGGATCGCGAAATGGATCTTTTTCTGGCACCTTTCGATGTGATTGGATCAATTGCGCATGTAAAAATGCTCAACTCAATAGGGTTGATAAAAAATGAGGAGTTGCCTTTACTGGTTGCTGAATTGATCGGTATATACAATGAAATTGGTAAAGGTAATTTTGAAATTGAAGAAGGTGTTGAAGATGTTCATTCGCAGGTAGAGCTGATGCTTACAAGAAAATTGGGCGACACTGGAAAGAAAATACACAGTGGACGTTCGCGAAATGATCAGGTTTTGCTCGATATGAAGCTTTTTACCCGTTCCGAAATCAAAGCATTAGTAGAGCTGATAGTTCCACTTTTTCAGTTACTTATCAAACGTAGCGAAGCAAGTAAAGATATACTTATTCCCGGATACACTCATTTGCAGGTGGCCATGCCTTCATCTTTTGGTTTGTGGTTTGGCGCTTACGCCGAAAGCCTAACCGATGACCTTCAATTGCTGAATTCTGCCTGGAAAATTGCCAATCAGAACCCACTGGGTTCAGCCGCTGGTTATGGTTCTAGCTTTCCGCTCGACCGGAAGATGACTACCGATTTGTTGGGTTTCGACAACATGAACTACAATGTGGTTTATGCTCAAATGGGGCGTGGCAAAGTAGAAAAAATTGTGGCTTATGCCATCTCAAATATCGCTTCAACTTTGTCGAAACTGGCTTTCGATGTGTGCTTGTTTACGAGTCAGAATTTTGGGTTTATTTCTCTTCCCGACAACATTACCACTGGGTCGAGCATTATGCCACATAAGAAAAATCCAGATGTGTTTGAGCTTTTGCGTGCCCGTTGCAACAAATTGCAGGCGTTGCCAAATCAAATCACCATTATGGTGAACAACCTTCCTAGTGGATATTTCCGCGATTTGCAGATGATTAAAGAAGTGTTCCTTCCTGCGTTCAATGAGTTGAAAGACTGTTTGAAAATTGCTGCTTATGCCATCGAATTTATGAAAGTAAACAATAAAGTACTCGACGACAAAAAGTATGATCTGATTTTCAGTGTCGAAGAAGTGAACAAATTGGTAAACGAAGGGATGCCTTTCCGTGATGCCTATAAGCACGTTGCTCAAAAAATTATGGATGGAAACTTTATGCCAATAAAAAAAGTGAAACATACACATGCCGGTAGTATTGGCAATTTGTGCAACAACGAAATCGAAAATAAGATGAATCGAGTTGTTGATAGTTTTAATTTTCAACAGGTCGACAATGCCATATCAACACTGATTAACAGCTAGAAACATAAAGTTAACTACTGAAAAAGGCAATTACATCAACTGTAATTGCCTTTTTTGCATTTGCTCTAAAATATTGTGCCGCATTATTTCTGTTCTAATATTGCCCGATCAGGTTTAATTGGAACCTTTTTTTCTTCCTCTTTCAGGTTGTAACATAGGTGACAAATTAGGATAAATTTGTCTTCTACTTTTGACCTTCGAAAAAAGATAAATACAAAAAGAAGAAAATATGAACGATCAAGTTTTAGTTAATGAGACAGTTATAACTGAAAATATGTTTTGCTTCCAATGTCAGGAAGCTGCAAAAGGGATTGGTTGTACCATAAAAGGAGTTTGCGGTAAAACCGATGAAGTTGCAGTTCTTCAAGATTTACTGGTGTTTGTGAGTAAAGGTGTGGCTATTCTGAACCAGATTGCCAACCAAAACGGATTGAAAATCCCGAAGGCCGATAAATACATTTACGAAGCCCTGTTTGTAACAATAACCAACGCCAATTTCGATGAGAAAAAAATAATTAACAAAATAAAAGAAGGGTTTGCCGTACGCCGCAGCATTACACAAAAGTTGGCTGTTGCCGGTGTTACTCTTCCTGCAAAAATACACAGCTCCGCCACTTGGGAAAGCGATGATGTTAAGGAGTTGGAACACAAAGCTAAATTGGTTGGAATTAAGGTCGAAGCTGATGAAAATATCCGTTCGTTGAAAGAATTGGTTATTTACGGTTTGAAAGGGATGGCTGCTTATGCTGAACATGCTGCCAACCTTGGTTTCTCGAATGACGATGTGTTGGCATTCATGAGTAAGGCATTGGCCGAAACCACCCGTACCGATATCACTTTAAATGAACTGATTTCGTTGGTGATGGAAACCGGCAAATATGGGGTCGATGTAATGGCGCTGCTCGATAAGGCCAACACCGATAGCTATGGAAATCCTGAAATTACAGAGGTGAACATTGGTACGCGCAACCGCCCTGCAATTCTTATTTCGGGCCACGACTTAAAGGATATGGAAGAGTTGTTGGCGCAAACCGACGGAACTGGGGTCGATGTGTATACACACAGCGAAATGTTACCGGCCAACTATTACCCAAAGTTCAAGAAATACGAACATTTTGTAGGCAACTACGGAAATGCATGGTGGAAGCAAAAAGAGGAATTTGAATCATTCAATGGTCCTGTGTTATTTACCACCAACTGTCTGGTTCCGCCAAGTGCCAGCTACAAAGAAAGAGTTTACACAACTGGTTCATCGGGCTTCGACGGTTGTACCCACATTGCCGATCGGGTGAACGGACAGCCTAAAGATTTCAGCGTGATAATTGAACATGCAAAGAAATGTGAGGCTCCGGTTCAAATTGAAGAAGGAACAATTGTGGGGGGTTTTGCTCACAATCAAGTAATGCAACTGGCCGACAAAATTGTTGATGCGGTAAAAAGTGGCGCAATCAAAAAGTTCTTTGTGATGGCAGGTTGCGATGGTCGCATGAAATCGCGCGAGTATTATACCGAGTTTGCCGAAAAACTGCCCAACGATACAGTAATCCTTACAGCGGGTTGTGCAAAATACCGTTATAACAAGCTGCAACTTGGCACTATTGGTGGAATTCCACGCGTACTCGATGCAGGGCAGTGTAATGACTCCTATTCGTTGGCTGTAATTGCTCTGAAGTTAAAAGAGGTGTTCCAGTTGAACGACATAAACGAACTTCCAATTGTTTACAACATTGCTTGGTACGAGCAGAAAGCAGTTATTGTGTTGCTTGCATTACTCTTTCTGGGCGTGAAAAACATTCACCTGGGGCCAACGTTGCCTGCATTTCTTTCACCAGTAGTGGCCGATTTTCTTGTTAAAGAGTTTGGAATTAATGTTAGGGGCGAAGTAGATGCCGACATTGCAAAATTTTTAAACTAGAACAAGTCTCTAGTAGTTAACCGATAATATCAAAGGTCGATGGCAATGCTGTCGGCCTTTCATATTTTTAGATGTATTCTAAAACAGCAGAATAAAATATTATTAGAATAAAATATCATGGTTTAAAAATATAGATTTGCAAAGACAATCGATTGCGCAAAAATAAAGGTGCAAGGTTAGTTTAAAATTTGAGATATGAAATATTTTCTAATTGTTTTATTTATAACGCTTTATTCATTAAAAATTGAAGCGCAAACCGTTAAATTAACTTCTTCGAACCTGCCTTTGTTAATTGTGAACACCAACGGTAAAAGCATTGTTGCTGAGCCAAAAATCGATGTCCATTTGGGTATTATCAATAACGAGTCGGGGGTGAACAATGTAACCGATCCGTTTAACAATTACGACGGAACTATTGGGATTGAAACACGGGGCAACTCTTCCGAAGGTTGGCCACAAAAGCCTTACCTTTTTGAAACCCGTGACAAGTTGGGCGATAACATGAACGTTTCGTTGCTGGGTTTGCCAAGTGAAAACGATTGGATTCTACATGCTCCTTATGTCGATAAAACGTGTATGCGAAATGCGTTGATCTATCATATCCTTAACGAATTTGGCTGGTACGCACCCCGTACTGCCTTTTGTGAAATGATCATCAACAACGATTACAAGGGAATTTATGTATTGGTTGAGAAGCTTAAAATTGACAAAAATCGCTTGAACATTGAACAAGCTTCCGATTCAAATAAAACTGGTGGATTTCTGCTTGAACTCACCACCTCCGATCGGATGGGAACCGGGGAGTCTTTTTTTACCTGTTCAAAATCTAAAAAGCCAGTTTCAATTGTCTATCCCAAAGAAGAAGATTTGAAGCCGGAACAGATTTCCTATGCGAAGAAATGTTTCGATAACTTTGAAACAGCCCTGTACAATAAGAGTTTTTCGGGTACCAACGATTATAAAAAATACATCAACGTCCCTTCATTTATCGATCACATGCTGATATTGGAGCTTTTCAGGGAACTCGATGCCTTTTATGCAAGTCACTATTTTAATATCGATACCGACGGGAAGTTGAGAATGGGACCTGGTTGGGATTTTAACCGGGCTATTGGAAATTATGCGGGCTACGATTCTTACCTGACCGATAATTTATGGCTGATTCAACCCCGGGGAAACGAAAA
>Ga0209373_10004860_pt1 | contig 11377 bp, 7 predicted proteins | sample Higcelweek5metaG_FD_187173 | JGI IMG/M metagenome (GOLD analysis project Ga0209373, IMG submission 187173) | Freshwater pond sediment microbial communities from the University of Edinburgh, under environmental carbon perturbations - High... | ecosystem: Environmental > Aquatic > Freshwater >... | reverse complement strand
AGGTGGTGATTCTGGGCGGCGGGCCAAACCGCATCGGCCAGGGCATCGAGTTCGACTACTGCTGCTGCCATTCCTCCTTCGCCCTGCGCGAAATGGGCATCCAGTCCATCATGGTGAACTCCAACCCGGAAACCGTGAGCACGGACTACGACACCTCCGACCGGCTCTACTTCGAGCCCGTGACATATGAGGACGTGCTCAACATCGTGGAGTTCGAGAAGCCCCTCGGGGTCATTGTGCAGTTCGGCGGGCAGACCCCGCTGAACCTGGCCGTGGCCCTCAAGAAGGCCGGGGTCACCCTGCTTGGCACCCCGCCGGAGAGCATCGACCGTGCGGAGGACCGCGAGCTGTTCAGCGCGCTCATCCGCAAGCTGCACCTGAAGCAGCCGCCCAGCGGCACCGCCATGACCCTGACCCAGGCCACGGAGATCAAGAACTCCCTGGACTACCCCCTGGTGCTGCGCCCCTCCTATGTTCTGGGCGGCCGCGGCATGGAGATCGTCTACGACGACGAGGAGTTCAACAACTACTTCCGCAAGGCGTCCATCATCTCGCCGGAGCACCCCATCCTCATCGACAAGTTCCTTGAGAACGCCATCGAGCTGGACGCCGACGCCCTGTGCGACGGCGAGGAGACCTACATCGGCGGCATCATGGAGCACATAGAGGAGGCCGGCATCCACTCCGGCGACTCCGCCTGCGTGCTGCCCCCGCACACCATCGCCCCGGAAATGGTGGCCGAGATAGAACGGCAGACCAGGGAACTGGCCATGGAGCTCGGCGTCATCGGCCTCATGAACATCCAGTACGCCATAAAAGACGGCGAGATATTCATCCTTGAGGTGAACCCGCGCGCCTCGCGCACGGTGCCCTTTGTCAGCAAGGCCACGGGCGTGCCCCTGGCCAAGCTGGCCACACGCGTCATGCTGGGCGAAAAGCTGAAGGACCTGCGCCCCCAGGACATGCGCAAAAAGGGCCACGTCTCCGTCAAGGAGTCCGTGTTCCCCTTCAACCGCTTCCCCGGGGTGGACGTGCTTTTGGGACCTGAAATGCGCTCCACCGGCGAGGTCATGGGCATCGACGTGAGCTTCGGCCTGGCCTTCATGAAGGGCCAGTTGGCCGCGGGACAGCGCCTGCCGAAAACCGGCACGGTGTTCATCTCCGTGAACGACCGCGACAAGGCCGCCATAACCCCCGTGGCCCAGGCTTTCGAGGAACTGGGCTTCCACATCGTGGCCACCGGCGGCACCGCAGACCATCTGGTGGCCAAGGGCGTCCACGCGGAGCGCGTGCTCAAGGTCAACGAAGGCCGCCCCAACGTGGTGGACCTCATCAAGAACAAGAAGATCGCCCTGGTGGTCAACACGCCCTCCGGCAAGCGGACGGTGAACGACTCGAAGGAGATTCGTCAGACGACCCTGCTTTACGGCGTGCCCTACACCACCACGGTGTCCGGCGCGGCCGCCATGGCCCAGGCCATCCGCGAGGAACGCGGCCAGGGCCTCGGCGTGCGTTGTTTGCAGGATTATTACGGCGTGTAGTTCCCGGCGCGGCTGCGCCAGGGTCGGGCGGCCGGGGCGGGCAATGAGCCCCCCCGGTGCGCAAGGCGTTGTTCCCCGGCCTGTACAATAAGCAAGGACACCAAATGAAACGCGAGTATTGCGGCCTCTTCGGCATCTACGGACACCAGGAGGCCGCCCGCATGGCCTACTTCGGGCTTTATGCCCTGCAACACCGCGGGCAGGAGTCCGCGGGCATCGTCACCTGGGACGGCGCGGCCATCCGCGAGCACCGGGGCATGGGCCTTGTTCACGACGTGTTCAACGAGCGCCACCTGGGCAAAGAGCTCAAGGGCCAGATAGCCCTCGGGCACATCCGCTACTCCACCACGGGCGTCTCGCTCATCAGAAACGCGCAGCCGTTTCTTGTGCGCTTCAAGGACTGGCACATCGCCGTTGGGCACAACGGCAATCTGGTGAACACCCTTGAGCTGCGGCGCGAGCTGGAAAACGAAGGCTCCATCTTCCAGACCACCATGGACACCGAGGTGTTCGTCCACCTCATCGCCAAATACCTGAACGGCGGCACCATCGAAGAGGCCATCCTGAAGTCATGCGCGCGCGTCAGGGGCGCGTACTCGCTTCTGATCATGGCCAACAACAAGCTCATCGCCGTGCGCGACCCCAACGGCGTGCGCCCGCTGGTGCTGGGCCGCCTGAACGACAACTACGTGTTCGCCTCCGAGACCTGCGCGTTCGACCTCATCGAGGCCGAGTATATCCGCCAGGTGGAGCCCGGCGAAATGATCGTCATCGAGGGCGGGCGGCTCACCAGCCACCGCCTGCTTGAGACCGCGCCCAAGCGCCAGTGCATTTTCGAGCTTATCTACTTCGCCCGGCCCGACTCCATGGTCTTTGACGAGGGCGTGTACGAGCGCCGCAAGACCATGGGCGCAACCCTCGCCCGGGAAGCCCCGGTGGACGCCGACTTCGTCATGCCCTTCCCGGACTCCGGCAATTACGCCGCGGTGGGCTATTCCCAGGCCTCCGGCCTGCCGCTTGAGCTGGCCATGATCCGCAACCACTACGTGGGGCGCACCTTCATCCAGCCCAGCCAGGACATGCGCAACTTCAGCACGCGCGTGAAGCTCAACCCCGTGCGCAGCATGATCGAAGGCAAGCGCATCCTCATCGTGGAGGACTCCATCGTCCGCGGCACCACCATCCGCACCCGCGTGAAAAAACTGCGTGAGCTTGGCGCGCGCGAAATCCACATGCGCGTCTCCTGCCCGGCCATCCGCTTCCCGTGCTTCTACGGCATCGACTTCTCAAGCAAGGGCGAGCTCATCGCCGCCACCACCCCGGTGAACGACATCGCCCGGTTCATCGGGCTCGACAGCCTGCACTACCTCTCCATTCCGGGCCTGCTGGACTCTGTGACGGAGAAAAACGCCCACTGCCTGGCCTGTTTCGACGGCAACTATCCCATAGAGCCCTGCAACCACCAGGGCAAAATGTGCCTGGAGAACGAGAGCAAGGTCACGGGCTAGCCGCAGACCGGGCGAACGCCCAGCCCAGCGGAGCTTTTGCGCCGGGTTCGGCATGATAGAGACGAGGGAGGGCCCCAATGAGCCGTTGCGAATCAACCGGCGCCACCCCGACCGGAGGCTACATCGAGCTGGCCCGCGAGGTGCTGGACATCGAGATCGAAGGGCTAGCCGCCGTGCGCGGCCAGCTTGACGGCGGCTTTCTGGAGGCCCTTGACCTTCTTGCCGCATGCAAGGGCCGGGTCGTGGTCACGGGCATCGGCAAGTCCGGGCTGGTGGGCCGCAAGATCGCGGCCACGCTTTCAAGCACGGGCACCGCGGCGTTTTTCCTGCATCCGGTGGAAGGCGCCCACGGCGACCTGGGCATGATCCGCCCGGGCGACGTTGTGCTGGCGCTTTCCAACAGCGGCGAAACCGACGAGCTGAACAACCTGCTGCCCGCGCTCAAAAGCCTGGGCGCAATCATCGTGGCCATGACCTCTGGTCTCTCTTCCAACCTGGCGCGCCTGTCCGACGTGGTCATCGGGGTGCGCGTCCCGCGCGAGGCCTGCCCGCTGAACCTGGCCCCCACCACCAGCACCACCGCAACGCTGGCCGTGGGCGACGCCCTGGCCGTGTGCCTCATGCGCATCAAGGACTTCGGCACCAAGGACTTCAAACGCGTCCACCCGGCCGGTGCGCTTGGCGCGCGCCTCTCGCAGCAGGTGGCGGCGCTCATGCACACCGAGAACCTGCCTGTGCTTCCCGAGTCCGCGCCCCTTTGCGAAGCGTTGGCCGCCCTCAATGCCGGGGGCTTCGGCCTCGCCGCCCTCACAAACGCCGCCGGACTGCTCACCGGCGTGCTCACCGATGGCGACGTGCGGCGCATGTTGTGCAAAAGCGGTTTTGATCCCACGCGTCACGTGGCAGAGGTCATGACCAAAAATCCGCGCAGCGTCTCGGTCACTGCGGGCGCGGCCCAGGTGCTCGACCTCATGGAGGCCCGGCAGATCACGGTGCTGCCGGTGCTGAACCAGGACGGCTCTCTGGCGGGGCTTGTGCATGTGCACGACCTGCTGGGCAAGGGCCGTGTGCGCTTTGCGCCGGAGTAGCCCATGCCCAACGCCGATGGCGATGAATCTGACGTATGCGCCCGCTGCGCAAAACATGGCGGCACATGCTGCACCCTGGCCTGCGGACAGGAGGACCTCTGCTTCCCCCTCTCCACCGTGGAGCGCGTCGGCATGGAACACGCCGGGGCAAGGCCGCACAACTTCACCCCGCAGGTCAACACCGCAGGTTTTCTGGACAACCTGTGCCGCCTGTTCCCCAGTGAGGTGAAGACCATCTGCGCGCTGTTCCCCCCTGGCAAGGAGCATGACCGGCTGAGCATTTTGCAGAACGGCGCGTGCAGCCTGCTGGGCGCCTCAGGTTGCAGCCTGCCGCGCCTCGCCAGGCCGCTGTACTGCCGCCTGTTCCCCTTCTGGATCAAGAACGGACAGGAGTTGTATTTCGAATTTGCACAGTGCCAAGCCCAGCGCGAGTCCAGAGGCGGTGCAAGCCTCCGGCGGAGCCTTAGCATGACGAGCGAGCATATACGCCGAACCTACAAGGAATTGCGCAGAGCCTGGGGCCTGCCGGAGCAAAAATAGATGCCGAGGAAAATCGTCAAGAAGTCCGCGAGTAAAAGTTCCCCCATGCGCTGGAGCCGCCGGTTCAAGCGCAAGCTGTTCTGGATCATCATCGCCCTGCCGGTGGTTGGCGCCCTTTGCGTGGGCGCGGCCTTCTGGCTCTTGTCGCGCGATCTGCCGGGATTCCGCAACATCACGGACTACAAGCCGCCGCTGGTCACCACAGTGCTCTCGCGCGACGGGCACGTGCTGGGATATTTCTACAAGGAAAAGCGTTTCCTGGTGCGCCTGCAGGACATGCCCGCCTATCTGCCCAAGGCCTTCCTCGCGGCGGAGGACTCCGGCTTCTACAAGCACGACGGCGTCGACCCCTGGGCCATCTTCCGCGCCTCGCTCATGAACCTCAAGGCCGGCGGCATCCGCCAGGGCGGCAGCACCATCACCCAGCAGGTGGTGAAGCGCCTGCTGCTCTCGCCCGAGAAAAGCTTCGAGCGCAAGATCAAGGAGGCGGTGCTGGCCTATCGGCTGGAAAACTACCTCACCAAGGACGAGATCCTCACCATCTACCTGAACCAGATATTCCTGGGCTCCAAGGCCTACGGCGTGGAAGCCGCCGCGCGGGAGTTCTTCGGCAAGCACGTGAAGGACCTCACCCTGGCCGAGGCCGCCATCCTGGCCGGGCTGCCGCAGGCCCCCAGCCGCTACAACCCCCTCACCGACCCCGAGGCCGCGAAAAACCGGCAGAAGTACGTTCTTGACCAGATGTTGTCCCAGGGCTGGATCACCCAGGCCCAGCACGACCAGGCCATAAACCAGAAGCTGGTCTACAAGAGCATGGAGGACCACTCCTGGAAGGTCGGGGCCTATTACCTGGAAGAAGTGCGCCGCTTCCTCATCGACAAGTACGGCGAGGACGAGGTCTACCAGGGCGGGCTCACGGTGGAGACCGCCTGCGAGATTCCGCATCAGATCGCCGCGGACAACGCCATGCGCCGCGGCCTGGCTGAAGTGGCCAAACGCAAGGGCTGGGAAGGCCCAGCGGGCAGGCTCAAGCCGCAGGAATACGACCGCTTCCTTGACGACACCCGCACCAGCGAATCAATCAAGCCCGGCACCTGGGTGCGCGCGCTGGTTGTGGAAACCGCCAAGGACAAGGCGCAGGTGCGTTTCGGGCAGTTCACCGGCGAGGTGCCCGCCAGCACCAGCATGTGGTGCCGCAACGGCATGAAGGGCGTCAGCGGCGCGGACGCGCCCGTGCCCGGCGACCTCTCGCGCATTCTGCACAAGGGCGACATCATTTGGGGCAGCGTACGCGAAAACAAGGGCGGCGGACGTTTTGTGCTGGCCCTTGAGCGCGAGGCCGGCCCCGAGGGCGCGCTGGTCTCCCTGCTGCCGGAAACAGGCGAGGTCGTGGCCCTGGTGGGCGGCTTCAGCTTCGAGAAAAGCCAGTTCAACCGGGCCACCCAGGCCAGGCGCCAGCCCGGCTCGTCCTTCAAGCCCATAGTCTACAGCGCCGCGCTGGACAACGGCTTCACGCCCGCCAGCGTCATCATGGACGCGCCCATCGTCTTCGCCAACGCGGAGCAGGGCACCATCTGGCGGCCTGAAAACTATGAGGACATATTCTACGGCCCCACCCTGCTCTCCACCGCGCTGGCCAAGTCGCGCAACCTCGTGACCATCCGCGTGGCCCAGAAGATCGGCATCCGCACGGTCATAGAGCGGGCCAGGGCCATGGGCATAGAGAGCGAACTGCCCGAGAACCTGTCCATCGCGCTGGGGTCTTCCGCAGTCACCCTGATGAACCTGTGCCAGGCCTACACAACCTTCGCCCGCGGCGGCAGCTATGTGAAGCCGCGCCTGGTGCTGAGCGTCAAAAGCGCCTGGGGCGAAACCCTGTACAAGTCCGAGCCGGAATACGTGGAAGCCGTAAGCCCGCAGAATGCCTTCCTCATGGTCTCCATGCTCAAGGAGGTCATCAACGTGGGCACCGGCGGCGCGGCAAAGGTTTTGGGCCGCCCCCTGGCGGGCAAGACCGGCACCACCAACAACGAGCAGGACGCCTGGTTCATGGGCTTCACCCCGCACCTGCTGACCGGCGTGTACGTTGGCTACGACCAGTTGCAGAGCATGGGGCGCGAGGGCTCCGGCGGGCACACGGCCCTGCCCATCTGGCTCGACTACCGCAAGGCCGTTGAGGACCGCTACCCCCCCGACGACTTCCTCCCGCCCGAGGGCATCGTCTGGGCGCGCGTGGAGAACAGCCAGGCCGTCAGCTCCAAGGGAGTGCCCGCGCCGGAGAGCTACTTCCTGCCCTTCATCGAGGGCACACAGCCGTCGCAGACAGACGTGGGCGGAGCCGTGGGAAACAACAGCGCCGCCAGCGACGCGGACCTGATGAAGCAGGGGTTCTGATCGCGGCGAACACCCTTCCGGCCCGAGGGCCGCAAGGACGCCCCAAGAGGGAGCGAAACCTAACAATTAAGGGAGGTCGGCATGAATCGCAGAGGCTTTGTCAAGCTGGGGCTGCTTGCGTCACTTGGGCTCTTGTGTGGCAAAACGCAGGCCGAGGCGCGCGGCATCCCGGTCAAGGCCTTTGCCGACGGCGGCCCGGGGAGGTGCTTCTTGCCGCCCACGGGCGTCATCCGCATCCCGCTCTCGGACCTCTTCAAGGTCGGACCGGGGCCTTCCAGCTCGCACACCCTCGCGCCCTTGCGCATAGCGAGCGACTTCCGCCAAACCCTGGCCACCCTGCCCGCGCAAACCATGGCCCGCGCAGACCGCATCGAGGCCCGGCTATACGGCAGCCTCAGCGCCACGGGACGCGGGCACCGCACAGACCGCGCCATCCTGGCCGGGCTCCTGGGCCAGATGCCGGAATCCTGCGACCCCAAGGTCATGGACGCCCTGGCCGATGCCAAGGCCGTCTTTTCCACAACCATCGGCGGCCGCCCCTTCAGCGTCAGCCAGTCGATTCTGGTGTGGGACGCCGTGGAGCACAAATTCCCCTTCAGCAACACCCTGGTGATGCGCCTGCTGGACGCTGGCGGCGCGCCGCTTTTCAGCCGAGAGTATTACTCCCCGGGCGGCGGGTTCTTTTTGTGGAAAGGCCAGCCGGAACCCAAACGCGGCGAACCGCCGCACCGCTTCGGCAGCATGGCGGAATTCCGCAAGGTCGCCGCCGCAACGGCCAAGCCCCTGCACCAGATCATGCTGGAGAACGAAATGGCCATTCGCGGCGTTTCGGAACAGGAGGTCAACGCGCACCTGGACCTGGTCATAAAGACCATGCTGGACGGCGTGGACCTGGGGCTGCGCGAGGTGGGGCTGCTGCCCGGTCCTTTCGAGTTCCACCGCAAGGCCCGGCGCATCTTTGAACAGGCGCAAGCCATGCCCGAAGGCGACCGGTTCATGCAGCGCATCAGCAGCTACGCCCTGGCCGTTTCCGAGGGCAACGCCGCAGGCAGGCTCGCGGTCACCGCGCCCACGCTGGGATCGGCTGGCACCATGCCCGCGCTGGTCTTTGTCATGGCGCGGCACCAGAAACTATCGCAGGCCGCCATGCGCAAAGGACTGCTGGCCGCCGGGCTGGTGGGGCTTTTGTGCAAGACCAACGCCAGCGTCGCCGGAGCCGAGGTGGGCTGCCAGGGCGAAATCGGCGTGGCCTCGGCCATGGCCGCGGCAATGCTGGCCTACGCCGGAGGCGCGGACCTGAGCGCAACGGAGCTGGCGGCCACCATCGCCCTTGAGCACCACCTGGGCATGTCCTGCGACCCCGTTGGCGGCTTCGTGCTCATTCCCTGCATTGAGCGCAACGCCTTTGGCGCACTCAAGGCCTACAACGCCGCGCTTATGGCCAAAAGCGAGATAACCTCGCAGCACTGGGAGGATCTCGACCGGGTCATTGCGGCCATGCTGGAGACGGGCAAGGCCCTGCCCCCGCAGTTCCGCGAGATGGGCACCGCGGGCCTGGGCGTGACCATGGTGGACTGCTAGGCCGCCTGCACCCGGCCCTGCGGGCTGCCGGCTCCCAAGACCCTGGCGTCAGGGCTTGGAGGCGGGGGGCTCGTTTGCGCCGGACAGGAACTCCGACACGATCCGCGCCAGCTCAAGCGGATACTGATGCATCATCCAGTGCCCGGCGCGCGGCAGCTCGACCAGGCGGGCGCCGGGAAGCGCTGCGGCCAGGCGGCGGCTTTGCACCGGCGGGCACACCCAGTCATCCTCCCCCACCACCAGCAACGTCGGAATGCGCAGCTCCGGCAAACGCCGCACAACGCCCGGCCAAGCCTTCATGGCCGCGTATTGCCCGGCGATGATGCCCTCGTGCGGGGGACGCACGCGCCCCGGCATGCGGGTGTAGACATCCGGGTGCTCCACCGCCCAGCCCTTGGGATACAACGAGGCCAGAAGCTGCGGGGTCGTCATGGCGCCCATGCGGTCCAGCACGGGGATCAGCCCGCCGTTGTCCGGCTGGGTGGCGTACAGCACCAGCCGCCCCACAAGGTCCGGCCGGGCCAGGGCCAGCTCCTGCGCGATGAACCCGCCCATGGACCAGCCCAGCACATCCGCCCGGCGGATGCCGAGGGCGTCGAGCACGGCGGCGGCGTCTGCCGCCATGCGCGCCATGTCAAGCGGCCCCTGCGGCGCGGGCGCAAGGCCCATGCCCCGGTTGTCCACAAGAATGACCCGGCGCCCGGCGGAAAGCTCCCGCACGAACGTCTGGTCCCACATGTCCATGGTGGCGGCATAGCCCGTAAGCAGCAGCAGCGGGCGGTTCTGATTGCTCCTGGCGTCCAGGTCGCGGTAGTCAATGAGGGCATCGCCCACGCGGAGCGTGGCGACAGCGGGCGTCTGGTCCAGCCTGGCGGAAGCGCAGGCGCAAAGCAGCAGCAAAGTCGCAACGAGCGCGAAAACAGCGGGCAAACGACGCGGCATACGGTCCCCCCTCGGTCCGTCTCCGCTCAAGCCGGGGCGGCTGACCATACGGACCGCAGCCACCCTACAGAACCTTTCGCTGCTGCACAATGCGGTACCGGCAGGCGCGCCCCCCCACGACCCGTGGGTCACAGTCGAGAGGGGCCTCCCGATCAAAGGGGCCAGAGGCCTTGCACCCGGTATGCCCGGCAGGGTGTGGGTGTGCCTAGAACTGCGTTTCGATGGGCGCGGCGTCGTCCTTGAAGAACTCCGCGGTGACGGTGAGGCTGGTTCCCCCGCGCGGGTTGAACATGGCCACCACCTGCATCATCCGGGGCTGGCACACGCTCACCAGATCGTCCAGAATCTTGTTGGTGATGGTCTCCATGAACGAGCCGTGGTTGCGGAAGGCCGTGAAATAGAGCTTGAGGGACTTGGTCTCTATGCACAGCTGGTCGGGGATGTAGGTGATCTCGATGGTGGCGAAGTCCGGCTGGCCGGTCTTGGGGCACAGGCTGGTGAACTCCGGGTGCTCGAAGCGGATCTGGTAGTCCCGGTTCGGATACTGGTTGGGGAAGGCCTCAAGGATGGCCGCGCTCGGTTCATCGAAGCGGTAGCCGGTCTTGCCGGAGCCAAGGTGTTTCAAGCCGGAGGTATCGTCTTTGGTCATGTGCTGCTCCTGAAAAGAGGGTAGGCCCATCCGGCGTGGGCCGCATGGATCGGCACGCATACCCCAGAGCCGCGCCAGGGCCAAGGGTTATTTTCCACCCCCGCCCCGGGGCCGCTCCCTGGCCTATGCCGCGTCCTGGTGCATCTCCACCAGGCGGACCAGATCGCGCCGCTGGGCCTGGGTGCCCAGGTCGAACGAAAGCGCCACCTGATAGCTGCCTTCATCGCTTTCACGCTCCAGCCGCACCACGCGTGCGGCAACGCGCAGACCGCGCGTGCTCGGCGCCTCCACGTCCAGGGCCACATCGACCCTGGTGCCGGGAAGCAAGGGCACCGGCGAGAGGCAGAGCATTCCGCCGAAGCTGACGTTCATGGCGGTGACCCGCACCGGAGCCGGGCGCGAACCGTCCTGGCTGGTGAACAGAACCATCAGCTTGATGGGTGCGCGCGGGAACCTGCGGTTGCGCTCGGCAAAGGAACAGGCCGTGTTGCGGGTGCGCTTGGCCTCGTAGAGGGCCTCGTCCGCGCGGCCCACCAGGTCGCGGGAATTGATGGCGTCCTCGGGGAAGGTGGCCGCACCCAGGCTCACCGTGATCATGACCTCGCCGCTGTCCACTTTGACCTTGCTCAGGTTTACGGCGCTACGCATGCGCTCCGCCGCGGCAATGGCCTGCGCGTTGTCCGTGTGGGGCAGAATGAGGGCGAACTCCTCGCCGCCGTAGCGCACCACATGGTCGAACGAGCGCGCGGTGTCGCGCAGGGTCTGGGCCACGGTGCGCAGGGCTTCGTCCCCGCTCAGGTGCCCGTAGGTATCGTTGAAGCGCTTGAAGTGGTCCACGTCGAGCATCAACAGCGAGAACTCCTGGCCGAACCGCTTGAAGCGCTCGACCTCGCGGCTGATGGCGTCGTTGAAATAGCGGCGATTGTACAGCCCGGTGAGTTCGTCGACCAGGGCGCCCTTCTCTTTCTGCAGCAGCACCTGGACCTCGACGATGACCGGATCGCGCATTTTCGGGTGCAGATTCATGAAGTAGTCGCACACGGCCACGCGTATGCCCACATCGCGCCCAAGGGTCTGGTTGAGGCCCTGATGGTGGCGCAGAATCTCGTCCCAGAAGCCCAGCGATTCCGCAGG
>Ga0209373_10004859_pt1 | contig 11377 bp, 7 predicted proteins | sample Higcelweek5metaG_FD_187173 | JGI IMG/M metagenome (GOLD analysis project Ga0209373, IMG submission 187173) | Freshwater pond sediment microbial communities from the University of Edinburgh, under environmental carbon perturbations - High... | ecosystem: Environmental > Aquatic > Freshwater >... | reverse complement strand
ATCGCCATTGCAAGCTCTTCCATGCCATATGAGCCAGTTTTAAGGGTAACTCTGTTAAAACCGATACGGCGCAGATACTCAACGCTGTTCATGAAATCCTCTCTCACCTTCTCCACAGAGTTGAGATTTGTAGCCCCAAGCCTGCTGTGACGGGCAAAGGATTTGATGGCACCCTGCTCAAAGCCTCTCTGTACTTCAGGCAGAGATGGGTCAGGGTCAACCACATAGCCGCGCTCCTTGAGAAACATTGCATATTCAAGACTTCTAACCTGGATCTCACCACCGATGTTCTTGGCACCCTGACCCCATTTGAGTTCAATAATGCACTTATCGCCATACTTATCCACCACATACTCTGCCACCCCATTTCTGGTATCTTCCACATTGAGCTGGACAATGATTGCACCATATCCATCATGGTATCTCAGATAGGTCTCAATTCTGCGATCAAGTTCTGGTGCTGACTTGATCTTCCCCTTTCTCTCGCCACCAGGAGTTATCTCAGATCTGCGGTCAACACCCACAACATTTTCACCGATGACAACCGGAATCCCGACAAGAGCGCCACCAATGGCAAATGCATCCCAGTATTTCTCCGCAATAAAGGTGGAACCCATGGCACCTGTCATTAATGGCATACGGATTTTGGTCTTGACCTTCTTGCCAAAAGCGGTCTCAAGGCTGACGTTAGGGAATATACAGTCATCCTGGCTGCTGGTAAGTCCAGGAGCCATCCCCTGTGCTCCATAGGCATAGCCCTGAATTCGCAGCGAATTGTATGAGACACCCACATGGGTGGTATTGTTTGCCCCTGCTGTTACAAGCCCGAAACTTCTGGGGTATAGCAGTTTTCGTCCCACCATGCTGGAGAGCCAGGTTTCGCATTTCCCTTTACAATCTGCGCGACAGAGAGTGCAAAGGCTCGATTCTGCGGCATCACCGCGGTTCACGGTTCCAAGTACATCGTTGCTTTTTGAAAATCTCATGTTTGTCGTCCTTATGACAGAAAAAGTTAGTAATACAAAAACAGTTAAGTAATACAGAAAAAAAAAGTAGTGATACGGAAAAATTACTCAACAGACAACGGCAAAGTGTCTGTATTAAAAAAAACAGCGGACATGTTTACTTACATTTTTCTCTTTTTGTCAAGAATTTTCATATTTACAACGATCCATATGAGTCACTACTGAGCATGAATCTCTCCTGCTCTCTTTACAAGAGATAATTTATCATTAATTATGACCCAGTTGTACTCAAAACCTCTATCAATGAAAATCTCTTTCACATAGTTGAATCCGGCAAAGGAGTCTTCTCTGTAAGTTTGTCACGCTGCTCTTTGAGTGAAAGGTTAAACTTTACACGTTCAATGTTTTTAACAAGGTAAGCGCTCAATAAACCCCATCTTTTAAGTAGCCTCATAAGCCAACCTAATCAACCTTAAGGAGTAGCGATAGGAATTATTAGTCATTCATCGCAAATGGAGAGGGTGAGATCCTACGAGCAAAACCAATACGCTCACAACGATAGCGGCAATTAGCAGTTCGGTCTTGAATGGCAAGTACTCGTTTGTTTTTGATATCATGTATCGTGCCATAGACTTCCGATTGAGAGTCAAATGAATTACAATAGATACTGATAAAATCGCGGACGCAGTATTGTGCAAAGACATCACAATATGTCGAACCAATTCAACCGATGATTGAGCAACAAAGTGCATAGTGATGCCTGTGAGCACTAACCAGAGGAAAGAAAAAAGCATGGACAACGAGGTAAGGGCTCGCCTATCCAAGCGATGTTTTGTTTGCTGTCCTACTTGTTGCATGACTGTGTCTCCTTATGATTACTCAAACAGTATGTGTAGGTGACGGCTTCGACAGGGCATTCTCGCACACATTTTTTACATCCTGTGCATTGTTCGGCGTAATCTATGTGAGCGTGTTTGTGCAGACCAAACGGTAGGATGATCTTCCCGATGACATTATTCGGACATACTTCAACGCAACTCCAACAGGACTCACAGCGGATAGTGTCCAGCCATATGAATCTCGTCTGGTTACGCCATGCAATTGTATTATGAAAGCTTATGCTTTGATTCTCCTTAGTGCTTTTTAACATAACTTACTCCTTATTTTTTCTTTGCCCCTATTATCACAATCAATCGTGTATGAATTGTGTAATACTCTTATACAAATTCATACCCCGGGTTTCTTGAAGAATGGATTGTGTCGACCTTTACAGAATCATGTTCTATTAAGACTTAGAAAGTTCTGATAGAGTCTGTTTTAATGAGAATGTTTCCCCTGTTCAGCCTGACTATCCAGCCCTGCCGACAACCGAATCATTTCTGTTAATGCGCTCCAGTCTTTGTTACATAGTCCATTTACTGCGGCGGCCATTAGGTTTTCTTTTGCAAGTGTTGCCACACCGGCTTTGACGCCAACATCGACAAAGGCTTTTTCAAACAGAAGTGAATCTTTCAATCCGCCTGTGAGGGCGAATCCTGCATCGTCAAACGCTCTGTTTTTAATTTTTTTGACATACTCAATAATCGGCCCGGATTCTCCGAAAATCATTTGAGCAAATTTATAAATTATCTCCCTATCCAGACTGCTTTTTTCAGCAAATGTAAATATCTCACCAAACATAACTATTTGTGTCATTATAATATAATTGACGCAAACTTTTAAGGCGTTGGCTCGCCCGGGAGTTTCGCTGATGGAAATTGTTTTTTCCGAATAGCAGTCGATAATCGGACGAATGGTTTTAATGACGTTTGCATCTCCTCCCAAAATACTGATAAGAGAACCAGCAGCAGCGACATCAGGCCTACCAAGAACCGGTGCCGCAATATAATGGCATTGCTTTTCTTTATGAAGATCCGCAAGTCTGTTTGCTGTGGCTGGCAGTATCGTCGTCAAACCGATATGAATGCCGCCCGGCTTCAAACCTGCTAAAAGCCCGTTTTCACCGGCACACATTTCAAGAACCGAAGCGTCATCCATAAGGCTTGTCAGAACTATATCTGATTTCTCAGCAACTTCACGTGGTGAATCGGCAATCACACCTCCATTTTTTTCAAAGGGTTCTGCCTTTGAGCGTGTGCGATTGTATACGGTTATCGAGAAATTCTCCCTTTGAATATTGGCACACATTCCTGCTCCCATTTTGCCAAGACCAATAAAGCCGATACTTAATTTTTTTTCCATAATGCCTCCTGTTTTTCTCTCTATGAGGTTAATAATGCCGAATAATGGCATACATAGCAGACAGGACGCATTAACAATTGTTAATTTTTGTTTTTATTTCGAATCCGACTTAAAGAGACAGGTGTGATACCAAGATAGGAAGCAATGTAATGATGGGGCACTCGTTTAAAGATTTCAGGATTCTCTCTGATCAGCTCTTCATAACGATGCTGGGGGCTGTTTTTGATTCTTGATAAAAATAACTTCTGATAATGATATAATCTACGGCATAAAAACTCATGAATGGCTTCCTTCAAAACATCGGATTTTTTCGTCGCTGTAAAAAGGTCGTCTCTATGTATCACATGCAAAATGGAGGGTTCTATTGTCTCAATATTAAACAGGCTGGGTTTGCATTGCCTTAAGCTTTCGAATGAGGATACAAAACTGCCTTCAAAAAAAAACTGGAATGTAATGTCATTGCCGTCATCGTTAAACCATGATCTAATACAACCCCGTTCAATGAATAGTAAATGCTTAGATACATCGCCTTCATTTAAAAGCCATGATTTTTTCGGGTATTCTTTTTTCTCCGCCAACGGCTTTATTGTTTTCCAAATGAGTTCAATCTCGTTCATATGGCAAATACTTTCTACATATTTAAGTATTACTGAGCATGAATCTCTCCTGCGCTCTTTACAAGAGATAATTTGTCTTTAATGATGATCCAGTTGTACTCAAAACCTCTATCAATGAAAATCTCTTTCACATAGTTGAATCCGGCAAAGGAGTCTGGATAGACGGCAAAGGTGATAAACTCTTTTGCAGGGTTGAGATTGGATATGGCCTGCTTGAGCTTTCCTCTGTTTTCAGAACCCTTCTTGATCACCTGCCCTCTTCCTGTCAGAAGCTCAATCGTGATTCTGTTTTGATCCTCTCTGATAAAAGTATCTGATGTGTCATACCCACGCTCTATCCATGAACTCTCAGGCACATTGACAATCGCATACGATATATTGGTAATAGTATAAAATTTATCCTGACGGATTGCCAGAAAAACTGGTGATTTCCTTACTGGATGGAGCCTTGGCAGACGAAATTTCCTCTGCTGGAGCTTCTCAGCTGCTGAAATCTTCTCATTCATCAGCTCAATCTCTTTTTCAAGCGCCTTGACAGTCTCTTTTGAGGATGCAAGCAGTACTCTATCTGCTACAATCTTCTCTGTAAGTTTGTCACGCTGCTCTTTGAGTGAAAGGTTCAACTTTACACGTTCAATGTTTTTAACAAGGGCTTGCTTATGAATAGTAAACTTCTGAGTTTCATAAATATCTGAGTTAGTGGTCATCTTAATCGATTGAGAGATGATGGTCAGTAAAAGTGCGATAAACAGAACTCCTCCAAATGTGTTGCACATGGTGTCAAGAAGCAATTCAAAACTGCCTGAACCATCATCATCTCTGTTCCGTACAGAGGCTCTTCTCATTGACCTCTCTCTTCGAAAGCGACGCTCTCCTCTTCCACCATTGCATCATAGCCCACATCAAATCCCATGCTCTGAACCTGCCAGATAAGCTGCATGGCATAGTCAGACGCAGATGGTTTGATTATGAACAGAGGGTATTCTCTTGATTTGTCAAGCTTTTCAAGGGAGTGGAGCAGCTGCAAGATCCCCTTGCGGTCTGTTGAAAAGATCTCTGTAGAGTTCTTTTTATCTCTCGCTGTGGGGTTGTGGTTGACCACTTCAGAACGGATCAACTCTTCTGAGCACTCTATGAGCAGTGCTCTCTGGTTCCTGTTGCCCCCCTCCTTTACCGGAATAAAAGAGATGGTTCTATTCTGCCTTGAGATGGCTCTACTCTTCTGATCAAGTTGCGTCAACTGCTTTTTGACCTCCTCCTGCCTGATCCGGTACTCTGAGAGTTCACGCTCAGATTGCATCTTCAGTTTTTTAAGCTGTTCAATCTCCTGTTTCAGTAACTCCTCCCTGTCGCAGGAGAGCCTACCTCTATCTGATATCTTCTGTACCATGCTCTCACCTTTATCAAGTTTTCCTGCAACAATATTCACTGCTGTCAGAAGAACAATCAGAATCATGACACCGGAGAGACAGGTAATGATATCCTGAAATGAGAAGAGAGATATGACGATGCTGCTGCTGTTTTTCCTCCGCCTGCCACTCATGAGATCACCATTGTGCAGAAACATGAGATAACCTTTGTGCAGAAGGAAGATGGGCTCTTCTCACCTGAGGTCAGGTTCTCCAGATAATATCTCACTGCCACTCTCTTTCAGGAGATGAAACCATCAGTAATGGCTCCCTTCCGGCAATGAGAGACGCAGCTTGCTGATAATATTGGCGTGGCAGTAGTCATTGCAGTTATCAAGAAAACTCTCCTCTCTTTTTTTCAGACCTATCATCAGCAGCTGAATGCACAGAGCAGCCACCAGGGCGATCAGAGTGGTGTCAAAAGCCACAGCAAGGCCTGATGTAATCTCTTGCAGCGATCTTTGCAGATACTCAAGACCTTCACTCTTGACAAGCACTGTTCCAAAGCTGCCAATGGCCTGAGATAGCCCAAGAACAGTCCCGATAAATCCCAGCACAGGGATCGCCCAGACAAATCCCCTGACAAGGGCATAGCTTGATTCCATCTGATCCTCATCGTTCTGAGCCTGTGCACGTAGCACCTCTGACACATCAGAGATCATTCCAATATTTCTCAAATTGGCCAGGGCTCTCTCTATACGGTTGAGCAGAATAAAGTGTTTTGGATCATCGACAAGCCCATACATACGGGAGAGAATATTTTTTGCAGTATCCTTGGTCAATTCAAAATCAACTGTCTGGGGCACAACCATCAAGGTCAACGCCTTCTGCTGAAGAATAATCTTCTGCCACTTGATAAACAGAATGGAGATAGACCAGCATGAGAAAAATACAATAAAAAATGGGGTGATACCTCTTTCAAGAAATATTGAAGTGATGGGAAAAGTTCTGTAGTGAAACTGTGGAGCATAGAAGATAAGAAACAGCAGAATGGCAAGAAAAAGTGTAAGGGTGAAGTTGACATCTGTATATTTGCCACCTGTAACGCCAATTCTCTCTTCAATGTCCATCTTTTCCCACTGAAGAATTTTTATGAGGTCATCATTTCGTAGTGAATTCATATGATCTAACTATTTAAGACCTTTATTATAGGGGGTTAACAATCGGTTACTTGGCTTATTGAGTATATTCAGACCTGCTGTTGCTATCTTTTAAATCCAGAGAGATATTTAAAGTTTTTGCAATCTTCTTTAAAGGAGGCAGTGCCTTATCAAAATCATAATTATCAATCTGTTTTTCAAGCTCCCTTATCTCTTCCAGAAACATAGCCTCTCCAATACTCTCTTTCAACACTACCATATCTATTTCAGCAGCTGTACTGAATTTTTCAAGAGATTGATATAATTGAGGGATAATCAGGGCGAGTCTCTCCATATTGATAGTGCCACTTTTCTCTTCCGGTGGCTCTGACTCATAATATGGCTCTATTGCCTCAACAGAATGCTCAAGATCTCTGATTGATGCAATTGCAGTTCTCAGGGTCTGATCCAGGTTGGCTATCATAGTTTTAATAGCGTCACTATCCTTTATGGTTATCGCCCTCTCCAGTTCGCTTGCAGCGGTATAGATCTCACTGGCAGAGAGATTTCCTGCCGCCCCTTTGACACTATGTGAGAGGCGTTCAGCAGTATGGAGTTCCTTTTTCTCTATCAGATGGCCTATCTCTTCAGCCGCAAAGCTGTACTCCTTGACAAAATTCAGAAGAAGAGTCTTATACAGTTGCCTGTTTCCCTGAATCCGTTTCAGACCGGATTGTATATCAATACCTGGCAATGTTTCAGGAAGATATACCTCAGACTTCTGCTGTAGATAAGCCTTATGATCAGTTACTGCATCTTTGTAAAGAGTCGTAAGTCCAGGTTTCAGCCACCCTGTAAGGGTGTTAAACAGCTGTTCAGTATCTATGGGTTTGCTGATATAGTCATCCATTCCAGCATTGATACACGCCTCTTTTGATCCACTTATGGCATTGGCGGTCATGGCAATAATGGGCAGATTCTTAAAACGGATATCTTTGCGGATTAGACCTGTAGCTTCATATCCACCCATCACAGGCATCTGTACATCCATGAGAACAAGGTCGTACTGTTTCATGGCTACAGCCTTGACCGCCTCGCTGCCATTTCCTGCCACATCTACAACCAGACCTGCCCCCTCAAGGATCTCTCTTGCTACCTGCTGATTTATAAGGTTGTCTTCAACCAGCAGGATTTCAGCCCCCTTAAGAGTCTCTCTCTCAATATCTCCGGTACTCTCTGAATTCACCCATGGCAGGTTGAGGGGAAGGGATGGCTCCTTCTTAAAGAGCTGTATAACAGTATCAAAGAGGAGCGATACGTTGATCGGCTTGATAAGAAATGCGTTGATCCCCTCTTTTTCAGCCTGTCTTATTATCTCATCACGGCTGTACACAGTCACCATGATGATCAGAGGCGTCTGCCTGAATCTGCTGTACTGCTTTATCATTCTTGAAGTCTTGATTCCATCCATACCCGGCATTTTCCAATCCATCAGTACAAGATCATACGGTCTCTTCTCAATGGAGAGTTCAAGTTGTATTAACGCTGATTCGCCCGAATCAACGGTATCTGTTTCAAAACCAAACGATATGAGCTGTTGCTGCAATACTCTTCTTGATATCTCATTATCGTCAACCACCAGCGCCTTCAGACCTATAAGCTCTGCAGGGACAGTAAAGCTATATCGCTCCACCTCAGATCTGCAGCCAAATTTTGCAGTGAAAGAGAATCTACTTCCCTTTCCAGGTTCACTCTCTACGGCGATCTCTCCGTTCATCATCTCAACCAGACGTTTAGAGATGATGAGCCCAAGGCCTGTACCACCGAATTTCCGGGTAATAGAGGTATCAGCCTGGGAAAATGCAGTAAAAAGTCTGGCTCTCTCTTCACCTGTCATCCCTATCCCGGAATCTCTGACTGAAAATTTAAGATCACAGCTCTCGACAGATCTATCTATCAACTCAATTTTTACCATTATATAGCCGGATTCTGTAAATTTTACGGCATTATTGGTCAGGTTTATCAGAATCTGCCCCAGACGGAAAGGGTCACCTCTCAAGGTTAGCGGTACGTCATCTGCTATGTCAATGATCAGCTCAATACCCTTTTCTGCCGTTTTCATGGAGATCATGCTGGTTGTGTTGTTCAAGACCTCTTCAATATTGAAATCAATGCACTCTATCTCAAGTCTGCCAGCCTCTATCTTGGAAAAATCGAGTATGTCGTTTATTAAATTAAGAAGAGATCTGGCTGAAATCTCAATTTTAGTCAGATAGTCGTGCTGTTTTACCGACAGATCTGTTTTAAGAGCAAGAGCTGAGAACCCTAGGATTGCATTCATGGGCGTTCTGATCTCATGGCTCATGTTTGCCAGAAATATGCTCTTGGATCTTGTTGCCGCCTCTGCCGCCTCTTTGGCGATCTTTAACTCTGCCACCCTCTTCTGCTCGGTCAGATCCTCCATCATACCCTCAATATAGAGGATGGTGCCAGCATCATCTCTGACATAGTGGGCGCTGCTTGAGATGTGGATAATGCTTCTGTCCTTGCGATATGCCCTGAATTCAAAGTTTCTCACATGCTCATGCTGGTCAAGCTGTTCCAAGAACTGGGCTTTTCTATATGAATCAACATATATATCTGTATTAAGTTTTGTTATGCTGTTTATCAGCTCCTCTGGTGAACTATAACCCAGAATTGTTGACATTGCCCCGTTTGCTATGAGGCTCCGGCCATCAAGTGTGGTTTGAAAGATCCCCTCGGTTGAGTTATTAAAGATACTGTGATATTTCTCTTCTGCCCTTTTAAGTTCGCATCTGGATCTGAGCAGTCCGACATGAAAGTTGATTCTTACAATGAGTTCATCTCTTGATATAGGTTTTGTCAGATAATCATTTCCCCCTGAAGAGAAGCCTGTGACAATATCTGATGTAAGGTTCTTAGCTGAGATGAAAATAATCGGGAAGTCATCTTTTGAATATATCTTACGAATCTGCTTTGCCGTCTCATATCCATTCATCCTTGGCATCATTACATCAAGAAGAACAATATCCGGACGGGCCTTTTTCAATATCTCCAGAGCCTCATGCCCTGACTGAGCAACAAGAGTTTTTGCGCCTGTAATCGTTAAATTGTTTGAAATAACCCTTATATTTACAGTTTCATCGTCAACTATGAGTACAGATATGTTTTTCAGATCATAATCAGATATGACCCCCTGTTTTGAGCCGTAATATTTGATCTCTCCTGTAGTGTCATCAGAATCATATGTCAAGAGTTTATCTGCTGCTTTAATCTGTCCATCATCAATCGTCGCTTCCTGATGAGCTGTTCTCTGGTCATCATCAACCCTCTCTTCCTGAGGAGCTGTTGAAGAGCGTTGTACAGAGTAATTCTCTGCAACAGGCAGAGTAAAGTAGAAAACAGAGCCCTCTCCCTCTTCTGACTCCACCCATATCTCCCCTCCATGCAGTTCTACCAGGCTCCTGGTTATAGAGAGTCCTATGCCTGTTCCGCCATACTCTCTCTCAATCGAACCATATCCCTGCTCAAAGGCTATGAAGATAATCTCCAGTTTCTCTTCTGGAATTCCAATACCTGTATCTGATACAGCTATTTCAACCATATCATCTCTTCTTCGTGCATCAACTAGAATCTGGCCTTTCTGAGTGAACTTTATAGCATTGCCAAGTAAGTTAGAGAGGATCTGCTGAATTCTCTCCTCATCTCCATTAACAGGAGAGATCTCAGCAGGGATCCTGTTAATAATGGTCAGAGGCTTTCCTGCAATAAGAGGCTCTACTATTTTAATGACTATCTCGGCAAGCTGGCCTATGTCCACCGGCATTTTCCTGAGATTCAGATCTTTTTTCCTCAACTTTGAGAAATCAAGTATATTATTTACAAGATTGGCTAAACGCCTGGCGCAAGATACTATGATTGTGAGGTTTTCATCTGTCTCCTGAGAGAGCCTGCCTGTTGCCCCGTTTAACAGTGAGTCAGCTATTCCGATAATTCCATTTAATGGAGTGCGCAATTCATGAGATGTATTTGATAAGAATTCATCTTTTAACTGATTTAATGAGATAAGCCGCTCAGAGAGCTGTTCTACAGCAAAAAAAGCCTTTGAAAATCGTTTTGCCAGTAGAACAGATTGAAAGAAAATGAATATGAAGAGGCCAATTGGGATGAGTGTCCCTGTACGGAGGATTGAGTTGTTAAACAGGATGTCATTGACAGCGGTTGCCCCGAATATGCTCAGCCCTCCGATAGCAAGAAGCGCGTTCTCTCTTTTTCTCAATACTGCCTTTATCAGAGCGGTTATGAGGTAAGCTATACAGAGCAGCATGAACAGTTGAAAGAAGGGAGCTATGTATGTATTGATTCTGTTTGGTGTAATAATAACAGTCAGTATTGCTGCTCCACACACCACTTTTACAACTTTTAAAGCTCTCTTCCCTATCTCTTTAGGATAGATCTCCTTATAAAAGAGAAAAAGATATGGAACGCTGTTCATATAACTTATATAGAACAGTTTCATGAACAGCTCCCAGTTAATTTCAGTGAACAGGAAGCTTATGAAAAAAGCTTCTCCTGTTACTGAACAGTAGAGAGATATTGAAAAACATAGAATGCTGAAATGGAGAGTTGAGATATTCTGTCTGCGGAACAGATAGAGAAGCAGGTGGTAAAGCCCCATTATGAGACAGCCACCTATTAAAAAGAGGTCTTGCAGCAACTTTTTCACTCTGAGCCTGATGATCTCCTGACTGGTACCAAAATGGATACTGGATAGAAGACCGCTCACCCGTACTGTGAAGTTGGATACTTGAAGAATAATTTGCAGAGTATCGCCTTGAGGCTGGAATATTACAACATCAGGATTCCACCGTGGGATAGTGGTCTTCTCAGATGTGCCAACCACTCCGCTGGAATAGAGATGTCTATCATCTATCCATAATTTGCTGGCAGAGAGTATTATTGGTACTTTCAGACCCAGCAGAGGCGATGCAGGTGGTAATTTCACTGTCAGACGTAAGGTTGCACAGCCATGTGTCGGAAAGGGT
>Ga0209373_10004858_pt1 | contig 11379 bp, 12 predicted proteins | sample Higcelweek5metaG_FD_187173 | JGI IMG/M metagenome (GOLD analysis project Ga0209373, IMG submission 187173) | Freshwater pond sediment microbial communities from the University of Edinburgh, under environmental carbon perturbations - High... | ecosystem: Environmental > Aquatic > Freshwater >... | reverse complement strand
TAATTAATATTTCAACCTGCTAAATCTGTTACAACTGTTTCTAAAAAGATTCCTATTACTCTTGATATCTTACTTTCTTCATATGTAAGCTCATTACCTTTTAGACTTCGCAATACCCAATTCCCCACCCGTTCTTGTAAATTAAAATCTAAACCTTTTAAGGCTTGAATATTTTGGAGGAAGTTACTGAGTGCCCCTGGCATCTCACTATTTAATTCAGCTAGTTGGACCCCAATTTCCTTAGACATTTTTTTACTAAGCTTATATTTTAAATAGTAAATACCTACTCCAGCCGCCGTCATGAATAAATCCCAATCAGAAGAAGTTTTACTTTTACTTAAAATCATTTTTAAAGCTGGAAATTCATTAACAAAAATAGATTCATTCATTACTGCTATATTTATTCCTTTTACTAAAAAATCTGCTTTCATACTAATTTGTTTAATAATAATGTGATACTCATATTAATTATCTTGATAATACAGCTAAATATAATATAAAAGCAAGATATATCTGGTAAAGATTAATACAACAAACTATTAAGCTGGTGTAGTTTGTTATGAATTACAATTATCTTTACAAAAATATTGGTGAAAGGATTGAAGAATTGAGAAAGGATAAAAATCTTACTCAAGAAAAACTTGCTGAAAAAGCTGGATTACACAGAGCTTATTTCTGGGATATTGAAAATGGAAGGAATATTTCAATCAAAACAATTTACAAAATTAGCCAAGCATTAGGTGTTAATTTGTCAGAGTTTTTTAGTAGTTTTAAATAAGCTAGTATTTTTACTTGTTGCCGCACGGAAAATTGTTATTTAGCATAGGCCATAATAATTAATCAGAGGAATTATACATATTTAGTAACAAATATATTAATTTTTTCTCCTTTTTTCTCTAAGGTTGAAACCTCAAGTGATTTAATAGTTATTCCTGCTAGATATCCGATAGTATTGGCTATCCTACAATCTAATTCTCCTGTTCTAACTTGGTTGATAGTCTCGGTTAATAGCTGTTTGATGTCTTTAGTATTTTTTATTTTTATAAAAGGAAGTGGTTTATTTATTTTTGGACCACGATTTTGTCCGCCACACCTCTGAGACTTTAATTTTTCTTCTTTGCTTATATTAGGATTGTGGTAATAACAATAATCACTATTCTTCATAGCATTGGCTCCACATTGTTTATTGTTTAAAATTTGTTGGCATTTCATAAGTTAGTTATGGGGGGTACTCCTTACCTAAAATAGTTGTTTGGTATTTAATTGAAATATATCATTTAATTTAATGCCGAATTATAAATATAAATTATGTAAGTATTTATATTGATGAATATAATAAGTTCTATTCTCTATAAGGGGAGTAATTGAATAGGATTTATTAGGTTTGAGATATCATCAGCAAAGGTTTTGAAATAGAAGATAAGTTCAGATATAATTTGGTTCCCCTCCGAAAGGTCTGGGGTCACATCAACAAATTTGACACCGTTGCAAAAACGGTCACTTGAATTTTTGTTTTAATCTTTGAATTTTTCCTTTGTTTTATTTGATTGTTAGACATTTTTTAACGACGTAAAGTTAATGTTTTAAGAGTTATGAAAAACATTTTGAAGCTAAATAACTGACTTCACTTAGTCAAATTAATAGTATTAACCTTAAAACAGGAAGAAATTAATTAAAAAAGAGACCAAAATACAACGGTGTCACAAATTTAAAATTAAATATTTTTACGTAATTTTGGATAACAGAAATTTGAACCTAAAAAGTGTTCCATTTACAATTGGCTAATTTGGTTTATTTTGTGTTTGGTACAATGACAATTTTGTTTTGTCTCTCGCTAGCAATGATTTTAAAATTTCCGTGATAAATATTGAAACCGGTAGATTCATCAGAACTTGTTTCGGCTAAGTCAATAAGCTGATTAATGTACCAGTTTTTTCTTTCACACAAGACACCGAACAATTTTTTGCTCATATCAAGTTGCCCTTGGAAATGTGAGAGAGGAGTGTCGCTATGATAAAAATCGGGTATTTCTAAAAATACAGAGGCATTACTAAAATCACTGTATTCCAATGATTGCGATTCATCTTCACTGGCTAAACTGGCCGTATATAAAAGTAAGTAACCACTGTTTTTTTTATTAAATTCATTAAGTTTTTTAATATCACTTATATTGCGACAGACAACTGTTTGAGAAATTTCTTTGACTCCGGATCCAATGACAGAGTGACCCTCAAGTAAAACTTCTCCGAAGTCACCAAAGTCCATTAAATCATATTTTTTATCAGCGTCGGCAATTTGAAGAATATTAAAAATTGGTTTACCTGATTCTAAAGTTACAGCCCATTCAATGTATTGCGGTTTAGAAAATTTTTCCTCCATTTTTGCCATCATTTCAAAAATATTATTAAATTTTTCACCTAATATTTGGTAACCATCAAAAGAATAACTGGGGAGAGATGTTCTTTTGATCTCTTCCAATTCCGAATTAAAACCAATTAAACTATACTGTTCAAATTTGTGTTTACTATCTGTTCGTAATAAATATGACATCCTAACTGGTTTTGCTTTACGAATCATTTCTGCTTCTTCCTCATCAAGGTAATTAAATACACTTCCAAATTCTTCAATTATTTCTTTGTTTATTTTTTCTCCATATCTTGTTTGAACAGCACAACCAAACCCGGGAACTACCATGACATAACCTTCACCTGCCGGAGTTGAAGTGTATCCGTGACCAGATATAACCGGAAAATAATCTCCGTCAATTTCTTGTCCAATTAGCGGTTGGATAATAACACCCATACCACTGCCTGTCTGAGCATTGCGTCTAAAGTCAATAGCACTTTGAGTAAAATAACTAGCTAAAACAGTTTTTAAAGCTGTTTGAACTGATTCAGGTTTATTAGGAATCACCACTGATTCATAAATCCCTGTTCCATTAGCATCACCAGCGGCTGATGATCTAATTACTATGGGCGTATCACCAAATCTTTGACAGAGTTGATTTAATGTTTCAATTTGCTTTTGATTAAATTGACCTTTTTGAATTAATTTGATTACCGATTCGTCGTCAACTACCTGAGTTAAACTATTACCTAAACCATTTTCTTGAAAATAATCATCAAAAAAGTCTTGGGCTAAAACAGTCATTGGTGGAAGTTTAAATCCAATTTCTCTTAAAACACCAGCTTTATCGATTAGTTGTTGAGCTTTTTCACCGACATAACCATTCCCTACCACCAAAATGTCTTGGTTTTCTGAAGTAATTAATTGTTCTCTTCGTTCAAAAGTTGGCATTTTTAGTCAAAAATTAAAAATCATCCGGATTATACCTTATATATTCTTAATTTTAAATAAAAGCTCGATAATAGAGTTTCATCTAAAACTCAGTAAGTTCTCACACTAGCTTCTAGTTTAAATTTTTATTATCCCTTTCTTAAGTGTTTCAGTATTAACAATATTCTCAATTTTTACAATTCCTTTGTTAATTACTTTTGGCATATTTACTTTTTGTAGATTAAAACCTCTTTCCTTCATAGCTTTAAGTGTCACTTCTTTTCTAAATTCAAAATTATCATAATTAGCGTTTGATGGTATTAGAACAAAAGTATTAAGGCCTTTTAATCTAAAATCTGAAACCAAAATATTTTGATAAGGAAAACAAACACTCTTATAACTAAAATATGGAATTTTTTTAGAATCGTCTTTATCCCAAAAATACTGTTCTCCTTGCCAGCCTTCTATATATAAGTCTAACAATTTAAACATTTTATTATTTCTTTCAACTAGGCTTTTGTAAATTTTTGGTTTAATTAGATAATATTTTTTTGTATCTTTTTCTGGAATTAACCTTATAAAATTTAAATGAGTTTTTATTAACCAACCAATTGAATCAAAATCAATATGTAATATTTTTCCTGTAGCATCATAAAAACTATCAATTTCTTTTACTAATAAAGCTCCAGCTTTATCATAATGGGATAGTAATTTACTATTACAATAATCACAAACGTCTTTAATTATATGTTCATGGTCTAGTAGTGTTTTATTACCAATAAAATCAATTTTTGTAATATTGCGGTTTTCTTTTCCAAATACAGTCTCTAGTACAGTTCTAGAAATTACATGCTCTCTTGATAATTTGTTTGAATTTTTACCTAAACAATAAATACAGCTCATTTAATATGATTATAACTTGGTAAAACTTAAAGTTCTAAATGTTTTACTTTATTGAACAAAAATCTCTATATAAACATATGTTCTATTCTCTATATGGGGAGTCTTTGAATAGGATTTATTAGGTTAGAGATATCATCACCAAATGTCTTAGAGTAGAAAATAAGCTCAGGTATGATTTGGTTCCCTTGTGAAAGGTCTGGATCACAAATCGTATTCTTTCTTGATTACTTGCCAGAAGGCGGGGACGGGGTGGATTTCTTTTAATTGTTTGGTTTGGATGATAGAAAAATTATTGTATAGAGTGCCGTTGGTAAATAAATTGTTGATAAATCGGGCACAATTGGTGGTGCCAAAAGGGAGTTGAACTGCCCTACCAAATTCAGAAAGTAAATCATTTCGGAAAAGATAGTTTAAATTATCATATTCCTGACGGCCTACTGGTTGGGCAAAAAATATAAATGAACCGCCGACAGAATCGTTTTTTAATAAGGCTTTGAAGGCTTGTTCGCTAGGTTTGGTAATTTCGGCGGCGATAACATTTTTTTGATAAACATTTTCATATAAATCAACGACACTTTGATAATTTTCTGAAGTGTATAAAGTGACGTGTTTTTTGGTTCTAATATAGACAATAAAACTATCGGTAAATGGGGCTTGGCGGCAAACAATATGAAAATGGTAACGGTTGGATAATTTATGAAGTTTATCAATAAGTTTTATAAAATAATTCATGCCGACGGCAGCTCCAGAAATAGGAATTACAATGTTTATTGGAATATTTAATTGGGGATTGTATTGATCAATTCTTGACTGAATTTGATTGGGTTCTAATCTTTGGCTGAGTAATGGGCTAACTGGATAGTAGGTAACAATAAATTTTACTGGTTTAAGTTTGGCTAATTTTCCATATTTTTGAAGTTCGTCGGCAACATATTGGCTAGAAACAATGATTAAATCAGCTACGTCGACATACCAAATAGATTGAGGAGAATCATCGGTCACTTGAACCACAAGTTGTATTTCTGTTTTAAATTCTTTTTCTAAAAGTGGTTTAAGCATGCCAATTTGGTAGGCTAAACCGAAATGAGTAGAAACGATAATTATTTTTGAAGGAGAGGAATTGAGAGATTTGATTAATGAGGTTAGTTCTAGAAAAATATTTTTGGGAATCTTTTTTAGAGATTTACGGTAAAAATGGGTAAAAATTCGTTGAGGGGCGCCTCTTTGAATCCATTCCATAATACGACGCAAAACCACATTAATACTAGTAAGGCGGTGAATGTATTCAATGCTAGGATCATTAGGAGAAAAAACGACAGAATCATAATCAGACGGAATACCATCACGAAGAGCATCGGTAACCCGGATGTGACCAAGACCGGTAGGGGCATAAGTAAAAACGACTAATGGTTTAGACATCTTATCAATAGTGTATCTAAAATAGAAAAATTTTTCATAAATTGGTTTGTAAGGTAAAATTTTTTATGAATTTTAATCAAAAAGTTTATGAAATAGTAAAAAATATTCCAAAAGGAAAAGTGATGACTTATAAATCGGTGGCAGAAAAATTGGGGTCGAAAGCTTATCGAGCTGTGGGGAATGCTTTAAAAAATAATCCTGACTCAAAACAAATACCTTGCCATAGAGTAGTTAAAAGTAATTTAGAAATTGGCGGATATTTTGGTCATATCGATGATTATCTATCAAAAGAAAAAGAAGATAAATTAAAAAGTGAGGGAGTAAAAATAGAAAATGGAAAAGTTAATAAATTTTGCGTTATACTTTAACTCATGCAAAAAAGAATAAATTGGTGGTGGGTTGGAGTGGGAATTTTGTGGGTATTGCTGATCATTATTGGTTTGGCTTATTTTAGCTATAATCGAATGGTAGTGAGACCAAATAAGTCAAAACTTTCTGCTGAAATTACACCAACAGCAACACCGACCCCAGACCCGTTGGCATCTTACTCAATTTTATTGTTAGGTTACGGTGGAGGTAAACATGAAGGAGGTTTGCTAACTGATTCAATAATGTTGGCAGAAGTTGTACCCCATGAAGAGAAAGTTAGATTGATTTCAATTCCGAGGGATTTGTGGGCACCAATGCCAATTTCTGGAGATGAAATGACAAGTAAAAAAATAAATGAGGCTTATGCAATTGGATCAGATGATAAAAAATATCCCAATAAGAAGGTTGAATTTACTGGGGCGGCTGGTGGCGGTGAAATGGCTAAATATGTAGTGGAGCAAGTGACAGGAATTAAGCCAAATTATTTTGCCGCAATTGATTTTGATGGTTTTACTAAAATTATTGATAAATTAGGCGGAATTGAGGTAAAAGTAGCCAGAACATTTGATGATCCATATTACCCAATTGAAGAAAATATAAATGATTTGTGTGGAAAATCGGAAGAAGAAGTGAAATCATTGGAAGCTACTATGTCAGGAGATAAGTTGGACCAGCAATTTAGTTGCAGATATGAAAATTTGCATTTTGATAAAGGAACTCAACACATGAATGGAATAACAGCTTTAAAATATGCTCGATCACGTCATTCAAATATGGATGGAGGTGATTTTAACCGAGCCGAAAGACAAAAATTAGTAGTGACTGCTATTCGAGACAAAGTGATTAATGTGGGTTTTATTTCTAAAATAATTCCAACAATTCAAACTTTAACCAAACATATTACCACTGACATTAATTTTACTAAAATGAGTGAGTTGATAACAAAAATACCAGAAGTGGCCGAATATAAGGTTGTTTCGATTGCACTGACCGATGCAAATGTGCTAGAAAATGCCAAAGCCAGTACAGGGCAATTTATTTTAAGCCCTAAAATTGGCGAAAATGATTTTTCTGAAATTAAAGAATTTATTAAAAATAATGGGGTGGTAACACAAACTGTGACAGCAACTCCAACATCTAATTTGAAAAACTGATACAATACTTAGTCTATAAATTAGAAAAACAATAAAAAAAATGAACAATTTTAGTAATGATCGTGGATTTAAAAATTTTAGTAATCGAAGTTTTGGCGGTGGAAACAGAGGCCGAAGTTTCGGTGGTGGTGGCAACAGAGGTGGATTTGACAGAAATCGAGAAGATCGTCAAATGTATAGCGCTGTTTGTGACAAATGTGGCCAAGATTGCCAAGTACCTTTTCAACCAACTGGTGAAAAACCGGTTTATTGCAGCAACTGTTTTGAAAAAACCAGTGGTCGCGATGGTGGTAATGAAAGAACTTTTGGTGGAAACAGAGACTTTGGTGGAAACCGAGATTTTGGAGGGAATAACAGACGTCCAGAAGCTAGAGATACCAGAGATTATGCTCAGGACAATACTAGAACTGAACTAGAAATGATCAATCAAAAACTTGAAAAGATTTTAAATATTTTGAATTCTCAAAAAGTTAATCAATCTAGTCCAGTTGTAGAAGTCAAGAAAATCAAAAAAGCTAAAAAAATTGAAGCTCCAGTAGAAGAAACTCAAGAATAAAAGGATAAATCTGTTTGATTTTAAAACTCCCCTTAATTGGGGAGTTTTTGATTGGTAAGACCCTCCCCTACCCCTCCCAAAGGGAGGGGGTTCTTCTTTTACCCCGCCAAAGGCGGGGTGAGGGTTTATTTTAAAATATGACTCCTCAATTCCAAAGAGATTGCTTCACTTCGTTCGCAATGACGTGGGTGATTAGTAATTATTTTTATATTTTAAATTCTCCGTTTTGATAGAGAATGATTTGTTTACCGGATTTGAGGGTGGCGATGACTACTCTGTCGGAAGTGGCGATGATGTCGGTGTGGACAGAAGAATCGTTGTAGCCTAAATCTTCCCAATCTTTGGGTGATAATTTGTTTAACTTGCCAGTAAATGTGTCTTTGTAAGAAGCACCAAGAGCAATGTGAGTGTTACCAAATGGGCCACCAAAATTTTCATCGTATAAAGTTTCGGCCATGAATTTATTAATTTTGGAAAAACGTTTGTCAGTTAGTGAGAATTCCCCTATTTTGTCACTGTTGGGAGTTTTGATAAGCTCCTGAAGATAATTTTGGCCATAACCGGCTTCAGATTTGACAACTAAGCCATCTTTGAAAGTTAATTTAATATTTTTAATTAAATTGCCTTGACGGTAAAGCGGTTGATCAAAATAAATATAACCATTAGTACCGCGCCAATCAGGGGAAGTGAAAATTTCAAAACTCGGAATATTACGGCCGCCGCCGCCAAGCCATTGTCGGTTTTGACCAATAGCGATGTTTAAATCAGTGTCTTTGGATTTAACATTAACTTTGACTATTTCTAATTTATTTAATTTTTGACGAATGGTTTCTGATTTATTTTGGACTCGTTGCCATTTTTTAACGGGGTCGGAATAGTTGAGAAAACAAGCTTTGATAACTTGCTGCCAGGCTTGGCGTAAAGTTAGTTTAGCTTCAGACGCCATGGCTGGAGTAGGAAATAAACCAATAGTCCAGGTGAGTTTGCCTTTATTTTCTTTTTGATCACGCCAATCTTTGTAGGGTTTAAAAACCATGTTCCGCTCCATGATCAGGCGAGGATCAATGCCTTCGAGTTCATGATAATTAGTTTCGGCTAAAACCATGAGAAAATGATCGGCTTGTTTGACTCGACCTTTCATAAAAGTGGCAGGAAAAAATTTGAGTTGGTCAGGAGAAGCCAATTGATAAAACTCTCGAGACATTTCATCGGGCAGATATTGAATAATGGGATTGGCGCCACTTTTGAGGACAGAACGTTGAAGAGAAATTAAAAGCGGTTTAGCAGATTCGGGTACTTGAAGAAAAACAACTTCACCAGGTTTAACCCCTTTGCCACTGTTTAAGGCAAATTTAACCAAAACATCGGCATATTTATCTAGAATTTTTTGAGATGGAAGATACATTAGTAATTAGTAAGTAGTAAATAGTAAGTAACTAACTATGGTTTAGTGATAATAGATAAAACTTCATTGCGTTTTTGTTCCATTAGCTCTTGGCTGGTAGCTTCAAGGTTGAGACGAAGAAGTGGTTCAGTATTGGAAGAGCGAAGATTGAAACGCCAATCCCCAAGTTCAAAAGTTAGACCATCCATTCTTTCGATAGGAGATAAAACTTTTGGCCCATAAGTGGCTTCGATTTCGGCCAAGATTTTGGGCACGTCAGCAACTTTATTGTTGATTTCTCCAGAAATAAAATATTTGGACATTAATTCATCAACCAAAGTTTCGAGTGATTTTTCAGAATTAGAGAGGAAATCTAAAAGATAGACGAGACTAACAGTACCAGTATCGCAAAGGAAAAACTCTTTGTAATAATAATGACCAGAAATTTCTCCCCCAAAATAGGCATTTTCGGCTTTCATTCGAGCTTTGATATGAGTGTGACCAACACGATTGGCTAGCGGAGTGCCACCATTAGCAATAACAGTATCAGGAACTGCTTTTGAAGCCCGAATGTCATAAACAATAGAACAGCCAGGATATTTTTGAAGAAAATAACGAGATAAAATTGCTGTCAAGAAATCTCCAGAAATAAAACGGCCACGACTGTCGATAACAAAGAAACGATCACCATCGGGGTCAAACATAACGCCTAAGTCAGCACCTTGGAGTGGAACTTGTTTTTGAATTTCGACTCGGTTTATTTCTTGAAGTGGATCGCCACCGTGATTGGGAAAATTACCATCGACATCCCAATACATAGGAACAAAATCAATGGTGGGTAATTTAGTTTTTAAAATTTCAAGAATTGGACCAACCATACCATTGGCAGGGTCAGCAATTACTTTGAAATGTTTGAAATTAGGAACATCAACTAAACTAAGTGAATAATCAACAAATTCGTTAATAACATTAATTTTCTCTACTTGACCAAGAGTAGCTGAATCAGCTGGTAAATCATCGGCTAAAATCCATTCTTTAATTTCTTTAATCCCGGCATCGCCAGATAAAAGTTCAGGAATTTTTTTGACCATTTTGAAACCGGTATATTCTTTGGGATTGTGACTGGCGGTAACAGAAATTCCAGGCAAATCACGTGTTTGGCAGGCGTAATAAAACATATCGGTAGAGGCCATATCAATGTCAATGACACTAACACCCACTTTAGTTAATCCCTCAATTAAGGCATTTTTCATAGACTCGCCAGAAACACGACCATCACGAGCCACAATGACTTTTGAAGGAAAATTTAAATACTTAGCAAATCCCCGACCAATAGCTTGGGCCAGTTTTTCATCGGCTTGATCAGGATAAACTGCACGAATGTCATAAGATTTAAAAATGGAGGTATCAATATTCATAGTAAGCTAATAATAGCATAAAACATCTTCAATCTTCCCCTTGCCCCTTCTTTTTTGACCAGCCTTCGTTAAAACTACGGCATGGCAAGGCAAGACGGGGAAAATGTGTAATTTTTTGATAAAATAAGTTCATGGATCAAATTAAATATGATGATTTTGCCAAGGTGGAATTTATGATTGGCGAAATAAAAGAAGCGATAGAAGTTGAAGGATCAGAAAAATTATTGAGATTACAGGTGGATTTTGGAGAAGAAAATTTGAGAACGGTGTTTTCAGGAATTAAAAAATGGTATAAACCAGAAGATATTGTGGGTAAAAAAACAGTATTTGTAACTAATATAACTCCACGAAAAATTATGGGTGAAGAATCACAAGCGATGATATTCGGAGCCTCCGCCTTCGTTAATGCTCCTTCGCATGAAGCTACGGACGCACAAAGAACTACGGCGGACAAGGAAGATGAAGGTAAAGAAGAAATGAGTGTATTATTTTTAGATAAAGATTTACCAGTTGGATCAAAAGTTTTTTAATATGAAAATAATCGAAGATTTAAAACAAGTTATTTTAAAGGCAGTTAACGATAATGGTTTTAAATTGAGCGAAGAAAAAATTAAGTTGGAACATCCAAGTGATGTTAGTTTTGGAGATTACTCAACGAATATTGCTATGGTTTTAGCAAAAGAAGAAGGGAAAAATCCAAAGGAATTGGCCGATTTAGTTTGTCAGTCTATCAGCTTGTCAGATAGTCAGTTAATAAAAAAAATAGAAGTGGCGGGGGCGGGATTTATTAATTTTTATTTGAAGCCGGAATATTTAATCAAAGAAGCGGAAAGTATTAATTACGAAATTGAATTTAGAAATAGATTGAACGAATATGGAAAGGGAAAGACAGTAGTGATT